>JGI20152J14361_10000273_pt1 | contig 39134 bp, 33 predicted proteins | sample COG_02_FD_14361 | JGI IMG/M metagenome (IMG submission 14361)
GAAGCCTTTATGCGCGCCGATCAACCGGGTGACAAACTTGCCGAACTTTTTGGAGACTATTAATGCTACCGATCGTGCAAATTCTGCTGGTGCTGGGGGTTGTTATGGCCCTGGTGCTTTTCATCACCTCGCGCAATCCGACCCAGGTCACGGCCGAGCAACAGGCCAGTTACAGTAAATGGTTCCGCATTCTGGTGCCGATCATGCTCATTGCCGCGGCCATCAAGTACTTTATCGGCTAGCGCGAGGCTCCGTCCGTTTGAGGGCATGGGGCTTTTATCCAGGCCAACAAAAAGCGCGCTCAGTTTGCACTGAGCGCGCTTTTTTTATGACCTACCGCGAGGCGGCGTGAGCCGCCGGCTGATCTATTCTGAACGACGACGCGGTGCTGGCTTGCGATCGCTGCTGCCGCTGGCATCACGACGTGGTGCTGGCTTGCGCTCTGCGCCGCCGGCTGGAGTCGACTCAGACCACTCACGGATATTCAATGGTCGTCCCTTAACCCGAGTCTTCTGCAGATGTTGCAGAATATCGGCCGGCATACCCTTGGGTAAGTCAACCAGGGTGAAGGTGTCCTTGATGGTGATGTTGTTGATGAAGCGACCTTCAATGCCGCCTTCATTGGCAATGGCACCAACGATGGAACCGGCTTCGACGCCATCTTGACGACCGATGTCGAGCCGGTAGGTGCTGGCATCATAGCTCAGTTCACGCTTACGACCGGGCGCACTGTCGGAGCGTGGGCGGCTTGGCCGGCTGTCGCCACGATCACCGCGATCATTGCGGTCATGGCTTTCGCGACTGCGCGCATGCACGACCGGATCTTTCGGGATCTGCAAAGGCTTGTCTTCTTGCGCCATCTTAGCCAGAGCGGCTGCGATGTCGAGGATATCGACCTCTTCGTCTTCGGCTTCGATCCAGCTGGTCACCATGGCTTTGAAATAATCCAAGGAGCCCTTTTCAACGAGCTCGGACACGCTGGCTTTGAACTGCTCCGCCCGGTATTCGCCCAACTGTGCCGCTGACGGCATCGGGTAATCTTTCAGGACCGACTTAGTAGCCCGTTCGATATCGCGCAAGATCCGCTGTTCACGTGGCTTAACAAAGAGGATCGCTTTACCACTGCGGCCGGCTCGACCAGTACGGCCAATACGATGGGTATAGGTCTCGACGTCGCCTGGGATATCCCAGTTGATGACGTGGGTGATCCGTTCGATGTCCAGGCCGCGCGCGGCAACGTCGGTCGCGATCAGGATGTCCAGCTTGCCGCCGCGCATTGAATTGAGTATGTCTTCACGTTGCTTCTGGGCAACTTCACCACTCAGGGCGGTGGCTGCATAGCCGCGTGCCGAGAGTTTTTCCGACAGGAACTGACACTCTACTCGAGTCCGCACGAAGATGATGATGGCATTCCATTCTTCCACTTCGAGCAAACGAGTTAAAGCTTCCAACTTGTCCAGACCCTGAGCACGCCAGACGAACTGATCGATGCGGCTTTGCTCTTGGCTGCTGGCCTTGATTTCAATCTTGATTGGATCTTTCTGATAACGGTCGGTGATGCGCTTGATCTGGCCGGGCATGGTGGCCGAAAACATCGCCGTCTGCTTTTCTTCTGGGGTGTGTTCCAGGATCCAGTTGATGTCTTCAATAAAGCCCATGCGCAACATCTCGTCGGCTTCGTCGAGGACCATATGCTTCAGATCGGACAGATCCAGGGTGCCACGACGCAAGTGGTCCATGACACGGCCTGGTGTGCCGACGATAACTTGAGGATTCTGTTTTAACGCGCGTAACTGGTTACGCATGTCGGTGCCGCCGTAAATGGGCAGGACGTGAAAACCTTTCACGCCGCGGGCATAGACCTGGAAGGCTTCAGCAACCTGGATCGCCAACTCGCGCGTTGGACACAGAACCAGTGCCTGAGGGGTGTTGAGGCTGGTGTCGATCTTACACAGCAAGGGCAGTGAGAAGGCGGCGGTTTTGCCGGTTCCGGTCTGCGCCAAGCCGAGTACGTCACGGCCTTCCATCAGGGATTTAATAGCTTGGCTTTGAATCGGGGTTGGGCTTTCATAACCCAATGATTCCAGCGTGGCCAATATAGCAGGCGTTAGGCCCAGGTCGGCAAAGGTGATGTTTTCAGACATTTAAGATTCTCGATCAAATAAGTGCTGTACTCAATGTAAGCACTAAAGGGTGATTCCGGTGGCAGGCCATCCAGGTCGATTCCAGCGTCAAAGCTGGTGCGGTGTAAAATAAAACCGCGCAAAGGTGAAGGCAGGCTGCGCCCCGTGTCGCATCTGATTGCGAATAACCCTGTAGATCGTCATGAAAAACAAAATGCTCATTCCTGAGCTGCACAATTGCAGGCTGGGTCACCTTGGCGGCGCGGAGTATACAGATCCTGTATAAAATTGTCTGTTTATTTTTGCGACGCTAGGTAATAAGTATCGGAATGGCCTGTGGGGCGCGACGATATTGCCTCGAGGCCGTCCGAGCGGACACGGAACAAAACAGTAACGCGCGCTGGGCAGCGCTTGACTCTGAGCGTGAAGCCGGTCTAAAAGGTTCCCGGCAGCAGGTGGCTGCGGTTGATATTGCTCAACTGGCGTTCACCACAGAATGCCATGGTCAGATCCAATTCCTTATGGATAATCTCCAATGCGGTGGTTACGCCCTTTTCACCCATGGCACCGAGCCCATAGAGAAAGGGTCGGCCGATGTAAGTGCCTTTGGCGCCCAAGGCGATGGCCTTGAGTACGTCCTGGCCGCTGCGAATGCCGCCGTCCATATGGACTTCAATCTGATCGCCCACAGCATCGACGATGGCCCCCAGCTGGGAGATCGTGGACGGTGCGCCATCGAGTTGGCGACCGCCATGGTTGGAGACGATAATGGCATCAGCCCCGGCCTGCACCGCCAACTTGGCGTCCTCGACATCCAGAATACCTTTGAGAATTAATTTGCCGCCCCAGCGCGCCTTGATCCATTGGACATCTGACCAATTTAAGGCTGGATCAAATTGTTCCGCGGTCCACGAAAATAAGGAATTTACATCGCTAACCCCCTCGGCATGACCGACGATATTACCAAAGGAATGGCGGCGTGTGCTGAGCATGCTCAAACACCAGGCCGGTCGAGTGAGAATCTGGCCCCAACCCTTGAGCGTCAGTAATGGGTTGGTGGACAGTCCGTTGCGCACATCCTTGTGGCGTTGGCCGATAATCTGCAGATCTAGGGTTAGTACCAGAGCCGAACAGCCTGCGGCCTTAGCTCGGTTGATCAGGTTTTCGGCGAACACCTTGTCTTTCATCACATACATCTGAAACCAGAAGGGCTCTGTGGTGTTGGCGGCGACATCTTCAATGGAACAGATGCTCATGGTCGATAGGGTAAAGGGGACACCGAACTTCTCCGCCGCTAGCGCAGCCTTAATTTCCCCATCGGGGTGCTGCATGCCGGTTAAACCCGTCGGCGCCAAGGCGACCGGCATGGTGGTTTGTTGGCCTATCATCGGCAGAGCGGTGCTGCGATCGGTCATATCGACGGCGATGCGTTGGCGCAGCTTTATCTTCTGGAAGTCACTGGAATTTTCTCTGTAGGTCGATTCGGTCCACGAGCCTGAGTCGGCGTAGTCATAAAACATTCGCGGCACGCGTTTTTGGGCCTTTATGCGCAGATCTTCAATAGTGCAAATGGTCATAGTCACCTCTTATTGTTGTGTTGGTTTGCAGTGCGATTCTTACTCAGCAGTGTTGGCGAGTCGGGCCTGATATTCAATGGTGTTAGGTGAAGCGCACCGGCCGCCATCGTCAACAGCCGGCCAGGCCTTATGGCACGGGCGGTTGCTCGACTTAAGAGTGGTCTGACCAATTTTGCAAATAGGGGCGGCGGATCTGCACGTGCGCCTTACTCGATCGACGCCAAAGGTGTAGGGGCGGCGTCATCGCCTAGCCCAATGTCGGCGCCGGTCAGCTCGTTTAACAGCCATTGCAGGGCCGGGCCGGGCGTACCCTTGCGCCAGGCCACCTTGGCATCGAAGGCGTGGTCATTGATTTTCAGTGCGATCAGCTCACCGCTGAGCAATTCGGCCTCAATTCGATGCTTGGGCAGAAAGCCCACGCCCAGCCCCGTTTTCTGGGCGGCAATCTTTTCCGCCATGCTCGATACCGTGATGACCTTGGTCTGGCGTGTCCAGCCGACGGTCATGGGAGCGAGCAGGAGGCTCGAATCGCGCACGACGATAACAGGGTACTCGTCGATCATGGCTTCGGTGACCGAGCAGGCATCGCCTGCCAAGGGATGGTCGCGATTGACGACAAACATCATGGTGACCGCGCCAAGCGTTCGACTGTCGAAGCCTTCCTGTTTCGGATCGCTATGATCGTTGGCGATTACCAGGTCGGCCTTGCGGTTTAACAGCGGCTCCCAGGTGCCCGATAGGGCCCCGGTAAGTAGATTGACCTTGATAAAGGGGTGAACCTGATTAAAGCGCTGTATTAGCGAAAATAGGGCAGAGCTGCTGTACAGCGTGTCGATGCTCAAGGTGATGACCGGTTCCCAACCATTGGCGATCTGTTGCGCGGAATAGGCCAGGTTTTCGATGTCCCGCAGGATCAACCGCCCTTCGACGAGCAGTAAATTACCGGCTGCGGTGAGCTTGGCCCGGTGGCCACTGCGGTCGAACAGTTTTAGCCCCAAATCCTGCTCCACCTTTTGGATCGTATAGGTTAGGGCCGAGGGCACCTTATGCAGTGCCTGTGCTGCGGCGGCAAAGCTGCCCCGCTGATCGATGGCGTCGAGCACCTTGAGTAGATCGAGGGTAATGGGATTGTGAGGCATAGCAGGCTGTTACTCGATGAGGTGACACACTATAGCCGCCGGCCGCGCTGTTATTCAAGTTTGATCGATTCGAGCCAGGGCGCAGCGGCCAATACCGTTCGGCATAAAAAAACCGGCCGAAGCCGGTTTCTTTAATTCTGGTCGCCTAAGTTAGGCTTGCAGAGCCTTAACGCTTGCATTTAAACGGCTCATCGTTCGGCCAGCTTTGGCCTTAGTGATGATCCCTTTACGCGCCATTCCGTCGAGGACGGGTTGCGCGGTTACCAGTGCTTTACTTGCGTCAGCGTAATTGCCTGTTTGAATTTGGGCTAAAACTTTCTTGACGTAAGTACGAACCATTGAACGCATGCTTGAATTACGAGCTCGGCGGACAACTGCCTGACGAGCGCGCTTTTTAGATCCAGCTGAGTTTGCCACAGAATGCTCCTTAAATTGGTAAACGGGTGTTGATAAATTTCGAGGGCGCGATTCTAGTGATTCGATTTATCCCTGTCAACGAAAAGCTTTACCGGGCAGGGTTTTTGGCGTCTTTTTTGGTACAGTAGCGGGCTCGATCCGGTGGGCGCGGGGGCTGCTCGGCGATCTTACTAGTTTGAAACGCTCAAAAGCGCTGGAAAATCGAGCCCGCGGCCTACGTGCCGCTTGCCGCTTACGGCGCCGTGCTTGTAAACTGCGCGGCTGTTTCATTGATTATGCAAGGACGGCCCTTGAGCCAGACTGCCCCCAGGTCAATCTTTACCAGTTCGCTGGTCGTATCCGCCGCTACCATGGCCTCCAGGGTCTTGGGTTTGGTACGTGATATGGTTTTTGCGGCCTATTTTGGCACCGGCGGCGCCCAGGATGCGTTTGTCGCGGCCTTTAAGATTCCCAATTTTTTGCGCCGCCTGTTTGCCGAAGGCGCCTTTAACCAAGCTTTTATACCCGTCTTGACCGAGGTTCGGCATGCTGAGGGTGATGCCAGTGTGCGCACCTTGGTCACAGCGGTGCAAATTCACTTGGCAGCACTGGTGGGTCTGGTGACGCTTATCGCCGTCCTAGCCTCGCCGATCTTGGCTTGGGTCTTTGCTCCCGGCTTTCATACCGATCCGGCCAAGCTTGGGCTGGTGGCGGACTTTCTTAAGCTGACCTTTCCCTATCTGTGGTTTATATCCTTGACGGCCCTAGCGTCCTCGGTCTTGAACTCCTATGGCCAGTTTGCCGCACCGGCCCTAACCCCTATTATTTTAAATCTATGCCTGATCGGTTCGGCGCTGTTCTTGGCGCCGCAGTTTGAGGTGGGCCAAACCGGCTTGGCCCTGGGTGTGCTGATCGCGGGCCTGCTGCAATGGCTGTTTCTCTGGCCGGCCCTGCTGAAGACCGGGGTTTGGTCGCCACTGAGCTGGACCACCACGCACCCCGGGGTTAAAAAAATCTTGATTTTAATGGTGCCGGCACTGTTTGGCGTGTCGGTCAGTCAGATCAATCTGCTGCTCGATACGGTTTTGGCCAGTTTTCTCGAGGACGGCTCGATCAGCTGGCTCTACTATTCGGATCGGCTGACCGAGCTGCCCCTCGGGGTCATTGGCATCGCTATTGCGACGGTGCTATTGCCGCGTTTGGCGACCTTGCACGCCGGTCGAGATGCGCTCCTGTTCGATCGCACCCTGGCCTGGGCGATCCGGCTGGTGTTGTTGATCGGCTTGCCGGCGATGGTGGCCCTGGTGCTGCTGCCGAGCGAGCTCTTGACGCTGCTGTTTCAATATAAAAATTTCTCCAGTCTCGATGTCGAACGCAGTGCCTTGAGTTTGGCCGCCTACGCCTTGGGCCTACCGGCCTTTATGTTGATCAAAATATTGGCACCGGCTTTCTTTGCCCGCCAAGACACCCGCACCCCGGTGCGTATCGGCATCCAGGCCATGGTCTGGAATATGGCTTTTAACCTAATGTTGATTCTGCCCCTGGCGCATGCCGGGCTGGCGCTGGCAACGTCAATGTCGGCCTGGCTCAATGCCGGGCTGCTCGCCTGGCATTTACGTCAGGAGGGTCGCTTCCCGCAATGGCCTATGCTCGGGCCGACCATCTTGCGCGCCCTGGTCGCCAGCGCCGTGATGGCCACGCTGCTCTGGGCGATGACCCGGTCGGCCGCGCTCACCATGCCAGATGATTTTCTTGGTCGGGCCGAAGTGGTCGCCCTGCTGGTGGTCGCCGGCCTGGTCAGCTATAGCCTGACGCTGTTGCTGGTCGGAGTGCGACCAAAGGACATTAAACATCCCTGATCGGGAGCGGGACAGTGCGATCCCTTTTCGGTATACTGCGCGGCCAATTTCGTCACGCTGGCCCGCCATGCGCATCTCTCGTTTGCCACTACAAGCCTTACCCGCTGCTGCCGTTACGATCGGCAGTTTTGACGGTGTGCATCTGGGCCATCAGCAAGTCATTACCCGGCTGATCGAGCAGGCGCGAGCGCGTAATCTGGTCTCGGTGGTGGTCACCTTCGAGCCGCAGCCGCGCGAGTTTTTGCGGCCCGGCGATGCCCCAGCCCGACTGACATCGCTGTCGGATAAGGCGCGCCGCTTAGCTGCTCTGGGTGTCGACCATCTGGTGGTATTGCCCTTTAATGCCTCGCTGCGCGGGCTCAGCGCTCAGGCCTTTGTCGAGCAAATTCTGATCGAGCGGCTTAATACNCAGTGGTTGCAGGTTGGTGACGATTTCCGCTTTGGCGCCGATCGGGCCGGGAATTTCGAGTTTTTGCAAGGTTTCGACTTTGAAGTCACCGATTTGGCCTCACAATGTGTCGACGGTCAGCGCATTAGCAGTACCCAGTTGCGCGAGCGAATTGGCCAGCATCAGCTACCCGCCGTGCAGGCCTTGTTGGGCGAGCCCTATACGCTAACCGGGCGGGTGATCTATGGCCGCCAATTGGGTCGTACCATTGGCGTGCCGACCGCCAACCTACTCTTGCCGCATCACCGCCTGGCCACCGACGGGGTTTTTGCCGTCAGCGCCGACATTGCCGGTCGAGTGTTACAGGGCGTGGGCAATCTGGGCACCAAACCGACGGTAGGCGACAGCCGATCTTGGCTGGAAGTACATTTTTTTGATTTTGACGGAGTCCTGTACGGACAACGTATTTCGGTGCAGCTGCATAAGCGGCTGCGCGGGACCCAAACATTTGCTAATCTTGACGCGCTGAAAATTCAGATACAACTTGATATGCAAGCCGCACACGCTTGGTTTGCGCAACTTACGGAAGTGAAACGTACCGATGACTGACTATAAAGCAACCTTGAACTTACCGCAGACGGATTTTCCGATGCGCGGTGATCTGGCCAAACGCGAACCTGTAATGCTGGCAAACTGGGAAACCAATGGCATTTACCAGCAGATTCGCGCGGCAAGCCTGGGTCGCCCTAAGTTTATTTTGCATGATGGTCCGCCTTATGCGAACGGACCCCTGCACATCGGTCATGCGGTCAATAAAATTCTCAAAGATATCATCGTTAAATCGAAGGGTTTTAACGGCTACGATGCACCCTATGTGCCCGGCTGGGACTGTCACGGTCTGCCCATCGAGCACAAGGTAGAAACGATGATCGGCCGGGCCGGCGACAAGGTCGACTTTAAGACCTTTCGCGCCAAATGCCGTGAATACGCGCACAGCCAAATCGATGTGCAGCGCGCCGGCTTTCAACGCATGGGTGTGTTCGGTAGCTGGGAACAACCTTACCTGACGATGAATTTCCAGACCGAGGCCGACATCATTCGCGCGCTCGGCAAGATTGCCGCGTCCGGTCACCTAGTGCGCGGCTTTAAGCCGGTCTACTGGAGCGTGGTGGGCGGTTCGGCCCTGGCCGAAGCCGAGGTGGAATACCACGATAAGGTCTCCTTCAATGTCGACGTCGCTTACGGCGCACGTGACGACAGCAAGGTCTTGGCCGCCATTGGCAGCAGCGCGGGCGAAGGTCCGGTCCAGGCGGTAATCTGGACGACCACACCCTGGACTCTGCCGTCCTCATTGGCCATCTCGGTCGGCGCGGAACTGGATTATGTTCTGGTGCAAAGCACGCATCAGGACCAACCGGTGCGCTTAATTGTCGCTGAGGCCCTGTTAGAAAGCTTTCTCGCGCGCACCGGCCTGGTTGAAAGCGCCATCTTGGCGCACTTCCCCGGCACGGTGTTGGAGCAGCAGGTCTTTACCCACCCGTTCTACGATCGCGATATTCCGGTTTTGTTGGGCGATCACGTTACGCTCGACGCCGGTACCGGTTGTGTCCATACCGCGCCCGATCACGGCGTGGAAGACTTCGTGGTCTGTGGCCGATACGGTATCGAGACGATCAATCCGCTCGATGACAAGGGCGTGTTTCGCGCCAATGTCGAACACTTTGCCGGTGAGCACGTTTACAAGGTCGATCCAAAGGTGATCGCTCTGGTTAAAGAACGCGGCCAACTGCTTAGTGAAGGTAAGTTAACGCACAGCTATGCTCATTGCTGGCGCACCAAGACGCCACTGATCTATCGTGCCACGCCACAATGGTTTATCAGCATGGACGCACAGGGTTTGCAAGAGCAGGCCATGAGCGCCATCAAGGGCGTCCGTTGGGTGCCGGCCTGGGGTCAGAACCGCATCGAGGCGATGGTCGGTCAGTCGCCTGACTGGTGTATCTCACGTCAGCGTACCTGGGGCACTCCGATCACCTTTGTGGTGCACAAAGAAACGGGCCTGTTGCACCCGCAATTACAAGAAATCATCGAAGCGGTCGCCTTGGCGGTCGAGCAGTCGGGTATGGATGCTTGGTACGACTTTGATCTCAGCTCGGTGATCGATGATGCCGATCAATATGAAAAAACCCAGGACACCTTAGATGTCTGGTTCGACTCCGGCGTGAGCCATTACTCGGTCCTGAGCAAGCGCGAAGAATTGGCACAATACCCGGCCGATATGTATCTGGAAGGCTCCGATCAACATCGGGGCTGGTTCCAATCGTCGTTGAAAACCGCCGTCGCGATGAACGGCAGCGCGCCCTACAAGCAGGTCTTGACGCACGGTTTTGTGGTCGATGAGAAGGGCTATAAGATGTCCAAGTCGTTGGGCAATGGCATGGAGCCGCAAGAGGTCTTTAACCAGTTTGGCGCTGATGTCTTGCGCCTCTGGGTGGCCTCGACCGACTATTCCGGTGATATGGCCTTCTCCAAAGCGATCTTAACGCGCACCTCAGATTCCTACCGGCGCATCCGTAATACCGCCCGCTTTCTGGTGTCGAATCTGAATGGCTTTGAACCGGCTCGAGACGCCTTGGGCGTCGACGACTTGCTGGCCTTGGATCGTTGGGCGATCGATCGAACGCTGAGTGTGCAGACCGAATTGGCGCACCTGTACGACAACTATCAATTTGTTCAGGTGGTGCAAAAAATTCACCATTTCTGTGCCTTGGATATGGGCGGATTCTACCTCGATATCATCAAGGATCGGCTCTACACCGCGCAGGAAAATTCCTTGGCCCGCCGTTCGGCGCAAACCGCTATGTACCATGTATTGCAAGCGATGGTGCGCTGGATTGCGCCCATCCTGAGCTTTACCGCCGATGAACTCTGGCCCTATATACCCGGTCAGGATAAGACCACCGTCTTTACCGAAACCTGGTACCCGGGTCTGAGCGCATTCGCCGCCGATGAAACGATGAATTCGGATTATTGGGCGATCGTACAGCAGGTTAAGGACGGCGTTAACGGCGTGCTCGAGCAAGCCCGCAATGAAGCCAAGGTCGGTGGCTCGCTAACCGCCGAGGTAACGCTCTACTGTGATGCCGAGCTGCATGCGACGCTGCTGCAGCTAGGTGATGAACTGCGCTTTGTGACCCTCACCAGTGCTGCCACCTTGGCCGATCTGGCGACAACACCGAGCGATGCGATGCCGACTGAATTGACGGGCCTGAAAGTCTCGGTGGTCAAGTCGACCCTGACCAAATGCGGGCGTTGTTGGCACCAGACCGAGGATGTCGGCCATCATGCCGCGCACCCAGAGTTATGCGGCCGGTGCGTCGAGAATGTCAGCGCTGCTGGCGAGCAACGCCACTTCGCCTAAGCCGAGCTCACGTTCTGCGTGCGGCGCAGAGCGTGTTACAAATCCCCGTGGCGATGCCGTGATGGCAGCGCCACCCTTAGAGGCTGTTTCTATGTCAAAAATTCATGAGAACTCCAAGGTCACGCTACATTTTACCTTGCGACTGGTCGATGGCCAGGTCGTCGACAGTACCCCCGAGCAGCAACCGGCTACCCTGACCATTGGCGACGGTAATCTGCCGATCGGCTTTGAACGCCATCTGCTCGGTCTGGAAACCGGTGATCGGCGCACCGTTCGAGTGGGCACGGAAGACGCGTTCGGGCAGCTCAATCCGTCCAATGTACAGACTTACAAAAAAGATCAATTTGCCGAATCCGGTGAATTGAGTCTGGGGACGGTCATTGCCTTTAAAGATGCTGCCGGTGCCGAGTTGCCCGGGGTGATCGCCGATATTCAGGACGAATCGATCGTCGTCGATTTCAATCATCCGCTGGCCGGCAAGGAACTCGACTTCGAAGTTGAAATTGTTGCCGTCGGAGTCGCCGACGATGGACATTAAGCTCGCCAATCCACGCGGCTTTTGCGCCGGTGTGGATCGCGCTATCGATATCGTCAATCGTGCCTTGGAAGTCCATGGCGCACCGCTTTATGTCCGCCATGAAGTGGTGCACAACAAGTTTGTGGTTGAAGACCTTAAACAGCGCGGGGCGATCTTTGTCGATGAACTCGACGAGGTACCGGACGACAACTGGGTGATCTTTTCCGCCCACGGCGTCTCGCAAGCCGTTCGACTGGAAGCGGCCGAACGCGGGTTGCGCGTTTATGACGCGACCTGTCCGCTGGTGACCAAGGTGCATTTGGAAGTCACCAGCTTTGCCGCCCAGGGTATGGAGTGCATTCTGATCGGTCACCGTGGCCACCCTGAAGTCGAGGGTACCATGGGGCAATATCAGCGCCAGCAGGGCGGCGGTATTTACCTGGTCGAGAACGAACAGGATGTCGCCGAGCTGCAGGTCCAGAATCCGGCATTGCTGGCCTATGTGACGCAGACCACCCTTTCGATGGACGACACCGCGCAGATTATCGATGCCTTACGGGCCAAATTTCAGCATATTCAGGGCCCGCGCAAGGACGACATTTGTTACGCCACGCAAAATCGCCAGGATGCCGTCAAGACCCTATCGGCCGAGTGTTCGGTAGTGATCGTGGTCGGCTCGCCGAACTCATCGAACAGCAATAGACTGCGCGAGTTGGCCGAACGGATGGGCTGTACCGCCTATCTGGTCGACAGCGTTGAGCAGCTCGACCCGACCTGGTTCGACGGCTGTGAGCGCATCGGCGTGACCGCCGGCGCCTCCGCACCGGAAATACTGGTCAAGCAGGTGGTTGAGGGTCTGCAACAGCTCGGCGCCAACGCGGCCATCGAGTTGGCTGGCGTGAAAGAAAACATTACCTTCTCCATTCCCAAAGAGTTACGCCTGACGCCCGCCGACTAAAAGCGGAACCGGTCAACAAAACCCCGTCCCAGCGCACCGCCTATCGCAGCACAGTGACCGTTTATCAGACCGGTCACTAGCGCTGCCATACTCCGCTCTACACTGATAGTCAGTCCTATTAGTGAGACGCCCATGACCCTGACACAACCGACCCAGAAACAACCGGCCCAGAGACAACCGACCCATCGCCAGATCGAACGGCGCAGAAAGCTGCAAGGCTTTACCTTGCTAGAGCTGATGGTCACCGTGATTATTCTGGGCATCATCACCGCCTTCGCCGCGCCGTCATTTAACAATCTGCTGCGCGACACCCGTATCGACGCCAATACCAGCAAGGTCCGCAGTGCGCTGACCTATGCCCGGTCAGAAGCGGTCAACCTCAGTTCCACCGTCACGGTCTGCTCCAGTACCGATTACCAAAGCTGCGATGGCGACGAGAATTGGGCCAGCGGCTGGATTGTCTTTCTCGATCTGAATGGGGATGGGGATTTCGACGACGACAGCGATGCCAATCCGTGCGAAACCAATATTGACGATTGTGTTTTGCGCGTCTGGGATCCGCTCGCCAGTGGTGCGAGCCTGATCGAAACGAACGACGCAGACTCGGTCACCTTCAGTGAGCAGGGCGCGGTCGTCGCCGCCACGGCCTTTAGTTTGGACTTGANCATGCCGGACTGTGCGCTGGGTGATCGACGCACCCTAAGCCTTAACGCCATCGGACGGCTNCAAGTCAGCACCGGAGACTGCCCATGAACCGTTTTGCCTCTGCACTGCCCATGCCATTTGCTCGAGCTCCCCGGGCCCAAGCTGGCGCGACCATGATCGAAGTNCTGGTCGCGATCCTTATTTTCTCCATNGGTTTGCTCGGTGTTGCCAGCACGCAAACGGTCGGCCTGAGCAATACTCAGAGCGCGCTGCACCGATCCTATGCCGCGCAACTGTCCTATGAGCTGGTCGATATTATTCGGGCCAATCCGATCGAGGCGCGTAATACGGCGAGTATTTTTGCCAGTTACGATACGGAGGTTAGCGCTAGTGTGCCGACCACGGTAGCAAACTGCCTGCAGGTCTCAGGCAGTTGCAGTACCGATGAGATGGCCAAGACTGCTTTGGCACAGTGGACCGCTCGTTTGCAGTCCGCGCTGCCCGAGGGCGAGGCCGAACTGAGTTTGAGCGGAGATATTTTTGAACTGCGTATTCGCTGGGCCGACTACCGCAACGACCAGATTCAGCAGGCGCTCAATGACGCCGACGCCGATATTGCCAGCAAAGATATCGATAAGATCGCCGATCGCATTACGGAATTTCGCATATGAACCGATCACCGCAGCAAGGCCTAAGTCTGGTAGAACTGATGGTGGCCGTCGTCTTAGCCAGCTTTATTATTACCGGCATTGTTCAGGTCGTGTTGTCGAACCGACAGGCCTTTAACCTCACCGAGTCGATGGTGCGGGTGCAGGAAAGTGGGCGCTTTACGCTCAATTTCATCGCCGATGATTTGCGCCAAAGCGGCAACTATGGCTGTACGCCGACCTTCGATGCGATCAGTCAAAATATCCAGTCCTTTACCGCCAACATGCCGGACATCAACGCCATTCAGACCACCGCACCAGCGGCCTTTGGCAACAGCGCCGATGGTGCCGACGGCGGGGCAAGCGCGTTCGATGCCCCCGATACCTTGGCCCTACTCAAGCTTAATCAAAATAGCGCGACCATCACCGCAGGGGTCTTGTCACCGAGCACATTGGGCATATCCAATGAGGGCAGCTTTGCCACGGGCGATTATGTCTTGGTCAGCAACTGCGAGGTGGCCGATCTGATTCGACTCGGCTCGGGCACCTCTAATATTCAGATGGTCGATGCCACCGGTGGGTTGCGCTACAGCTTTTTCGTGATGCAAAACAAGCGCTCAACCATCAACGAAATTGAGCATCGAATCTTTACCGTCAACGCCAACAGTGAGCTGGAGTTGGCGGTGAATGGCGCGCGTCAAGTCCTACTCGGGAGTGTGGAAAATATTCAATATAAGTATGGCGTCGATTCGGATGGGGATTTGGTGCCGGACTATTTTGCCAACATCCGTGATGTCCCGGTGGCCAGTATCGATGACATAGTCGCCGTCAAGGTCAGCGTGCTGACCGTGTCGGGTAGCCAAGCCGAAGGCGATATCGAGGGGGTGACCAGTTCGCCGCAGACCCTAACCTTCAATGACAAAACCCTAACCATGGCCGATCGACGACTGCGCAAGGTGTTTGAAACCACCGTTATTCTGCGCAATAGGATGAACTGATATGAATGCTAAAGTTTTGGTCCAGCGCCAGGATGCTAAGCCCATCGCGGCAAAGCAGGATGGCGCGGTGTTAATTATCGCCTTGGTGATGCTCCTTATTTTAACCTTGCTTGGGGTCTCGGTCATGGAGTCGTCGGTGGTAGAAGAGCGGATGGCCGGTAACAATCTCGATCGCAACATCGCCTTTCAGACGGCTGAAGCTTCCTTGCGCGCCGGCGAAGCCTTTGTTGCTGGCCTGGGCAATCGACCGGAACCGATCGATGGTGCCAGCTCCGGCTCGGTATCGATTCTGGGTAAGGTGCCGCCCGGTACGCCCAACTGGTGGACCAAGAGTGAGGCTTGGTGGGATGACAATGGCACCGAGTACAACGAGGAATTCGCAGGCACCCGAAAAAAACCGCGCTATGTTATCGAAGAATACGATCAGGTATGTGACGGGGCGGTGGATCCAACGGTTCGGCAATGCAAAATTATTTATCGGGTCACCGCCATCGCCTGGGGTGAACGGAACTCCACCGTACTATTGCAGTCTCTGTATGCGAGAAGGTACTAATGATGAAAAAAATTAACACCAATGTCACCCAGCTACGCCCGCAAAATTTGGGTTTTTTAGTGGTCATGTCGCTTGCCGGTGGCCTAAGTTCGGCCGCCAATCTAAGCTTGGCCGACGCGCCCCTTTTCCTGGCCAGCGGTGTCCAGCCCAACATCTATTTCATCGTCGATGATTCCGGTTCGATGGATTGGGAAACCCTCTACACCAAGGAGGCGACTGCTAACTTTGGTATGACCTCCAATGCGAATGGATCAAGCACGGTCGATGTTAGCCCGACCATTCAGACCAATGGCACGAGCAACCCCGATCGGAAAGAAATTCTAAACTCCTGTGTCGGCGTCAATGCGCTGCACTATAACCCGACAAAAACCTATACGCCCTGGGTGGGCAAGGACTCCAGTAACAATACCTATAAGGATCAGTCTGTTACCGCAGCAAAAAAATCGCCCTATAACGGCAGCGGCACAACCGATCTGACCGATGAGGATGGCAATGATGATCGGTCCGGCTATTTCCCTTGGTACGATCTAGATGGCGACAATGTTCTCGATGAATATGTCGATGGCAATGGTAATAAGTCGCGCGATGTTCTGGTCGATCGCAATGGTAACGGCACCTTTGACGGCTGGGTCACTATTAAGGATTCGAAAGGCAAGGACATCTCGGTATTTGAAAGTGAATTGGAATGCCCGGATGCCACGGTGATCCGCGCGGCCCTGGGTAGCAACGCCNAGACCAAGGACTTCCTTAATCGCTGGTTAATAGCGGTGGAGGATATGGACACCGTTGAGAAGACAAACTTTGCCAACTGGTACTCCTATTATCGCAAGCGCAAGTGGGTGGCTAAGCGCGCCCTATCGACCATTATCGATGAGTCTACAGCACGCATGGGCATAACCACTATATGGAATAGAATTACCGAGAAGGTGGTTAATGTCGACAATATCTCGACGCCCTATAACAGCACAGCCAACGACAATAAAAACGACCTGATGGAGAGCATGTTCAAAATAGGTGCGAGTAATGGTACACCGCTTCGGTCAGCCTTGAAGTCAGCCGGGGAGTATTTTCGGGAAGCGCCCGGTTCCGGTCCGATCTTGAAAGCAGATGATGGCGGGTCATGCCAGCAAAACTTTGCCATTCTGATGACCGATGGAGTCTGGAACGGTAACAGTCCAGAGGTTGGTAATCAGGACGCCAATACGGCCTCGCCGTTCGACGGTGGCCTCTATGCGGATGCCTATTCAAACACCCTGGCCGATGTGGCGATGAAATACTACAAGACCGATTTGCAGTCATCATTGGCCGATAAAGTGCCGACCAATGATGCCGATACCAATACCGTTCAGCATCTGGTGACCTACACCGTGGCCTTCGGCGTATCCGGTACTCTGCCGGACGGATTGAAGCCCAGTGCGGACCCTGACGACAACTGGCCCGGCTGGCCTCAAGCCGCCTCGGGTTCAGACGAAACCATCGATGATCTGCGCCACGCAGCCTATAACGGCCGCGGACAGTTCCTCAATGCCGGCGATCCTCAAGAACTGATCGAATCGTTGAATGGGGCGGTGCAGGATATTCAAGGACGTGACGCCTCGGCCTCGGCGGTCAGCGTCAACACCGGTTCCATTTCGTCATCGACCATGTTGTTTCAGGCGGAATTTAACAGTCAGAAGTGGACCGGTAAGATCAATGGTATTCCGGTGAAGTTAGATGGTTCCTTGGATTTAGCCAATAAAGAATCGGCCTCAAAAGTGCCGTTACACGGCGACCGCACGATCATCAGTTATGATGGCAGCAGTGGCATCCCATTTCAGTGGGTCGACCTAACCAGTGCGCAAAAGGCGCTGCTCGGTTCCCAAGAAATATTGGACTATACCCGGGGCGATCGCAGCAAAGAGGTCGCCAAAAATGGCACCTATCGTGACCGAACGTTAATCGCTCCATCACTCGGCCCCCTGGGTGACATTATTAACTCAGCACCCGCCTATGTCGGCAACCCGGAATTCCTCTACCCGGATTGGTTGGAGCCTAATAATAAATACAGTACTTTCCGTCGTAATCCGGACGGNGACGGCGTTACTAAAAAGATNGGATCCTTGGAGTTGTATCGCACTCCCATGCTCTATGTCGGNTCTAACGATGGCATGTTACATGCGTTTAATGTCGATCCAGCTATCACAGGCACGNCAAACTTTGGTCTGGAAGTCTTTGCCTATGTNCCGACCCAGGCGATGAAAAAGTTACCCGATATTGCCAATAAAAACTACAAACACGCNTATTCGGTGGATGGCTCACCCGAAGTGGCGGATGCCTACTTTNATGACCGTTGGCACACCGTGCTGACCAGTGGCATGAACGGCGGTGGCCAGGGGATCTTTGCCTTAGATGTCTCTAACCCCAATGCCTATAACACTGAGGCGGCTGCAGCCGCGACGGTACTGTGGGAATTCACCGATGCCGATGACGCCGACCTGGGCTATACCTTTGGTAAGCCGACGATCGCAAAAGCCAATAATGGCAAATGGGTTGCGATCTTCGGCAACGGTTATAACAACACCGTGGCCGACGGCCAGGTTGGTAGTGGCAGCGCGCTAATCTATATAGTCGATCTGGAAACCGGCGCTCTGCTGCAGAAAATCGATACCCAGATGAACGCCCTAGCGACCCCGAACGGTATGTCGACCCCAACCACCGTGGATCTCGACGGAGACTATCTAGCCGATGCGGTCTACGCCGGTGACTTGGAGGGCAATATGTGGAAGTTTGATATATCCAGTGCCAACCCGGCGCAGTGGGGTGTCGCATACAAAACCGGTAGCACTCCCACGCCGCTCTATACCGCCTGTGCGACCGTGGTGTGCAGTACCACCAATCGTCAACCCATTAGCGTGAAGCCGCAGATCGGCTTCAACAAAGGCGCCACCGGCTTACTTATTTACTTTGGCACCGGCACCTATTTTTTACAGAATGATAACCAGAATAACGGACTGCAGTCGTTCTATGCCATCTGGGATAAGGGCCTTGCCACGCTAACCGCTTTTAACAAGTTTCATCTGTTGCAGCAGAATATTATCGAGGAAGTGGCGGTGCCGACGGAAAATTTAGACAGTAATGGCGCCGCCATTATTTCCTACCAACGGGCCACGTCGAACTTCCCGATCAACTGGCATAGCGCAGCCGGTCTGCCCGTTGACGGCAGCGATGCCGACCTGTTGGTCGACTCTCATCTGGGCTGGTATATGGACCTAGTGAACACCGAGGGGGGCAATACCGATGGCAAGGGTGAACGCTCGGTCAGCAATCCAATGCTAAGAGATGGCAGCATTATTTTCGTTACCGCCATTCCCGATCAGGATCCCTGTTCCTATGGTGGTAGCAGCTGGTATATGGAGCTTAATGCGGTCACTGGCGCTCGTCCCGAAACAGCCATTATCGATATCGATGGCGATGGCGATATTGACGAGGACGACTATATTGATACCATCGCGAAAAACCAGGTGGCCAGTTCCGGGGCCCGCTCTGCGTCCTTGGCGACCTCACCCATCTGCATTACCTTGCCCAACGGCGTTGAGACCTGCAAATCGAATACGTCCGATGCCAGCATACTGGAGGTCGAGCGCGACGCGGGCGTCCTGCTGGGTCGTTGGATGTGGCGTGAACTTAGAGTCGGTCAATAGGGGAATAAACATGCTTAAACTCATTCAAATAATGGTACTGATGAGCTGCTTGATGCTGCCGTTTTTAGGTCATGCAGCTGAGCCGCAGATGGAACAGTTCGTCGAGCAGGTCTGGGGTGTTGATACGGCCCAGGCGCGCGTGCAAATCGGCGACCAATCCTTCACCTACACCAACTTCACCATCGTGCAGGATTATCGCGCCGAGCCAGATCAACGCTTGCCGCTCAATGCCGCGCGCCGAGGTACCTGGGTGCTAGTGGACGCTTACTACTCGGTTGACCTGAAACGCTATATTGTTCAGCGCCTGCAGCTTTTACCCTCGACCGCGGTAGCAAAAAAATTACTCGAGAAGCTCAACGACGAGTAGCGAGCTGATGACGAACTTACTGGGCGCGCGTGAAAAAAAATCACCAGAGTGGGAGCTCCTATGAAACAACAGACTGCAGGCTTTACCCTAATGGAACTGATGATATCGGTAGCCATCATCGGAATTTTAGCGGCCTTTGCTTTTCCGCGTTACATGCAATTTGTCGACAACGCCCATCGCAACGATGCCCAAGCGGCATTGATTTCTTTGGCAGCCCATTTGGAACGGCGCTTCACGGAAAATAACAGCTATTGCGACAGCGGTAGTGTGGTGGAGACCGATTGTGGCGCGGCGGCAAGCGGTGATAAAGGCAAACCTACCTTCTTTGCCCAAACGGTACCATTGGACGGTGGGACGCCAATCTATAACTTAACCATTGAATCGGTATCGGCAACGACCTTTGAAGTGCGCGCGGTTCGGGTCGCCGGCCAGCGCATGGCAAACGACGACTGTGGCGATTTCACCTACACCCAAACCGGCCGCAAAGATCAGGTGAACGAGACTGAAACCTGCTGGTAGACTCAGACCTTAACGGTCACAGCGTGCCACCTGCCAGCGCTGGTGGCTGAAACGCATGGGCTGCTGCTGGTCATTGCGCCGGCTATGAAGTTTGGCGCGGCCTAAAATATTAATCGTCATATGGTAGGCCGTTTTATCGAGCTCGCCCAATGGGCATAGGGTGAACCCGCTGGCCATACCGAGATAGGTATTGTCGCCGCGGATATCGCCAAACCGGAAGTAGGGCTGGCCCAGATTGTAGTAACCGAAGCGGGTCTCCGCCTTGGGCAATAGGACCCGCAGTATTTTCTCATCAGGGTCTAATTTTTTATTACGGTTCGAGTCGGTGAACAGGGCCCATTCCTGATGCATATCGTCGGCGCAGCGATTCGCTTGCAATGGGCAGAGGGTGACCAACGAATTTTCCAATGCGGCAGAGGCCCTAGCAAAGCTAAAAAGTTGTAGCCAACGTTTTTTTTCTTGATAGGCGCTATAGGATTGGCTCAGCTCTGTGAGTCTGGGTAGGGAGGTACCGGTGACAATCATCACCACGGCAATGACCACCACAAGTTCTATTAGGGTAAAGCCGGTGCGCTGCATTTGCGGTCCCTGCAAATTCAATGTTGCGCTACTGTAACGAAGGTTTATTGAGCCGGTAAAGCAAGGCAGTGCAAGTATAGCTTGGTTAGCCAATCGGGTTAGCAGGGCTATTCCAAGCCGAGTTTTTTCAGTCGATACCGCAATGCTCTAAAGGTAATGCCTAAGCGCTTTGCCGCCGCGGTGCGGTTCCATCGGGTTGCTTCCAAGGCCTGCTCGACGACATTGCGTTCTATATCCATAAGGTAGTCTTCCAGCGACACGCCTTCCGCTCGAGCCGCCAATGCCGCAGGCTCATTAGGCGATGGCTCGGCATTATAACGGCTGTTCAAATTCAGATCGGCGGCGCCGATGGTGTCGTCCTCACACAGAGCAAAAGCCCGTTCGAGGATGTTTTCCAGCTCGCGAACATTGCCGGGGAAGCTATACAGATGGAGTTCTTTTTTCGCCTCAGCGGTTAGCCGGGCCATCGGCAGTTCATAGTTGCCGGCAATACGCTGGAGTATTTGTTGACTCAACAAGGGGATGTCATCGGTACGTTCACGCAGCGCCGGAATCGTTAAGGCAATCACATTGATGCGATAAAACAAATCCTGGCGAAACTCGCCTGCTTCGACCATGGCGTCGAGATTTTTGTGCGTTGCACTGAGAATTCGGACATCGACATCGAGCTCATTTTGAGTGCCGATTGGCCGAATTTTTTTCTCCTGTATCGCCCGTAACAGTTTGACCTGCATGGCCAATGGCAAATCGGCGACCTCATCGAGAAATAGGGTGCCAGCTTGGGCGGCTTGAAAAAATCCCTGCTTATCTTCCGTTGCCCCGGTAAAGGCCCCCCGCTTGTGACCGAAAAATTCACTCTCCATTAATTCAGAGGGGATCGCACCGCAGTTCACCGCGATAAAGGGTCCCAGCGCACGCGGACCGAGGGTATGAATCTGACGCGCGGCCAGCTCCTTGCCCGATCCGGACTCACCCTGAATAAAGACCGGCGCTTGACTGACCGCCAGTTTGCGAATTTTTTTCTGTAGCAGTTGCATGGCCGCGGATTGGCCCATGTCTAGGGCTTTGGCATGCATACCGGTGTCGAGTTGATGGCCCGTCGGAGGCTTTACCTTCAGTGCCTGGGTGATGAGGTTGCGCAGTTTATTGACATCGAGTGGTTTGGACACGAAATCAAAGGCCCCGGATTTCAGTGACTCGATGGCCAGATCCATATTGCCGTGCGCGGTAATGACCGCTATCGGGGTGTCGGGTTTGGTCTCGGCAACGTAACGCACTATATCCAGGCCATTGCCATCGGGCAGGCGCATATCGGTGAGGATTAAATCCACCTCCTGTTGTTTGATGGCCATAATGGCCGACGAGACATCGACCGCGCTGCAGCTTGCGATACCCATGCGCATTAGGGTGATTTCGAGCAACTCGCGGATATCCGGTTCATCGTCGATAATTAACACACATTGGGCGGTTGGCATAGGGCGCAAATCCTTTTCTACAGAGTGACTAACGCTCACTGCGTTGACTGAGCGCGTGCGGGAACACGATTCGAAAACAACCACCGCGGCGATTTTGCACATAGGACAATTTCAGTCGGTTGGCTTCACACAGTTCCTTGGCAATATAAAGGCCTAAACCGGTGCCGCTGTGTTCCGTGGTGTAAAAGGGTTCAAACAGGTTTTTAATCTGATCGCCGGGGACGCCCAGCCCCTCATCTTCGATATCAAGATAGTATTGTTCACTGCCCGACAGTTCGCCGGTGCTGAGCCTAAGCCGACGCTGTCCGACCTGCAGACCACTATAATATAGACCATTGGCGATAAGATTGTGCAACGCCTGTTTGATTTGGTGAATATCGATGTGCATGTTGAAATTAACCTCGACGGCAATTTCAATTTGGTCCTGCTGACGTTCTGTTTCGAGTTCGCGTTCCGCCAAGCACTGTTCGATTAGGGCGGCCGCAGCGATACTGCTAATTTGTTTGGGTCGTCGGCGCGACAATTCCAGAATGGTCTCGATGATTGTATTGACCCGCTGAGAGTGGGTGTGAATCATCGCCAATAAACGCTTATCGGCTTCTGCCAAGGCCGGTGCTTCATCGAGCAACTGGGCGGCATGGCTGATCGCACCCAATGGGTTGCGTATTTCGTGAGCGATCGAGGCGGTCAGGCGACCAAGCGAGGCCAGTTTTAGCTGTTGCGCCTGCTGTTGCATCCGACCGGAGTCCTCCAAGAAAATAATCAGGTCACTGGTTTGCGTCGCGTGCAGTCGGGCAATATTGACGCTCACCCCGGGATGCTCGGTATCGGCCTGAATCGGTTCGATCTCGTTATGGGGGTTGCGTTGCCAACTGGCCAACCGATCCTGCAGGGACTGGCTGAGCCAGAAAGGGGGGGTATCGGTCTCCTTGAGCAGGTCGCGCGCAGCATCATTCATCAAACGAATCGCGCCCTCGCTGGTGACCACTATGATGCCGGTGCGCAGCCGCTGGACGATCAGCTCATTGAGATGGCGCAGGTCGAGAATGGTATCGGCTTGGACTCGAGCCAGCTGCTCGGTTTTTTTTACCCGTTGGCCAACATATTGTAAGAAGAGGGTCTCGGCAAAATAACCCAGACCCAGCAAGGCGGCCTGCAATAGATCCCTAGTGGCGCCGTCGAGCGGTAATATTTCGGTATAGACCACACTGGAGGTGGCGGTAGCGGCCACTAACAGGCTCTGCCGCAAGGGTAGGAGTAGCCCCCCGATGCCAACGCTAATCAACATTAGGCTGCCGAAGCCGCTGTCGACGCCGCCGCTGTAACGCAAGATCAGCATCAGCAGCAGGATATCGGTGATCAATAGAACGGTGATCGGTGTTTTCGATAGCTGCTCATTCACCGTTAATAGCATGCCCAGTATGGTCAGGATTAAATAGACCAAGGTCGCCAATTGCATGGACTCAGGGTTGGGGCTGGGCAGCAGCTCTTTTGCGGTCTCCGGTAACAGCGCCAGAACACAGAGGCCGGTCGCCAAGATCAGCCGGAAGATACCGAAAGCGAACAACAGCTGTTGGACGCGAAAAACGGGTTGACTGAGTCGGATGCTAAAGCTCATGTCGGGGCTTCTTTTTCAGGCCCCGGTGACGATAAAGATCACCGGTCGCGGTGTTAATAGGGTAGAAACCTTGTTCTGCGGCGAAACAGGCTTCACAATATGGTAATTACCTCCTTAGAGTAGTCTATGAACATACGTGTGGCGCTGGCCCAGCATCGTTTTCCGGTTGGGGACATAGACGGCAACGTCAGTAAAATATTGCTCTTGGCCCAACAGGCCATCGATCAACAGGCCGACATGGTGGTGTTTCCGGAACTGACATTGACCGGTTATCCGCCGGAAGACCTGCTCTTGCGCCCCAGCCTGGGTAAGCGGGTCAGTGATGGTTTACATCGCCTGTTCGACGCCAAACTGCCCATTGCCATCGTCGTCGGTTACCCGCAGCGGGAAGACGGCAAGCTGTTTAACAAGGCCATGGTGATCGACCAGGGCCAGGTCATTGCCGACTACCGCAAGCAGCATCTGCCCAACTACCAAGTGTTTGATGAGAAACGCTACTTTCAGAAAGGCACGCAAACCTGCGTCTTTAGTTTTAAAGGCGCTCAGATAGCCCTAAGTATTTGCGAAGATATCTGGTACGACGGCCCCGCGCGCAGGGCCTTCGAAGCCGGTGCCATGATAAACATCAATATTAATGGCAGCCCCTATTCGATCAATCGCACCGCGGAACGGCATGAACAGGTGACCAAGGTGGTCAAGCAATGGCCGATGACCACCCTCTATGTCAATCATATAGGTGGCCAGGATGAGCTGGTGTTCGATGGCGGCTCCTTTGTTGTCAATCCTAATGGTGATGTCGCCCATACTTTGGCGCTGTTTAAGGAGAGCCTAGCGCTGGTCGATTTAACCTCGGTGGCCGGCCAATGGTGCGTAGTGGCGCCCTCGATTGCGCCGGAGCCCTCTAACTCGGCTGCCTTGTACGAGGCGTTGAAAGTCGGCTTGGCCGACTATGTTAATCGCAACGGCTTTTCAGGCATCGTGCTGGGCATGTCCGGGGGCATCGACTCGGCCCTCAGCGCCGCCATTGCCGTCGACGCCCTGGGCGCCGATCGCGTGATGGGGGTGATGATGCCTTACCACTATACCGCCAAGATCTCCCTAGAGGACGCCGAGGCCGAAGCGAAAAACCTAGGCATTCGCTATGAAGTGTTGCCTATAGGCGATGCCTTTGAAACGGCGCTGAGCGCCCTAAAACCAGCCTTTGGTGACAAGCCGGTCGATGTTACCGAGCAAAATATGCAATCGCGTATGCGCGGTGTCTTCTTGATGGCGCTGTCCAATAAACTCGGCTTTATGGTGCTGACCACCGGGAATAAGAGTGAACTGGCGGTTGGCTACGCCACCCTCTACGGCGATATGTGCGGCGGCTATAACTGCCTGAAGGATGTCCCTAAGACGTGGGTCTATACCCTGTCCAATTGGCGCAATGAACAGAGCCCGGTGATCCCGGAGCGGGTCATTACCCGGCCGCCCTCGGCGGAATTGGCACCGGATCAGCTCGATGAGGATAGCTTGCCGCCCTATCCGATACTGGATGAAATTATCGAACGCTATGTCGAACGAGATGAAAGCCTCGATGCTATCGTCGCCGCCGGCTTTGACTACGACACTGTGTATCGGATCGTACGGCTGATCGACCTCAACGAATACAAACGCCGACAGGCACCAGAAGGGGTTCGGGTCTCCAAACGCGGTTTCGGCCGCGATCGGCGTTACCCGATCACCCATGGCTGGAAACCAGGAAACTAGCCGTAATGATTAATATTTTATGGGATCTAGACGGTACGCTGATCGACTCGATGGCGGTAATCGCCCGTTGTTTAAATCAAACTTCAGAGCACTTCGACCGTGGCCCAGTACCGGCGGCCCAGATCCGTTCGATGATCGGTCCGGAATTGGGTGTGTCGCTCGGCCGCATATTGGATACTCAGGATGCCGAGCAGATCCAACGCGCGAAAGACTTTTACCGCTCCTGTTATCAGTACAGCTTGCACGACAGCCCGGTTTACCCCGGCATGCTCGAGGTGCTGCAGCACTGTAACCGAATCGGTGTACGGCAGTTTATTGCTACGGCCAAGTATCAGCTCTATGCCGAACAGATTATCGCCCACAGCGGCCTGGCCGAGTTCTTTACCGGGATCTATGGTTCGACCGAAAGCGGTCAATACGGCGACAAGAAAGAACTACTGGCCTGGTTGCTGGCCGAAGAGAAGCTCAAAGCCAGTGAAACGCTGATGATCGGCGATACGGCCTATGATGTCGCCGCAGGGCGCCACCATGATCTGACATCACTGGGGGTCTTATGGGGCTATAGTGACGCGCCCACTTTGCTCGCAGCCGGTGCGCACCAATGTGTTGCGGCGCCTGAGGATCTGATGGCGGTAATCAAGGGTTCCACGATGGCGTTTTGCTAGCCTCGCTGAGAGGTGCACGACGGCTTGGTTAAGCCGTCGTTGCGCTATTCAGACGCTAGCTGGTTAGACCCAAGGTTAACAGCTTGACCCACCAGCGGTCTTCGGCCCACTTGGGCGCTTGGTAGCTGCCGGAAGCGAATACCGCATGGTCCGGATAGGTTGTTTGCAGGCGGGTTAGAGTGATCTGTCGATCTTTATCGAGTTCCAGCGCGCCATAGGCTTCTGTTAAGACCACGAGGGCATCTGCCTCGGCGCTAACACCCGGATAGTGTTGAATCACCACCTGAGCGCGTTCCGCGGCGGCAACCCAGGCGCCACGCCGGATGTAGAAGTCGGCAACAATCAACTCATGGCGCGCCAGGGCGTCCTTCAGGACGATCATCGCGGTCAGGGCCGGTTCTCGATAAACACTCTCTGGAAATTGGTCGCTAAACTCCAGTAGCGCGAAAAAGGCTTTTTGGCCCTGCTCTGGCGATCGCATCGCCGGATCCACCTTGCCAAAAATGCCTCGATTGGCAAGAAACAATCGGTAATAGCTCATCGAGCGCAGAAACCAGGCGTAATCGACCGACGGGTAATCCGGATTTAAGCGCGTAAAGCGATCCGCCTCGATCAGTGCCGTGGCGAAGTCATTGGACTGATAGCGGGCGTAAATTAGATCCAGAGCACTGGCCTGGGCGAAACGACCAAACGGGAAACGGCTTTGCAGATCGGTTAAACGTTCGATGGCTAAGCTGTAATTGCGTTGGTCGAGATAGGTTTGCGCGGCCTCATAATAGCCCGATTCGGTGTCTTTCACCTTGTTTCCGAACGAGGCGCAGCCGGTTAAGAGGACCACAAACGCCAAAAAGGCTATTTGACTCACTTTTTTTGCGCTTTGCGCTACGGTAAACATGCTATCTCTCATTAAATCAGTAAAATGACTGCCATTGTAACCACAGGATACCCAAGCCTCCAATGACTGATACCACAGATTCCATCAAGGAAACGAAAATTGTCCCCCTTGACCAAGGGCACAAACGTTTCGATCAGGTAGCTGCACTGCTTTTTGATGACTACTCGCGTTCCAGAATACAGAACTGGATCAGTGGCGGGCAGCTGACGGTAGATGGTAAGACCAGACGCAATCGAGACAAGCTGATCGGGGGCGAAACGCTGGTGCTCGACGCTGTGCTAGAGGTAAATGAAGGCTGGGCAGCACAGTCTATTGAACTCAACGTGGTTTACGAAGACGAGCATATCATCGTGATCAATAAACCCGCCGGCCTGGTAGTTCATCCCGGCGCGGGGAATCCAGACGGGACCATGCTCAATGCACTACTCTATCGCTATCCGGAGCTTGCCTCCGTGCCGCGTGCCGGCATTGTCCACCGGCTCGACAAGGACACCACCGGTCTGATGGTTGTGGCGCGAACGCTACAAGCCCAAACTGGGCTGGCGGAGCAACTGCAAGACCGAAGCATGGGGCGAGAGTATTCGGCCATCTGCATGGGGGTGATGATTTCCGGTGGTACGATCGACGCCCCGATCGACCGGCATCCGAAGCAGCGCACCAAGATGGCTGTTGCCCCTTTGACCATGGGCAAGGAAGCGGTCACTCACTATCGCGTGATCAAGCGCCTGCGCAATCACACCTTGGTGCGCTGTAAGCTGGAAACCGGCCGCACGCATCAGATTCGCGTACACATGTCGCACATTGGCAATCCGATTGTCGGCGACCCAGTGTATGCCGGCCGATCGCGCCTGCCTAAGGGCGTTACGCTCGAGGTTATGACGGTGATGAAGCGTTTCAAACGACAGGCTTTACACGCCGGCTATCTGGAGCTCATTCATCCGCAAACGGGGCTGCAAATGCATTGGGAAGCAGATATCCCCGCCGACTTCCAAGAACTGCTCGATGAGATGGAACATGAATTGAAGGTCTATGGTACCGAGTTCGACCTGTGAGTTTTGAGTTTGCGCCCTGGCCCTTACCGGCCAACGTTCAGGCCGGATGGACCACTCGGCAAGGCGGCGTGAGCCAAGCACCCTTTGGATCTTTTAATCTGGCCCATCATGTCGGTGAGTCAGCCTCGACGGTCGCCACCAATCGCCGGCTATTGCGTCAGCGATTGCCCGGTGCGCCGACTGTCACCTGGTTGCATCAGACACACACCAATCGCGTCGTCCACGTGGCTGCCGCCGATCCCCAGCAGGGCCAAGACGGCAGTTATTGCACCGCCGTCGGATCCGCTTGCTGTGTTATGACGGCAGACTGTTTGCCGGTGTTTTTCTGGCGCGCCGATGGTGCCCAGGTGGCCATAGCCCATGCCGGTTGGCGCGGGTTGGCCGACCATATCCTCTTGGCCACTCTGGCGAACTTTGACCGAGCTGATCGAGTCTATTGTGGCATCGGACCGGCGATCGGTCCGAAGGCCTTCGAAGTCGGCCCGGAGGTTAGGGCGATGTTCAACAGTTGGCCCGGCTATGAGCAATTTTTCACGCCGCGCGGCAGCAAATACCTCTGTGATCTGGCCGGGCTGGCAGCATCCCAACTCACCGCTGCAGGCGTACAACGCGTCTATCGATCGAATGCCTGTACCGTGCAAAACCCGGAACTTTATTACTCCTATCGCCGGGACGGTCAAACGGGTCGCATGGCCAATTTGATTTGGAAAATGGCGCGTTAAGTCGGTTCAGCTGGGCTTGATTCCGGTCCCTTAGCCCTCATTTATGTAACAGACTTATAAACGTCAGATTAGGGTAATAGTATGCGTATTGATCGTCTTACCAGCAGCTTACAGTTGGCATTATCCGATGCACAGTCGATTGCACTGGGCCAGAACCACAGCTTTATCGAACCGGTCCATCTGCTGATCGCGTTGCTCAATCAAAAAAACACCTCTATAGCCGCCGTGCTGAAAAAAGCCGGCGCGACTGTGGCTAAATTAAAGGCTGCGGCCGATACGCAGTTGCAGCAACTGCCGGAAATAAGCGGGTCCGACGATGACGTGCATATGTCCAATGACCTGGGTCGAGTGCTGAATCGGGCCGATAAGTTATCGCAACAACGTAAAGATCAATTTATAGCCAGCGAGCTGGTACTCTTGGCCATGTTGCAGGACCGGTCGCGCATTGCCAAAACCTTGCAGGAAGCCGGACTGGTCGAAGTTGTCTTGCAGCAGGCCATTGACGATATGCGCAATGGCGAGTCGGTGTCCAGCGCCGACGCCGAGGAGAGCCGGCAAGCCTTAGACAAGTATACCGTCGATCTAACCGCTCGCGCCGAAGCGGGCCAGCTCGATCCAGTGATCGGCCGGGACGATGAAATTCGCCGGACCATCCAAGTGCTGCAACGCCGGCGCAAAAATAATCCGGTCTTAATTGGCGAGCCCGGGGTCGGTAAGACCGCCATCGTCGAAGGCTTGGCGCAACGCATCATCAATGGTGAAGTGCCGGAAAGCTTGAAGAATAAGCGCGTGCTGTCGCTCGATCTGGCGGCGCTGGTGGCCGGTGCCAAGTTCCGCGGTGAGTTCGAAGAACGACTCAAGGCGGTATTAAATGAATTGGCCAAGCAGGACGGCCAGATCATCCTCTTTATCGACGAATTGCATACTGTGGTCGGTGCCGGTAAAGGCGACGGCGCCATGGATGCCGGCAATATGCTTAAGCCGGCGCTGGCGCGAGGCGAATTGCATTGTGTTGGCGCGACCACCCTGAACGAATATCGCCAATATATTGAAAAAGACGGCGCCTTGGAGCGTCGCTTCCAGAAAGTTCTGGTCGACGAACCCAATGAAGAAGATACCATCGCCATCTTGCGCGGCCTAAAAGAGCGCTATGAAGTGCATCATGGGGTAACCATAACCGACGGTGCCATTATTGCGGCGGTCAAGTTGTCCCAGCGTTATATCTCCGATCGCCAGCTGCCCGACAAGGCCATCGATCTGATTGACGAGTCGGCAAGCCGAATCCGCATGGAGATTGACTCCAAACCGGAGTCGATGGATCGACTCGAACGCAAACTGATTCAATTAAAAATCGAGGCCGAGGCGCTGAAGAAAGAAAGCGATCCCCAGGTGCGCTTATCTCTGGCGCGACTGCATGAATCGATTGCCGAATTGGAACGGGAATATTTCGACCTGGAAGAAATATGGCTGGCTGAAAAGGCTGCCGTGCAGGGCTCGCAGCACGTCAAAGAACAGCTTGAACAAGCCCGAGCGGAACTGGAGGCCGCTCGCCGGGCCAGCGATCTGACTAAGATGTCGGAATTGCAGTACGGCCGTATTCCAGAACTGGAGAAACAACTCGATATGGCCGCTCAGGCCGAGATGATGGATATGCAGTTGCTGCAGTATCGGGTAACCGATGAATCGATCGCCAATGTGATTTCGCGCTGGACCGGCATCCCAGTCGACAAGATGCTCGAAGGTGAACGTGACAAACTGTTGCGCATGGAAGAGGTCTTGCATACCCAGTTGATCGGCCAGCATGAGGCGGTGGTCGCGGTATCAAACGCCATCCGGCGCTCGCGTTCGGGCCTGTCCGATCCGGATCGACCCAATGGCTCCTTTCTCTTCTTGGGACCAACCGGCGTCGGTAAGACAGAGCTGTGTAAGGCGCTGGCCAACTTCCTGTTCGATACCACGGACGCGATGGTGCGCATCGATATGTCCGAATTTATGGAGAAGCACTCGGTCGCGCGTTTGATCGGCGCGCCGCCGGGTTATATCGGTTATGAAGAGGGGGGTTATTTAACCGAGGCGGTGCGCCGTAAACCTTACTCGGTGATCCTGCTCGATGAAGTCGAAAAGGCCCATGGCGATGTCTTTAATATACTGTTGCAGGTCCTCGATGACGGTCGCCTGACCGACGGGCAGGGTCGCACCGTCGATTTCCGTAATACTGTTATTGTGATGACCTCCAACTTGGGTTCAGAACAGATTCAGCAGCTCTCGGACGCGGCCCAGTATGATGAAATGAAAGCCGCGGTGATGACGGTCGTGGGCGGCTATTTCCGACCGGAGTTTATCAACCGACTCGACGAGGTCGTGGTCTTTCATCCGCTCGCGCGTGAGCAGATACAGGGCATCGCGAAAATCCAATTGGCGCAGCTGCATCGTCGCCTGACCGAGCAGGAGCTGGGCCTGAGCATCAGCGATGCGGTGCTCGATAAGCTCTGTGCCGCCGGCTTCGATCCGGTCTACGGGGCGCGGCCGCTCAAGCGGGCGATCCAACGTGAATTGGAAAATCCGCTAGCGTCGGCTTTACTTAGGGGCGACTTCAGCCGGGGGGATCATATTCAGGCCGACTTGATCGACGCTCAGGTGGTATTTAAGCCCCTAAAGCCGAGTACCCACTAAGCCGATCTCGGTCCGACCGCCATTTAGCGATGGACATTCTTTGATCAGTCGCTAAAATGGAGCTCGAGACCGATCAATACCGATCTGTCCGTGCAACAAGGTTACAGGCAGCAATATCGACGTCGGAGTTGTTGGATATGAAATCCACAAACGGTCGGTTGTGTTGATGCTTAGGTTTACCGACCTAAACGTTTGAACACAGGCTGAAGAAGAGCTGATAAAGCGAACGCGTTCCTGTACCACAGCAAAGGTCTACAAACATGTCAAAATCGTCGCTTCAGCCAGAATTGCTTTCTGGTGGTGAAATGCTCTGTCGTGCGCTGCATGACGAGGGTGTCGAATTCATTTACGGTTATCCGGGTGGCTCGGTGCTGCATATTTATGACGCGTTGCACCATCAGTCCAAGATTAAACATGTGTTGGTGCGCCATGAACAGGCCGCCACCCATATGGCTGACGCCTATGCCCGTGCGTCGGGCAAGGCTGGTGTCGTACTGGTGACTTCAGGACCGGGGGCGACCAACGCCATCACCGGGATTGCCACAGCCTATATGGACTCCATTCCGATGGTGATTATTACCGGCCAGGTGATGAGTCATCTGATCGGCGGCGATGCTTTTCAAGAAACCGACATGATGGGTATTTCACGGCCGGTGGTGAAGCACAATATGATGGTGCGTGACCCGAAAGACATTCCGATGTTGATCAAGAAGGCCTTCTATTTGGCCGAAAGCGGTCGCCCGGGTCCGGTGGTCATCGACATCCCCAAAGATATGACCATGCCCAACCAAAAGTTTCCGTACATTTATCCGGAGCGTATCAAGATGCGCTCATACAATCCGGTAAAAAAGGGCCACAGCGGTCAAATTCGTAAAGCCGTTACGTTGATGATGCAAGCCAAGAAGCCGGTAATCTATGCCGGTGGTGGCGTTATCTTGGGCCGTGCCTCCGACGAACTGACGAAAATGGCACATCTGTTGAACTTTCCGGTGACCAATACCTTGATGGGCCTAGGGTGTTTCCCCGGGACCGATGAGCAGTTTATCGGCATGTTAGGCATGCACGGTACCTACGAGTCGAATATGGCCATGCACAATGCCGATCTGATTATCGCCATTGGCGCTCGGCTGGACGATCGGGTAACGAACAAGGTTTCAAAGTTTTGCCCTGACGCGAAATTGATCCATATCGACATCGATCCAACCACGATCTCCAAACACATAGCCGCCGATGTCCCTATCGTCGGGCCGGTTAAATCGGTGTTGATTGAAATGCTTGAGCAGCTTGAGCAAAGCGGTCAGCAAATCGATGATGCCGCGCTGGATCAGTGGTGGGCGCAGATTGACGAATGGCGTACCCGTCACGGTGGGCGCTATCGCACCGACGACTCGACCAAGATGAAGCCGCAGTTTGTGATCGAGACCCTGGCCCGTGTCACCAAGGGCGACGCCTATATCTGTACCGACGTTGGCCAGCATCAGATGTTTGCCGCTCAGTATTACAAGTTTAATAAGCCCAATCGCTGGATCAATTCCGGTGGCCTGGGCACCATGGGCTTTGGTTTACCGGCGGCTATGGGTGTGCAGATTAACTACCCAGAGGCTGATGTGGTTTGCGTCACCGGTGAAGGCTCTATTCAGATGAACATTCAAGAGCTGTCGACCTGCAAACAGTACGGTTTGCCAGTCAAGATTGTTTGTCTGAACAACGGCTACCTGGGCATGGTGCGCCAATGGCAGGATATGAATTACGAATCGCGTTATTCCAACTCCTACATGGATTCGTTGCCTGATTTTGTCAAACTGGCCGAAAGTTACGGCCACGTCGGCTTTGTTGTCGAAAGCGCCGATCAGCTGGAAAGCACGCTGATTGAAGCCATGGCGATTCGGGATAAGGCGGTCTTCGTCGATGTACGGATCGATCCGGACGAGCACGTCTATCCGATGCAGGTGCCCAATGGGTCCATGTGCGACATGTTCTTAAGCAAGACGGAGCGTACCTGATGAGACACATACTATCGGTATTAATGGAAAATGAATCGGGCGCCCTGGCGCGCCTAGTAGGCTTGTTCGCTCAACGCGGCTACAACATCGATTCACTCAATGTTGCGCCAACCGATGACCCGACCTTGTCGCGTTTGACCNTGGTTACGCATGGGGACGAACAAATGGTGGAGCAAATCACCAAGCAGCTGAACAANCTGGTCGAAGTAGTAAAGGTGGTTGATCTGACCGAAGGTGGGCATGTCGAGCGCGGTCTGATGCTCGTCAAGGTTCGCGCCACGGGCGCTCAGCGCGAAGAGGTTAAACGTACCACCGACATCTTTCGAGCACAGATTGTCGATGTATCGCCGACCACCTTTACCATCATGGTAACCGGAGAGGAAGAGAAACTGGCGGCGTTCCTCGAGGCGCTAGCGGGCACAACCATTATGGAAGTAGCCCGTACTGGAGTCTCCGGTGTCGCTCGGGGTGAAAAGGTCCTCAGCGTCTAAGGCGATATCGACTGAAAGGGTATCGAAGCGCTCAAGGTGAGCGCTTTTTTTTGTCCGCGCGTATAGCCAAGACAAAAAAAACCCACACTAGGTGTGGGTTAATACTCGTTCCCTTTTGAGGAGCTCACTGAGTTCTGTTGACCGGCTTACGCCTCGACGATGCGCTTCATATCGGTCATATAGCCGCGTAATTCTTCACCGATGTATTCGATCGGATGGTTACGAATGGCGTCGTTCGCCTGTACCAGGGTCAAATTGTCTACCGAGTTAGAAGCAGCCTTCATACCCTTGCCGATCACATCGGTGCCGATACCAGGCATGAAATGTTCAGCCAATAGCGGTACGGCGGCATGGGCGAAGAGGTAGTTACCATATTCAGCGGTATCGCTGATCACCACATTCATTTCATACAGCTTCTTGCGCGCGACCGTATTGGCAATGAGCGGTAACTCATGTAACGACTCGTAATAGGCGCTTTCTTCGATAATGCCGCTTTCAACCATGGTTTCAAAGGCCAGTTCAACACCGGATTTGACCATCGCAATCATCAGAATGCCGTTGTCGAAATAGTCCTGCTCGTCCAGGTCGTTCACCGCCGCAGGAGCCTGTTCAAAGGCAGTTTGGCCGGTCTCTTCGCGCCAGCGCAACAGATCCTTATCATTGGCATCCCAATCGGCCATCATGGTGGTAGAGAAATGACCACTGATGATATCGTCTTGATGCTTGCGGAACAGGGGTCGCATCAATTCTTTCAGGGTTTCTGACAATTCAAAGGCACGCAATTTGGCGGGATTGTCGAGGCGATCCATCATATTGGTGATGCCACCGAGCTTGAGCGCTTCGGTAATAGTTTCCCAGCCAAACTGAACCAATTTGGCGGCGTAGCTGCTGTCGACACCCTCTGCGATCATCTTGTCGTAGCAGAGAATCGAACCGGCTTGCAACATGCCGCACAGGATAGTCTGTTCGCCCATCAGATCGGACTTCACTTCGGCAACAAAGGAGCTCTGCAGCACGCCGGCACGATGACCGCCGGTTGCGGCAGCCCATGCCTTGGCGATCGCCATGCCATTGCCTTGTGGATCGTTTTCAGGATGCACGGCGATCAACGTCGGGACACCGAAACCACGTTTGTATTCTTCACGCACTTCAGTACCAGGACATTTCGGCGCGACCATGACCACGGTGATATCGGCGCGAATCTTTTGGCCTACCTCAACGATATTAAAGCCATGTGAGTAACCCAGGGCTGCACCCTGCTTCATCAGTGGCATAACCGCTTCAACCACGGCAGAATGTTGCTTGTCGGGGGTTAGGTTAACGATCAAGTCGGCGTGGGGAATTAACTCTTCATAAGAGCCAACGGTAAAGCCGTTTTCATGCGCATTCTTCCATGACTGACGTTTTTCGGTGATCGCAGCCTGGCGTAAGGTATAGGCAACATCCAAGCCTGAGTCACGCATATTGAGGCCCTGATTCAAGCCCTGAGCGCCACAACCGACGATAACAACCTTCTTACCCTTTAAAAAATCGCACTCATCGGCAAATTCGTTGCGGTCCATAAATCGACACTGACCCAATTGCGCCAGCTGTTCACGTAAGTTAAGGGTGTTGAAATAATTATTCATTCTAATACCTGCCAAATCTGGATGTGGCTTCTGCCACGGTTGGATGCAGTTTAGCGAAAGCAGACGAGCGCTGAAAATGAATTGTTGGCAAGCGAGTGTTGCGGAAAATGACTTTCTGGTCGAGATTTACCGGCCAGCGTCCGAACAGGCCGTGATTTGGGGCTGCGAACGCCACTCGATCGTGCCATTCGGCCCTGCTAAGACATTAATAAACAGCCGTTCCGATGCCGCCTAGAGCCGTAAAGCCGACAGGTGCAAGCCAGTGCCTGAGTGCCCGTACAGAAACCCGCTTATTATTATTGCAAATGCTGCAACACAGTCGCTTCCGTGGCATAATTCGGCCCCTTATAGGAGAGGTCTATGGATCTTCGAGCGTTACGTCAATTTATACATCTGTCGCAAACCCTGCACTACGGTAAAACATCCGAGGCAATGCACGTCAGTCCATCTACATTGAGCCGCAGTATTGCGCGTTTGGAGGATGAGCTCGGTGCTACCCTATTTGAGCGGGATAACCGAACCGTGGTTCTGACCCAGGCGGGACGGCAGTTTCGGGAGTTCTCAGAGACGACCCTGACGCACTGGCAAGATCTTAAGCATCAGCTGAAAAATGATCCGATTGAATTGACCGGTCAAATACGNCTTTATTGCTCTGTCACCGCAACCTATTCGGTGATGTCAGAGCTACTGACCCGATTTCGTGGGGAATACCCAAACATCGAAGTGATACTGGAGACCGGCGATACCGCGCAAGCGATTCAACGGGTTATGGACGATGAGGTCGACATAGCCGTGGCCCCCTTGCCCGACCAATTGCCCAACCCGCTCTTGTTTAAGTCATTGGTGGTGACCTCATTAGACTTTATTGGACCGACNGCCGACGGGCCCGTCAGTGCGTTGTTGGCGCAAAATCCGATTCCTTGGGGGCAGGTGCCCTTTATTATGTCGGAATTTGGCCTGACCCGAAAACGGCTTGACCATTGGTTTCGGGGTTCGAGTATCAAACCCAAGGTCTATGCTCAGGTCGCCGGCCACGAAGCCATCGTCGCCATGGTCGGCTTAGGGTTAGGCGTTGGCGTTGTACCCGCCTTGGTGACCGAAAATAGCCCGCTTAAAGATAAGATTCGTACCATTGCGGTAGAGAAAAAGCTGCAGCCCTTCGACGTCGGTGTGTGTGTATTAAATCGGCGATTACAGGACCCGTTAGTCCATGCCTTTTGGAAGACGGCACAAAAAATTCAGCAAGAGAGTAACTAATGTCGACCAAAAATGAATCAATAGTAGAGCCAGAAACGGAAACGGAAACGGAAACGGAAACAGTCGCTGTCGCCGAGACCAACCTGCGCCGCGGGGTCTATTTGATCCCCAATCTATTAACCACCAGCGCTCTGTTTGCCGGCTTTTTTGCCATCATCTCGTCGATCAATGGTGACTTTGAAAAGGCCTGTATTGCCATCTTTGTCGCGCAATTGCTCGATGGAGCCGACGGTCGGGTGGCCCGGATGACCCATACACAATCGGAATTTGGTGCGCAATATGACAGCATGTCAGACTTGGTCGCCTTTGGTTTGGCTCCGGCGTTGTTAGCCTTTTTGTGGTCTTTGAATGGCCTAGGCCAGACCGGTTGGGTGCTAGCCTTTATTTTCGCCGCCAGTGGCGCGTTGCGCTTGGCCCGCTTTAATGTCCAAATCAGCAAAGTCGATAAGAAGTACTTTGTCGGTCTACCTAGCCCAGCAGGGGCTGCAGTGATCTGGTCGATCATCTGGTCGATGGAGGCTTTTGGTGTTAGTGGTAGTCAGCTAATCTGGTTTATGGCGATTTTAGTGCCGCTGGTCGGGGTGATGATGGTGAGCCCGATACGCTACTTTTCTTTTAAAGATATCAGCGCTCAGCGCCGAGTACCCTTCTTTGTTCTGTTGGCTATCGTGTTAGTGCTGGCCTTGGTGGCCCTGGATCCGCCTAGAGTTCTGCTCGGCTTCGCATTGACCTATGCCTTACACGGACCTATTCTGGAAGTGATAAAGTTTGTTACTGGAAAGAAAAGAAAGGCAACTTCTTCATAAGTCAGGGCCCCAGACTGGCTTTTTATTACTAGAGGCAGGCTAAATGGCCCGGACATTGATCGACACTGAAAATAACACCACCCCGCAGAGCGCGTTTCTAAATCGTCGCCAGATCATTCAAGGCGCGGGCGCTTTGGCGCTGACGACGGTGGGCGGGTCCTACTCGATGGCGGCGCAATCAACGGCGCCGACCTGGCTCGATAAAAAAATAGCCTCTACCGTCTACCGCAGCTACAACGCCGGTGAACCCCTAACCGATGCACAAGACGCCAAGCAGTATAATAATTTTTATGAGTTTGGCACCGGCAAGGGCGACCCGGCAAAATATGCCGACGAGTTCAATCCCTATCCTTGGCGAATAGAGGTTGGCGGCGAGTGCGACAACCCCGGCGTAATTTCATTGGAAGACCTAATTTCGAGTCAATCCTTGGAGGAACGCATTTATCGCATGCGCTGTGTTGAAGCCTGGTCGATGGTGTTGCCTTGGACTGGTATTGAGCTGGGTAAGGTATTACGCCAGTTTCAGCCCAACAGTCGAGCAAAGTATGTCGCCTTTGAGACCATTATTCGTAAAGACGAGATGCGCGGTCAAAAAGATCCCTTTTCCTTTATCGACTGGCCCTATGTAGAAGGCTTGCGCATAGACGAGGCGATGCACCCCTTGGCGTTCTTGGCCGTGGGTATGTATGGCGAAGCCTTGCCAGTGCAAAACGGTGCCCCGATTCGGTTGGTCGTGCCGTGGAAATACGGTTTTAAGAGCATTAAGTCGATCGTGCGCATTCGTTTTGTCGATGAGCAGCCCCCGACCACGTGGAATCTGTCCAATGCTAAGGAATACGGCTTTTACAGCAACGTCAATCCCGGCCGGTCCCATCCGCGCTGGAGTCAGGCGACCGAGCGGCGGATAGGGGCTAATGGTAAGATCGAAAGAATCCCGTCGCAACTCTTTAACGGCTACCCCGAAGTTGCCAGCCTGTATGACAAGATGGATCTAGGGCTGTTCTTTTGACGCTAATCACTAAGAGACTGGCTTGGTGGCTGATATTTTTGGCCGCAGCCAGTCCATCTCTGGTGCTGTTCTCACTTTACCTATTTAATCCTCGCAGTCTTGGGGTCGACCCCATAGAAGTGATACTCAAAGAGATGGGCGAGTGGGCCTTGCGTTTTTTGCTGCTATCGCTGGCCTGCTCACCCATTCGTCGGCTTGGTTGGAAGTCGATCGTGCGCTATCGACGTATGCTTGGGCTTTTTGCCTTCTACTACGCGTCGTTACATCTTTCGACCTACCTATTGGGTTGGATCGAACTGGACTGGCAGGTCTTTAGCGAAGACATCATTAAGCGACCCTTTATTTATTTAGGTATGATTTCCTGGAGCCTGTTGGCGATCCTTGCGCTAACTTCGCCCAAAGCGATGGTACGGCTGCTTAAAAAGCGTTGGAGCATAATTCATAAGTTGGTGTATCTCATTATTGCCCTGGTCTGGGTGCACCTGTGGCTGCAATCGCGGGCATCTGCCGGAGAAGCCGTACTTTATGGCGCACTTGCGCTGTTATTACTGGGCGAGCGAGTCTATCGCAAGGCCTCAGTTTATCGGGCGAAAGCCGCAAGATAGCGCCTGTGGGCCAATTTGCTCAGTTATTTGCACTTATTCGCACAAAGCCATTGACGCGGCCTGAGAAACCCGTAATATACGCCTCCCTGCTGCTGAGGCGGCAGGGCAGTTAAGCGTTGA
>JGI20152J14361_10000275_pt1 | contig 38917 bp, 23 predicted proteins | sample COG_02_FD_14361 | JGI IMG/M metagenome (IMG submission 14361)
CCTGGCAATATCGGCACCTGGATCAGGCCCGCTATACCGAATTTGCAGCGACCCACGGGGCTCGGTTCGATTTCGGCCAGGCCGGTGACTACAGCGTTCAACTTATATTGACCACGCCCTTAGGTTCAGAGTATCCGGTGCAAGAAAGAATCTCCCTTACAGCCGACGGTCCAGCAGACCACGACTACTGCGCTGCAGGCAGCGTCGTTGATGGTCTCTATATCCGAAAAGTAGGTATTCATCATAAGGGTTTGTGGAACATATTGATCAATTCAAGCGCTGTCGGAGCCGAGCAAGGCTACACCCTTTACGGTAGTGAACTGCTCAAGCAAGCCCTACCTCGAGGGGAAACGATATGGATCAGCGTTACCGCTGTAGGTTCCGCGACCAGCAGTAAAAAGATTGGTGCCTGGCTGGACCTAAACCAAAACCATAGATTTGATATTGATGAAAATATCTATCTGACCGGCGGTAATAATCCTGCAACGACTTGGATTGAAGTTGCCCTGCCGGTCGATGCGCCGACCGGTCCGACGCGATTGCGGCTGATTGTCAAATCAGACGCCGTACCAGATGCCTGTGAATTGATAAGCCTCGATCAAGGCTCTGGCGAAGTTGAGGATTACATTGTGATCATCGAGTAAGAGGCAATCCACCCATCTAGGGGCTCAGGCTCATCGCCATGCACTGAGTCATAGATTTATCTGACTAACATGTGAGGAACAAAAATGAACAGGAAACTCATAGCTGTAGCCATAATCACTAGCCTAGCAAGCTTGAGCTTGGTGAGCGCTGACATGAAGAACAGCAGGTCTTCGGCAGTGGTGGTATCGAAGAGCGCTGATAGCCGCGCCGATAAGCCGGAATACCCATCCAGCTCAGGCCAACACGGCTACCTGAACCCGGCCGACAGTGCAGACTTTGCCACTATCATGGAACACCTAGGCTATGCACAGACCACGGCGGAGGCCTCACCGATGTTTTATCGGATGGTTGAACAGGCTCGAGCCGAAGCCCTGATGCAACCTAGCCTCTATGTGTTGCAGGCCGGCCTGGCGCCAGAAGAGGAAGCCATGCACCATTCTGTTTTGATGCCGAAACGCTTCTTCAGTAGCATCACCAATGAGGTTCGGCTGCTTAACAGTGCGACAGTAAATGTAACCGGCAATATTGCCTTCGCCTATACCACGGTGGTGCTCAAAGACCCGGCCGGACGACAGATCGGCGTGCCCGGATCACGGCGCGTTTATGCCGGCGAAGCCAATCGCTCTGTGGCGTTAGGGGATGTTGATTCAGCCTTTATACGCGATAACTACCAACCCAGTGATCAGTTCAGTATAGAATCCTTTGCGATGACACAGGACAACAGCGGCAAGCGCCTGTTCCATAAGATGACCAACAGACTCTATGCGCGAGCACTGATGAATGGCGACGGCCTTAGCAGCTATAATGGATTGCTCAAGATAGAAGCACCTGACCAAACACCAGAACATAAGGCCAGTCAGGCTCCCAATATCAAGGTCTGCCTCAACCGAGATCATGGCGATTGCGATATTCCTCAACTTTACGACGCCCAAACGCCTAATGCGCAACTGAAGATTAAGATACCCCTGAAAGGCGAAATTGAAACCTTTCATGAAATTACTCAAGTCTATGCACCGGGTGAGGGTGATGCCGCCATAACGGGCAATGAAACCGGAGCTTGGATAATGGCGGGTAATGCCGGTGCCAATGGTGAATGGGCGAGCATGCGCAACCCACGTGATGCACGTAGTTTTTTTGACTACATTGAGATTCGTCACTTTGTCGATGTCGAGGGCTTCGTTGGTACTAGGTTGACCTGGGATATACCGATGGAAGATGCGGTCTTCGGTGTAGGTGCGGCAACGGCGGGCACCATGTTCAAACGTTTTGAGAATGTGCAGTGGGAAATACGGATTAAGGTGAAGTCCCAAGACACCATTGACATGGATGGTGATATAGCCACAACGGACGATCGTTTCAGCCCCTTTACCGATGAATATGGTAACCCCGAGACGATTGAAACCGTATTCGTTGCCGAAAATGCTGACCTCGCCAGCAATCACACCGATTGGGTCTTAGCGGAGAAGCTGCCCTATCTCTATTTCGAATACAGTTGTGTTGCTAAGGGCACTCTGATCACCCTGCCAGCCGGTGCGGTCAAACCCATTGAAGAGCTCATCATAGGAGACTTGGTCGCTGGCAAGGGTGGCCTTATGAGAGTTATGGATACCTCTATTGGATATGAAGCCCTGCCCATGATCGAGATCCGAGATGATCAAGGTCATAGGCTGCTATTAACCGAGACACACCCAGTGGTGACCACGAATCGCGGTGTTGTGTGGGCGCAGGAAGTGCAACCCGGCGATCGCTTGTCTACTGACTTAGGTACCACCACCGTGCTGTCGGTTGGCAAGGAGTTGTTCAACGATACGGTTCATAACCTAGAACTTGAGCCAATACTGGGTGAGGATGACGCCCATGAAGTCATGTTTGCCAATGGCATCGCTATCGGTGATCTGGGCTACCAGTCGGCCCTTAGCTTTAAAGATAAGGCGCCTACAACGGTAGAAGGCGTTCTGCTCTCGCTGCCGATAGAGTGGCATGAAGATTACCTAAACTCTTTAAAATAGCCGTTGTGGGTCGGCAGTTGTTTCTGCTGGCCCTAATTCGCCGCCTTTCCTAACATTTAGCGAAGCAGTCAGCCCGCTGTTTGGGCTATCGATGTGTTAACGGTTATTGAAAAATTTTGGCGGCTTCATACAGGAAGCTCCCATGATCAAAATACTAAATAACGTCATTGTTATAACAAGAAACATGATCTATTGCCTCTATCCGATATTGGCTGCAGGTTTTCTCTCGACACCTCTGTGGGCAACTGAAATTCTCGGCATTGAAAATGATAATATTCAGATGGGTACTGCATACCATAGTGACAAACTGGGTTTTTATGGTTTTCAAGCGGTCAACGGCATGATCGACGATAGTTACGGCAATACCGAAAGTGAAATATCTTACTCGGTTGATTTGGGTTACCAGCAGTTACTGAACATGGTCAGTGGCAGTCTCGATGCATCCGTTCAGTTATCTGCTGTCAGTGTAGATGCCGGCGGCCTTTACGCGTCGAACAATGCCGCCGACAAGTACACCGGAACTTACACCATCTATATTAATTTGAAACCGAAAAAGAGGCGGTTGATTCCAAATGCCGAGCACGGCTTTGCACCTACTCTTGCCGCAGTGCAGTTAGCCAATGCCTACCCCGGTAGCCGGGGTGAAGAGCTGGGCGATGAGTTTGTAACGGCTATCGAGTATGGTTCTTACCTTATCGTAAATATGAAAGTAGAGTATCGCAATGCCGAGGATAAACGAATAATTGGTGGCTACCTATCGGTAGATGTCAATGGCCTGGTGAGTGTCAGAGGTGATCTGTCGCTAATCGATGAGGAGGTTAAGCGATCGGTGAAAATCTCCATTTCGGCCATGCAGGTTGGTGGTAATCCAATGGAGTTGGCCGATATCATTCCAGAGGGCCTGATGCAGTGTAGCCTAAACAATCCGACACCGTGCTTCAGTCTTTTTTCCGAAACAGTGCGCTATTTAAAGTCGGCCTATATCCATCAATTTCAAACGCTCGATAACTATAATCCGGTCAAGTTGTTTACTGCCCGCTATGATCAATCAGGCCCAAACCTGTCTATTCTCACCCCGCCGACGGGCTATGATGATGTCAGCTATCTAACGAAATTAACGGTTAATCGTCTTAGTAACGATTGGATGACTGCCATGTTGGATAAGCGCAGGGCAGAAAATATAGTTAATTATTATGGCGCATATCTCACCAGCGAAGAAAAAAATGAAATTAATGAGTTGGCCTCACAGGCCCGGTCGAATGCATATCTCTTTGCGGAATCCGTTGAGTACTGCAATAGAAATCCTCTTGGTAACTTTTGTCGACAGCGAAATCAAGATATTCGCCAGGGAGGCTACCTCTATGTTTACGATGCCAGCCTGCTCGATCTCGAATCATTATAAATAGCTAATAAGGAAATGGATTAATGATTAAAAAAATAATTTCATTGATAGTCAGCTGCCTGGTGCTGGTGCTCGGCAACGCAGCCTATGGGTCTGAATACCCAAACTACGGAATTTGGAATGATCAACTAACGCCCACAGAGGCATTAGGTCGTTTTCAGTGGCTTGAAAAATGTTATAACGGTTTGCTCATCGAGACATGGGAGCGAATGTATGGTGCAACGATCCCGCGCAGTCAAGCAGAGAAGATATCCGACCTAAAAAACCATTGGTTGTACACACAAAATGGTTTACGAGCTGATGCCCAGTACCCAACATTTGGTGACTTTAAGCATGAAAACCCAAGTCAGTGGCAGGCTGGTCTGTCATCGCAGCAAGGATGTAAGACTATACCCCAAGGCTACAGCATGATTGGCTTGTTAACCTCTATTGACATCAGAACCTATTGTCCAATCAGTTCAAATGGTTCTCGCAATCTATCGATAAAAAGTGTCCGCTTGGGGGGGTATACCAATTCCAGTGGTGCAACCAATTATTCGAAGTTTTCCGGACATATAATGCCGGTTAATCGGGGTGATACGTTACGCCTAGTCTTAACCGAGGCGCAGTTTCATCCGCGTCTAAAAGGTACATGGCATGCATTTGTCGACTGGAATCGTAACGGTATTTTAAACGATTCGGATGAAATGGTAATCAGTAATATTGTTGCCGAGGCCGATGAGGTTTCGATTAATCTTGTCATTCCGCAGGATGCCGACACCGGCTATACCCGACTGCGGGTGACCGACGATTATGCCGGAGGCAGCGACAATCCGTGTGTAAATATTCGATATGGTGAAGTTGAAGACCATACCTTAAAAATTAATTAGTCGGGGTGACCAAGATGAATAGAAAAATCGGATCCCGTTTTATGCTAATAGGTTTTGCTACAGTCTTCAGTCTGACCGCTGCGGCTGTGAACCAGGATAAGACGCCCTCAGCACTGCAATCCCAATCCCTTGATAACTTTAGTTCGACCATTCCCGGTCTGGTAAATGACCACGTACTCATTGGTACCGCCTATAATAGTTCAACACACGAGTTCCTTAACCATCAGCCGGTAAAGGGCCTTGTGAGTGAGCAATATGGCGGTGTGCAATTTGACTTTCGTTATGATACCGATACCAGCTACGATGAGATACTCAGTGCCCTAAACGGGAGTGTGGATCTATCGGTTAATATCAGTGCTGTGCAGGTAAACGCTGGCGCTCATATTGCGAAGGAGTCTGCGGAGTCGGAGTATGCCAGTTCATACACCTTTACTGCTGGGGCCACCCCTAAGAAGAAGGTGTTTCTGCCCATCGACGCGAACTTGGGGTTTAGCTTGAGCCCTGTGGGTGAAATCATTGCCAATGACTATCAAGGGCGGTTGATGGAGTTAGCCGGTGATGAGTTTGTCACCTCAATCGAGTATGGCGCGCAGCTCTTTGTGAATATGCACGTAGAATATTTAAATAGCCAAGACAAGCGTGAAATCGGTGGCTACCTTGGCGTTGATATAGCCGGTGGGATAGTGAATGTCCAAGGAGAGTTAGATTTTCTCGATGATCAAAGCAAGGAGTCGGTGAAAATAACCGTCAGGGCGATTCAAAAGGGGGGAGAGCCTACCCGTTTACTTACTATTATTCCGAATAATATAGTGACCTGCTCCTTAAGTTTCCCACAACCCTGTTTTGATCTGTTCAGTCAAGCGATTCAATATGCGAAAAATGATTTTCGTTATCAATTCAATCAGTTATCTGACTATAACGTGGTTAGCTACAAAACGACTCGCTACGATCGATCTACCGCCGATGTAAAACGCTTAGCCCCAGCGTACCAAACTATTAGCTTCGCAAGGAATCAACTCCTATTCGAACTGACGGATAGGTATAAGAAAGCCTTGATGGACGAGCAGCGTGCCGCCGACATTCTCTCAACCTATTACAGTTGGATTCCAGAAAGCGAGCGTTCAGACGTGGTGCAACTCCGGACGGTTGCTTACAATAACGCCTGGCTATTCTTTGATGCGGCGGAATACTGCCAAACGCATCCCTATGGGAATTTATGTGTTGACTATTGGAATAATATCGACTCGATTTGTAGGTCGACCGGAGAGGGCTGCGTGATTTCCTATGATCGCTCAATGTTGGATATTCCGACCACTGCACGCAAGGTTGAGCAGTGCGAACGGGCTCGGCAACAAGCTACCAATGCTGGGTTTGTTACCGAACCCTTGTCCTTGGCTTATCGGAAACTGCGCTGGGCTCCTGTCTTCATGACGGATCTGTCAGATGGAATCTTCGAGTGGACCCCTTGCGAATTTGCCTTAACCACCTATGAATAGCGCGTAGGATGCTCATCGAACTATTGGCTAACTTTAAACAATAAAAAAGACCATCGCGACTGGTGAGTCTTTTTATATCGGCCTAATGAGAGATACTATGATCATTCAACGATTTACACTCTTATTTATGTTGGCATTTGCATGCCTAAGCCATTCAATGGTGCAGGCCGGTCTTTACTCGGGTGTTAACCTCAATGCAAATCAACTTGGACGGGGTTTTGACAGTCAGCTGTCTGCCCTGCGCAATCATTGTGTAATGGGGGAAATCGTAACTTGGAATAATACCGAGGCCGATATCAGTTATGCCGGCCTGAAGTCCCACGAGCGGTATCTTGAGGAAACCTATGGGCGAGTAAAGGGCGGTGTAAATCTTGTTCTGTTCGCTGGATCGGTTAGTGCATCATTGAGCACAAGGGTCACTGAAAATTCAAGGACCTCTGCGTCAAGCATCAAACTGCTCTACCATGCCACGGACCGGTCGATCGAAAACAGAAAGCTGTCTCCCTATGGTGCCGCAGTATTGACTCAAGATGAGATCGCAATTGATGAGCTCTGTGGGAGTGAATTCATTCACCATCTTAAGTTAGGGTTGGAAATTTCAGTTACCACCAAACTCCATTTTCGTTCTATTGAAGATTATCAAAGATGGGTGACCAAGGTTAAGGTAAGATTTTTATTTTATTCAAAGACAAAAACCAAAACCAAGGAGTGGCTCGAGCTAACGGAAAACGCCGTATACAGTATTGAAATCAATGCCAAAGGGGGGATGACTGATCGACTGCAGGCCATTTTGGATGAAAATACAATCTTCTGCGTCACGAGCAATATAGATGCCTGTATCGATACGACCTCACGGTTGTTTGAGTATCTTTTCAGCGAAATGGGCTATATCGTCGATATTAGGGATGCACCGAAGCAAGTGATTTCGTTTAGTACAACGCCCTATTTGATCTCCGGCCACCTCGAATTGGCGCTGCCGCCTAATGCTGAAGTTAATCAATATCGATTCCAGGATGAGCGCATTAGGACTCGATTGTACGCCAACCAACAAATGAAAGAGGCGCTCTATGCATTTGCTCAGGTTGAGGCCGACGAGGCCATACGAGTTGAGTTATTAGCAAGAGTTTCATTAATCGAAGAGAATATAGAACTGCTTGATCAGGCCGCGGCCCTGTGCCGTACCTCAACAGACTGGTTGATTTGCGAGCGAGCAGTAGATGAGGCCTTATATGGGCAAACTAAAATTGAGTATTGATTGATTGATCTATCGTTAAACAGCCCTCTGGTATCCATGTTGATTCCAGAGGATCCATTGTTAGTGGTTTGACGACTGTAAAAGCGCCGCTATTAGGTCACGCAAAATTTTTGCAGCCTATTAAGTCACCTGATAATAGCGCCGACATCCCAGCAGGGCTAGCAACCAGAGCATTCGCAGCGGATTAAACGAACCACCCTTTCTGCTAGTCGGTTTGGAAATACTAACGTCCCGGCTAAGGCTTTTGCCGCCTGGGAGTAAAGCGTTACTAATCGTCAGGCTGACCCTGTAGTTGCCGGCATCACCATAGGTGTGCTCGACGAGCAGTTCCTTGGCGGTACTGGTGTTGTCGTCGCCAAAATCCCAGTCAAAGGTTGAGCCTGCCGGATACTGGCTGGGGTTGCCGTCGACCCGAATGGTTTTGCCAGACAAGGTATAGTCAAATCTGACTACCGTCGGTTCCGGAATAACAACCCACTGCTGCCAGTTACCCAGGCGGTAGCCTTCGCTGCTGAAGACGTCGAGTGCGATCTGGTAGCGGCCGGGCACACTGTACTGGTGCACCGGATTCGATTCGTTCGAACTTTGGCCATCGCCAAATTGCCATTGCCATGTTGCGATCTCGCTGTGCTCGATTGGCAGGGGCGTGAAGGCGATTTCATTGCCCTGTTGTTCCACTGCCACGCTTAGGTTGTATGGTTTTACCAAGTCCACCAGATAGTCTTCGATTTCGCCATAACTGCCAAAATACTGATAATCGGAGCATGGGTCGAGTTGTTCAAGGTCACCGCCGTTGGCGTACAACTGCAGAATACGCATGCGGGTTCGGGTTACCGCTTGGTCCAGTTTATGGGCCGGTAGGCTGATAGTGCCCGCCACGTAGCCCTGGCCATAATTCAGGCCATCCTCGGTGTAGCTGAAATCCCAGTGTGTGGCCAAACGTTCGCTCTTATCCTGAAACCAATAGCCATCACCAAACAACTTATCCTGATTGAGATCCATCCAGAGGTGATAGTGTTCTGCGTATTTGAGCCCGTCGGGGTTGAGATAGCCGGCCGTCAGGACAAAGTTATGTTGCTCAGAACTGTACAAGACAATGGGGTTGCCGGGATTGACTAGGCCACCTTCTTGGCCGTTGGTGAAACGTTGGTTATGAATGGAAAATTCCTCAATATACTCTTCGGTCACATTACTAACCGGTAGGCAGTAGTCATCTACTGGGTCTGGGAAAAGGTGTAGGGTTTGTTGCACACTTTGTTCAACCCAGGACCAACCGCTTGCATTGGATTGTCGAAACCCTATGGTCAGCGTTGCCGGGTACTCGCCAGGGCTTAAGAACGTCTTGCTGGTGGTCTGGTTTAAGCCCGTCCCGTCTGAACGTATCCTGCCTTGCTCGGCAAAGTTCCAGGTGACAGACCAGAGTCCAAAACTCTTGTTTTTGGGATCGACGGTAGTATTGGTAAAATTCACCGTTACTGAGCCGTCTGGCCGGAACTCTTTCTGGTAGCTGAATGCAGGCTTGATCTTGGCTAAGCCAGTGGTGCCTACACTTACTTGCTGAATAACCGTTAAACCGCCGGGATAATCGGCGTTGGTTAGGGTCAGGCTGATATCATATTGCCCACTCGCGGCATAAGAATGGACCGCCGATTCTGCGTTGGCCGTGGCGCCATCATCAAAATGCCAGAGCAGTTGTGTGCCGATGGGGTAGCGCAGCATGCTGGCCGAGACGGTAACCGTTAAAGCGCTAATGTCATCAATTACGATAGTCGCTTGGGTATGGTTGCGGACCGGCACCGTCGAATCCCAGCGGGCCANTTCTGCGTCGTCGACGTCATAGGCGGTTAGGGACACGGAGTAGTCTCCACTCCGGGCATAGGGATGGTAAGGGGATGGCTCGCTCGACTGCGTGCCATCGCCAAATTCCCAGTGCCAACGAGTTACCCTGCTATCGTGGGTGTCATTGCGGAATTCTACGGCGTTTTCCTGAACCAGTGTTGTGATAACAAAGTCAAGCTCCGAATCGCTCCAGCGGATGCTGTAGTCCTCAATTTCGGCCGAGTTGTAGGTACCACAGGGCAATTTGTCGGAGTTGAGGCCAGACACGAGTAGACGCACTCGGTAGGTTTTATTGAGCTCACCGATGTATTGGATTACACCGCTCACCTTGCCGTCTGTGCTGTAATGAGACATAAGCCTTTCAATGTACTGAAACTCGCCATCGTCGTTTATATCGAGCCACAGTTCATATTTTTTGTCTTTACCCAGTGTATCGGGATGGTCGCCGGATATAATTTCATAGTCCAACGGTTGGCCTTGGTTAAGGTCGATTAGGTCGGCGCTGAAATCGCTGTAGCCTCGACTGTCACTGGTGGTTAATCGGTTGTGCAAGCGCGTAGCCTGTACGAAGTATTTGTCGAAACTGCTACCGAAGGCGGCACAGTAATCGTTGTGGGTGGTGACGACCAGACTGAACCGGTCTTGGCGCGAGCCATTTNTTTCCGTCACCGTCAGGCTGACGGTGTGNGGGCCGTCGGTGGAAAATTCGTGGATCGGGTTGAGTTCAGAACTTAGCGCCGAGTCATCGCCAAAGTCCCATTCGTAGCNCCAGTCGCCCGGNTTCAACGCAAAACCGTTTAGCCTNGAGGTATTGGTGAATTCGACGCGGTTAAAACGGCTGCTCANGGAAAATTCACTTTCCAGATCGGTNGCCGTGATCAGTGCNATGCCCACCTGCGCAAAGGCTTTACGGATCTGGTTTTGCAGTTCGCTCGTGGTCCAATAACTGCCGTCGGGCTTTAGCACGGTGTCGTTGTCCAGCCGCGTAGCGATTACCCCGGCTTGTTGCATCACACAGTCTGCTGCCTGCACAAAGGTAGTATTGGCAAGCCAGCATTGCTGATTGGCGATTGCAAACAGTGTAAAGGCATATTGGCTATTCCAGGGTGTTTCGGTGGTCGCCAGCCGGTGAAAGGCCTTGTTAAAAATACCGGCATTATAGTGTTCGCCGTTTTGCTCTTGGAAATCATCGAGTTGATCGACTGAACGGCCGTCGCGGGTAGGTGTGTCGAGATAGCGCAGCGCATCACCAAGCTTGTAATTGGCTTGACTGCTCATCCAATCATTAGTGCCGGTCAGGAAAAACTCGGCGGCTTCGCCAGACATGTCGGAAAAAGCTTCGTTTATCGCTCGTGCTTGGCCGGACACCAACAATCGCTCTGGACCCCGACCATAGTTGGCCGTATAGCCGTGGGCAATTTCGTGTGACACCACGTCTAGGCTGGTCATGGGATAAAATATATAATCGCCATCGCCGTAATAGAGTTGCCCATCCTCATAAAACGCATTGTCGTAACGGTTGCCGTAGTGGACATGTTGGATGATTTTACTATCGAGATAGGGTGCTTCGCCCAGGTAGGCCTGATACATACGGCGGGTCACCTGGGCATTAAAGTGCGCGTCATTGAGTGGTGATTTGGCCTCGTTGATGGCCTGGTAGTCGTTACGAGTGGAGTGTGTGCAGTCGAAATTAAAGGGTGCGCTGCCCGGTGCCTTGAGGTTTGCTGAAGTGCGGGTTTCGACATTGAGTGCGTCCATATGGCAGCGGTTATTGTTATCTTTGGTAAGTATAAAGGTGGCCGGTTTGTTGCCGTCCCGACCATCTAGGCTGGAGTCGAAGTCCCGCCGGGGCTCCTTACTATTGCCAGACGGGCCAGCGCCCCCCACTTCAATAAGGTGGAACAAAGTGTCCATCTGGTCGATGACCGCTCCTGTGTCGACATCGATAAACACCAAGGGCCGTTCAGGCTGGCTGTTGGCATTAACTAGATCGGTGAAAAAAGACAGTTTCAGGGCGTTATGGGCTTTTTGGTTGGCGTCGAGGAATATGACCTGACTCGACTCTCGGTTACGGAAGACCCTTTCTGCGTCGGAATAATATTTTTGGATAAAGGCATCGCTTAGGCTTTGTTGTGCGTGAACGGACAGATGCTCGACCGTCGGCAGGTCTTGTTCCAAATGGGTGACTAATTCACCATAGGCCTGCGTCGGGGTACCGTTAGTGTCGAGCACTAGTACCCAGTCATAGTTCCAAATGGGGAGCCCGGAGTAGGACTGCTGGTAAGTGATATAGGCTCCGGTCGCGCCCTGTCGCATATCGACCTGGACCAGGTCGGTCGAGCTAGGGCCGACCAACAGTTTCTGGATACGGTGACCGGCCAACGCTTCGGCGGCCTGTTGCGGTGCCAAGAGCATATTGTGCTCAGACGGATGTCGCCCCATGTTCGTTGTAGAATAAATTTGATTGAAAACCGGAATGGACTCGGCTGCAGGCAACCGAGAAATAAACGTAAGCAACAGCAACATCAGACCGGTTAGTTGTCTGAGAGGGTATGGCACTGTAGTAGCAATCCTTTGCTCGTGAGGTCTGTTACGGCCCTGTAGGTATTTTTTGTGGTGTAAAAACAGACAGATTTAACTAATGACCGGAGTATAGATGACCGGAGTATAGACCGAACACTGTCTGAGCGAAAAAGTATACCGAACCTGGATTTCTAAGTGGGTATTATGTTCCTAGATTGAGAACTACATCTAAAACATTCTACGAAATAGTTCTGCGACCGATAGAAAAAGCCCCAATAAAGGGGCTTATAAGTTTTGGCTATTTTCATAGCTCTTTTTTCTTATTCTCGCTAGCGCAGATAACGTCCATGTTCGCCAACCTTACCGGGGCCGTCTAATACATAGGCGCCGATCGAATTAGACTGAACATTAAAGGCCAGGGTGCCATTGTTGACGTTGATGGTATTGCCGGTCACCGCATCACGGTAGGTACCGTTGGGCACGCCCGACACCGAGATACTCTGGCCGTTACCGGTGGCCAGGCCGACTACGGCGTAGCTTTCTTGATTATTATAATCACGCACGAAGCTCATGCCCGAGCCCCATTCGTTGACCTTATCCATCACGCCCATTTGCAACGCAGGAACGGCATGGCGGATTTGATTCAGGCGTTTAATGTGCTGATAAAGTGGGTGGCTTTGGGTGGCTGCGCGGTCGTCCAGGTGATCGCCATAGTAGGCACGACCAGTGTCGGCGACCGTATCATCATTGCTCTGGATATCGTGCGGAAAGCCGGCCTTAAACATAATTTCTTCGCCATAGTAGAGCGATGGAATGCCCCTTATGGTCCACAACAGATTGTAGGCAAGGGCCGCGTTAGCCTCGGCACCGCCGAAACGGAATTTAAAGTCATTGTCCGGGCCGACATCGTGGTTTTGAAAGAAGGTCACCAGTTCAGTCGGGTCAGCATAGGTCCAATCCATCGAGAGGGCGCCGCCGATGCCACCCAATGAGCCATGGGTCACATTGTCTCGAAAGGTTGAGAACAGCGGGAAGTCGAGTACCGATAGGTTCGAGTCGCCGCTTGGATTGGCCGGGTCATTGCCGGTCCGGGTGTACCACCAAGGGCGGATCGCCGCAGGGCCATTGTCGTTACCGATTTCGGTGCCAAAGCCCAGACCCTTGACCAGGACCTCGCCAAAGACAAAGGTGCCGGGTTTAAAGGTTTGCCAATCCTCTATATAGGTCAGCAGCTCGTTGCGTTCAATGTGTTTGGTGGTATCGAGCCGGATCGCATCAACGCCCATGGCCAAATACTTGTGCATAGCGCCATTGATGTAGTCCTTCACATTCTGGTTGCCGGTCGCTAAATCGATGGTGTCCCCGGCCATATGTTTGGTTTGCAGTGAGGTCGGATTCTCCCAGTCACCGCCGGCCATAAAGCCGTCTTGGTGATACCAGTCCGGGTCCAGTGTCGCGGCATCGATCCCAAAGAATCGACCGGGGTTGTAGCCTGCTTTGGGCACTGTGACGCCGGTTAGGGGATCGACGAGCGGCAGCACCCCTTCGGCATCGATTCTGTTGCGACTGCTAAACCAGAAGGGTGCAACGGAGTTGTCATTGTCATCGCGAAAGGTGCTTTGATAATCACCTAGGTTTCCCTGGTAGGCGCCGTTATCAACCAAACCTTGTTCGGCGCCGGCCGGGACATAGTATTTGATCGGCAGATGGTCGATCCAAACCTGATCGCGTATACCATACTGACTGGAGTGATTGATCACCACATCTTGCACCACCTTCATACCCAAAGCATGGGCGGCATTGATAAAGTCTTGGTAGGTCGCATCCGAGCTTTCGAGGCGAGGATCCACCTGGGTCCAGTCGTAAGCGTGGTAACCGTGGTAATCCAAACCGCTGCGGTTGACCACTGGCGGGGTCACCCAGATAGCGGTGAAGCCCAGGTCCTTTATATAGTCCAATTGGGCGATCAGGCCCTTAAAGTCACCGCGCCATTGGGGATCATTGGGTTCGATCCGGTCCCGGTTGTAATAGTTATTCGACGCGTCGCCATCGTAAAAACGCGCGGTCATAACAAAGTAAATGGTTTCGGAACGGAAGTCGATTGTACCGGTTTGGATCGGGTCAATTTGATAGGCAAACCGTTGCTCCGCCTCATTCCCGCTGGCATCGACCGTGAGGGTCCGAATCGTTAGGTCATCGCCACTGCCGATATCGTGCGCCGAGAAAATCTGCTCGACATATAGCGCAGAGTCCTGCGTTGCCTGACTGCCATCAAGCGTAAAATACAGGCTCGGCTGGGCGTCTTTGTTGTCGCTCACCTGAAGACGAATACGTTGACTGTTGCTATAGGTGCCCGGCGAGGGTAGGGCGCTAACTTGCGCGGGTATCGAATCATCACCCCCTACCTCGGCCACGCTAATAGTTTTGGTCACCGAATTAAAGCGAATGTCATAGGTGGTGAAGTCAGCCACGACTATATCGGCATTGGGATAGTTTTCAATCCAATCACCGCGATGATCGATCTTAAAACGAGCATTATCGGCTTCACCAGCAAAACTCACCCTAACTTCGTAGTTGTTCTGACCGGCATCGAGCATGGCCGTGGTGGACCAGCCATTGGCGGTGCCGCGAAAGTACCAACTGTCTTGCGTACTTTCATCGTCACAGTTGGCGACAGTTACGCTATCGATGGCTTGGTTGAGGGCGTTAAAGCGAATCTCAACACTGCTATTGGCGGACACCTCGTAGTCAGCAGAAGGGTAGTTTTCCGCCCAATTGGCAAAGCGATCAATCTTGAAACGAGGGCTCCCTTGACCATCGCCCTGAGCGAAGGTTTGGCAGGTGGCATAGACACCCTGGCCTCGGTCATCCAGCGCTGTAGCGGCCCATTGATTTGGTGTGCCACGGAAATACCAGTCTGCGCTGGCCATTTGGCTTACCAATAAGGTAAGCAGCAGGGAAAATCTTAATGTCATATCGAACTCCGATCTATTGTTCGGTTAAAACAGGGATTGGCACACCAAAGGTGGTCCGTCTGATTGAGGTGAAAGGTCTACTTTAGGGCGGCAACTTGATTAACCAGTCCGTGCGTTAACAGCTCGATGCGTTAGATAAAGTACTTATTTGTTATTGTTGGTTTGTAACCATCCTAATACTTTTAAATATTTTGTATTCCTCCTCAGCAGACGGAATTGTATTGAGCCAATCTGGCATTTTGATGGCCCGAATAGGTTCTCAATTTGCAGTCAATGGTAACGGCATATACAAGATAGACGCCTTGTCTAGAGGGTTTCGATCGACCCCAGAGCAAATTCCGCCCCCTAGGGAGGAATACATTTGGCCATTAAATTTTAACAATATGGGAATTCGATAGGGACGACATATTGGCAGTGGGACTTGCAGTGTTCACGTCAATGTTGATCGATTATGTAACGGTTAAGATTGCATTGAAGGAGAGATAATCATGGATTCAGTTATATTTCGACCGGTCAATGTCACCGGTAAATTGATCAAACGTCAACTCTGTCCGAGGATTATTGATGGTGTCGCCCCGCTCAATGTTCTGTTAGCCCCCTCAGGTTATGGCAAAACAGCACTCGCACTGGATGTCTATGAGACTTGGACGGAAAGCCGAATCTGGGTTAATGCTGAACACCATGAGGACTTCGTATCGGGCGCGCGTATTTTGTTGGCCTACTTGGCGCGCACCGTCGATGGCGGTTTTTCTTTTAAGGCCGACTATAACGACGTTGCCAAATTGGCAATACAAATCGGTGATCGATTGCATCTCATTCTCAAACCCTTTTTACTGGTCGTCGATGGCCTTACCCCTCAACACGATGGCCGTATTATCGAACTGTTCTATGAGTTGTCCCAATATTTGCCCAGCCAACACAAGATCCTAATAAATGGCCTCAATGGTGTTGCTCGGCCCAGTCAGCGGCTGCTCTGTCAGGGCAATATCCAGATATTCACCGCCCCGGCCCTGCGTTTTAACAGCGTGGAAACGGCAACCGTCGTGCCGCCAACATGGCGCCAAGACAATCACCGCATGCAGTTGGTTAACGCATGTGAGGGCTGGCCAGTGTTGCTAGGTTTAATGGTGCAGCAGGAGAAACAGGAAAATGACTTCTGTTTGCAAGAGCAGGTGTTAATCCGCTATATCAAGGAAGTTATGAGTCACAGCTTGAGCCCTGCAGCGCTGCAGTTTGCCAACCTCCTAGTAGAAGTGCCCGAATTCGACTCTGAATTATTGACCTGCTTTCGCGGCCATGACGCCGAAATTGTAAAGGAACTGGTCGACACGGGCTTTCTGATTCAATTACAGCACTATGGTTTTCAATATCACTTTCGCTGGCCCTCCTTGGTCCGAAAAGCACTGCAGCATGGCACTGCTCGGAAAAAAATTTCTCGCCTAGAGCTATTACGCCTATTAGCCTGGGCCGATCGCACAGGGCGTTGGGCCGATGGTCTAAATTTTGCCCTGCAATTGGATAATCCGGCACAGATCATAACTCGTCTGATCCGTACCGGTCGGCAAGTCCAGGAATCGGGCAAGGCTAACCTACTGCGCGAAGCCCTTGCCTTGGTTCGTCAACACACGCCGATTGAAGAAAATATAGATCTGCTGTTCATTGATCTGGCCGCTCATACCCTCCAGCCGGAAAAGATCTTGCAGTCCAAAATCGACCAGTCCTATCGGCTGTTGAAGACCTTAACGTGCGATAAACAACGGCAGTATCGGGTCTGGATCGAGTGTGTAGAAGCTCAGGCCATAATGCGCAAATCGGACCTCGAACGAGCGCAGGCCTTTGCCAACAGAATTCGAGACAATGTTTGTGAATTACCCGACTATTATCAAACTCAGGCGCTCGGCGTATTGGGTGAGGTGGCCATGCTGAGCGGGGATCTGGCGGAGGCATTGCACTATTTTCAGCAGGGTGAACTGGTCGCCATGCAATCTGATCTGCTCTCTTCTGTGTTGTGGCACCGCCATCAACGAGCCCAGGTGATGACCCAAATGGGGCAAATAAACCTCGCTACCAATGTACGGTTTGCAGCCATACAGTTCGCACGTGAAAAGAATGGCATGGCATTGTTTTCTTATGAGTGTTTATTGCGCGCCCATTGCGAGCAGTTGCTACGCGAATTGCGCACCTATGAGGCCGAGCCCTTTTTAAATGAGCTGGAACAACGTTGTTTATTAATAGGCGATATCGACGGTCTGCCGATCAATATGCTGCGGCTGGAATTGCATCGATTGAGATGCTGGGTCGATTCCCAATACCACTATGATATTAGCCCAACGGTCGAGATGATTGAACGAGCCTTATTGCGTGCCCAACACCCCCATGTGCTGGTTAGGGCAGAACAGACGCTGTTGAATCATTGGCATCAAACTGAACAGATCCATGCCATTAGTCAGTGGTACAGCCGGCACAATCAGCCTGTTGTTCATCCTCAAGGGGCCGATGAATTACTGCATTTGCGCAATTTGATTTTTGCCTATCTGGTCCTGCAACAACACGATATTGAGGTGCAACCCAAATGGGTTGATTTCACCGATCTTCAGTTAGAAAAATGGCTTGCCATATGGCCTACTGTGGGCCCTATGGCGGTGTTGCTGTATGCCCTAATAGATTTTCATGAGCCGACCGATCAGCGTATGCCGTGGATATTTAAGTGCATAGGACTCTTCAGTCAAGCCAATAATTTGGCCGAACCCTTAGCGTATCATCCATCTTGGTTGGAGCCGCTGTTCAAGAGTAATTTCACCATTCAACGTTTTCAGTCGACCTTTATTTCTCGTATTCATGCGATCTGGGGCAATAGGGTCAAGACGCGGGTGGTTCGCCAAGATCGAGCCCAACCGGAGCAGACACAAAATCTAGGCTTGTCGCCTAGGGAATGGCAATTACTGCAGTGTGTTGCTAAGGGGATGACCAATGAAGACATTGCCGATCATTTGAATTTATGTTTGGGGACGGTTAAGAATCAATTGACCAAAATATACCGGAAATTGGGTGTCAGTGGTCGTGGAGCTGCACGCAGTCGCTATAAGTCACTGGCTGAAGTGGCTTGAATTGGATCGGGTCATAGATTGTGTTCAGGTAGGGAACAGGGCATAAAAAAGTGACCCTATTTGTGACCGTTGCCGGACCGGAATCTTGGTACATTAGAGTTCGGAACCCCGGGTGCAGCCAACAAGGTTTGGCCGCAATCAATACAAAAACAAAAGGCTAATGAAATTATGAAAAACAGAATAAGAACATCAATCAGTGTGTTGGGTTTGGCAGCCTTTACCGGCGCAATGGCTTTTGCCATGCAGGCACCACCGGCGAAAGATGTGACGGTACATCTATTTGAATGGAAATGGACCGATATCCAAAACGAATGTGCTTTTTTGGAATCTAAGGGCTATGGCGCCATTCAAGTGTCTCCGCCCAATGAACATGCCGTGATCAACACCAACACAGAGCAATATCCTTGGTGGCAACGCTATCAACCGGTCAGCTATGAATTAGGTCGCAGTCGCAGCGGTACGCTCGGTGAGTTCCAACAAATGGTCACGACCTGCTGGCAAGACCACGGCGTTAAGGTCTATGTTGATGCCATTATCAACCATATGGCGGGTGACTCAGGCATCGGTTCAAACGGTACCCCATTTGGCAATCTAAACTATCGATTGTTCGATGATTCGGATGGCGCGGTAGTTTTTTCCCAAAACGATTTTCATCCTTGGTGTGAGATAAATTGGAACCAACCCTTTGTTTCCGCCGATGAAATTCAAAATTGCTGGATTGCAGAAGGCGGACTGCCAGATTTAGCCACCGAGAACGAGGATGTTCGGGGTAAAATAATCCGCTACTTTAACAGTCTAATCGATATGGGCGTGGCCGGCTTCCGCATCGATGCCGCTAAACATGTTAAAGCGAGTGAATTGGACAGTATCTATTCCGGTATGCATGATCTTCGTTCTGAGGCGAACTGGTTTTCGGCCAATCAGCGCCCGGTTGTATATCAGGAAGTAATAGGTGGTGGACCGAACGAAGCAGTAGGCATCGATGAGTTCATGTTTACCGTTAAGGGAAAAAGAATGCAGGTTACCGAATTCAGTTATGGTAAACGCATCGGTGAAAAATTCAGAGACGATGGTAACGGCACCTTGGCCGACTACCTGCTATATGATTTCCCAATAGGCAGCGCCGGTTGGGGTTTGGTCGACAGTGCCTATGCGGTGGTGTTTACCGATAATCACGACAATCAACGTGGTCATGGTAACGGCTACTGGACCAGCACAGATAACAACTCTATCGGCGGCATCGTTACCAACTATTATGACGGCGGAGTGTATAACTTGGCCAATGTCTTTATGCTGGCATGGCCCTATGGGTCACCCAAGGTGATGTCCAGCTATGACTGGCCTCGAAACGTGATCGAGTATAACGAGAATGGGCAATTGAAACGCAAAGATATCAACGATTGGATGGGCCCTCCTGCCAACGACGGGGCGACCCAAGATGTGGCCTGTGGCAATGGTTGGGTCTGCGAGCACCAATGGCACGCCATCGCCGGCATGGTGGGCTTCAATAACTACAGCCAAGATGCGTGGAATATCGGTCACAGTTGGCATAATGATGGCAATCAGATTGCCTTTGCCCGTCAGACTGACACCGGTGAGAGTCGAGCCTTCGTGGTGATCAACCGAGAAGGGTCTGCATTGAATCAGACCTTTTCAACCGGATTACCCGAAGGTAACTACTGTGATGTCACCCAAGGTTCTTATGACTTTGTTGGCCAAAGCTGTACCGGTGCTTCAGTAAGTGTAGACGGTAGCGGTTTAGCAGCCTTTAATGTACCACCCATGACGGCCTCAGCAATTCATGTTGGCGCCCCAATCGGCTCCCTGCCACCACCGCCACCTGAAGATTGCAATTTTGACGCACTGAATCTGCGCGGTACCGTGAACCAATGGGGCAGCAGCCCTATGACCTGTATGGGCGATAACATCTGGCAGATAGACGGCGTGGTGTTCGATAGTGGCGATAACAACGGGCTGCCGCGCTTTAAATTTGACCGCTTCAGTAACTGGGTGGAAAATTATGGCGACAATAACGCCGACCTAATCGCCGAACGTTCTGGTAAGGATATAGTTATCCGTAATTCGGGTACCTATAGCATTCGTTTCAATGATGCTAATCTGTCCTATGAATTAATTGGCGATATCCGACCGACCGAAACCGTTAACGTTAACTTTAGTTGCAATAATGGTCTGACGCGGCTGGGTACCAGTGTATATATAGTCGGTAATGTTCCTGCTTTGGGTAATTGGGCGATTGTCAGCGTTAAGCAAAAACTGGAACCGATGAACTACCCAACTTGGACCGATAGCGAGACGATGCGTCTACCAAAAAACACCGTCGTCCAATGGAAATGCGTGAAAGCCGATGAGAATTCTTGGGTGATCTCTGAATGGCAAGGGGGCCCTGATAATGTCTTTAACATCGGTGCGGATGATGGTGCGACCGGTGCTAGTTTTTAACTCGGCCCGTTAGATTGAGAAATCAACTCAAGTCAGTGTGGGTTAATTGTCGATCGTGACTCTAGGCCCCGAAACCAGCTTTCGGGGCCTGACCCATACATAGGCGAGAGGTTTTGGCTCTGGTGCAGAAAAATGCCTGGGCTTCCGCCTGCAATTGCGCCCCCTAAGGAGGAATACAGCTACCGATCATTGAACGATACTCTGGCAATATTTTGATATAGCGCTTGGTAATATAATAATAACAAAAAGCTATTAAAGCTCAGTTCAAAACCTGATCGGGATGCAGTTATTAAAACCCCCAACAGATTGGCTTGCAGAAGCACTGAGCAAGAATGGCCCAGCGAAAGCAAGGTTGTGGCCAATAAACAAGCAGACGGTCGCGCGACAAAGCCAATTGAGCAAGCATTGGCAAGGTGGCGAGCGCCTCAGAGCACATTATTTTAAATATATTTCCTTTGTCCAAACCAAAAGGATGGGTGGCATGATCGCGCTCAATTTCTCCACCTTCTTTACAAGGAGTTTCCCTCTGCAAAGTTTTTGCTACTGCCTAAAGGGTCCGGAGTTGCTTAGAATAAAATCACATAAATATGTGTGACTAATTCGATGCCTCTGAAAAAAAAAGCCAATCAGAGCCTCTGGATTCAACCCTATAAGCTCATCTGTCCATCGATCAATCAAAAATTATTGGTGCGAGAACGGTTGTTTTTACTGCTAGACCAGAGCCAGGTCAATCCCTTGACCTGTATCTATTCGCCTGCCGGTTTTGGTAAGAGCACACTGGTAGTCAGCTGGTTGCGTCAGCGCCAATTGACCTATGGTTGGTACTCGTTAGACATCAATGATAACGATCCCAGCTATTTTGCCAATCATCTTATACAGGCTCTGCACCAGGCCAGTAACAGCGGCTGCCCGCAGAGTTTGGCCTTAGTGCAACAGCAAGAATATGCCAATCTGCACAGCCTGTTATCGAAAGCGATGATGGAGATTGCGCTCGCTACCACGCCCTTCTTTATGATCCTAGATGACATTCAATCCATAACGGATCCGATTATTATTCAGGCATTGCGGCACTGGTTGAAAATGTTACCGGTGCAAATTCACGTCATACTATGTTGTCAAAATGAACCCCCATTTGCCTTGTCGAGTTTTAGGGTCAAGGGCCAGTTGATTGAAATTGGCTCGACCCAATTGGCTTTTAATGAGGCCGAGGCGGCAGATTTTTTGAAGCAGAATTTAAACTTTGATGTGCCGGTCAACGTGGTACAAGAACTAGTTGAGAAGACCAGTGGTTGGCCAGCGGCGATGCAATTAATTTCACATAACGCTCATTCCACAACTGATCTTATCGATGCCTCGGGTCGGTTGGGGCAGGGCGCGTTCGAGGTTGATTCCTTTATTCTAAATGAGGTGGTCTATCAGCAACCGGAAAAAATACAATTTTTCCTCCTTAATATTTGTGTTTTTGAGCAATTTAACGCCGCTCTCTGCGATAGTCTGGTGCGACAGTCTGACAGCGAAACCTATATCTACGAGCTGGAGCAACGCCAGCTCTTTATTTATCGCGTACAGGGGCAGGAACGCTGGTATCGATTGCAAGATATATTCCGTGACTGCCTAATTAAGAAGTTACAAGCGGGCTGCAAAGATCACTGGGATCAACTGCAAGAGAATCTGATTCACACCTTTTTAAACAACGGCTTAACCATCGAAGCGGTGCAACACTGTCTGCATCTTAAGGAACAAAAATACATCCTCATGGTCTTGGAGAGCGCCGGGGTTGAGCTCTATCAGCGCGGGCAATTTGCCACTCTGACTAAAATGTTTCATTACGTCAGCCTAGATGCGACCAAACAAAATCGTAAGCTGTCCTTGTTAAAGGCCTGGGTGTTGTTAGCCACCTATCGAGAGGACGAGGTCGCCAAGCTGTTGCCCGATGCCGGGGGCGAAGACTATCCGGAGTTGTGGGCCGAACACATAGTCGCTCAAGCGCAAGCCGCAAACAATGTTGAGGAGTTTGAGTTGGCTAAAAACCTGGCGGAGCAGGGCATGAAACACCTCAAACCGGACAGCTTCGTATCGCGTACCGTAACCTATTCGGTTCTGGGTCAGAGTGCCCTCTGTCGAGGTGAATTGAGTAATGCGCTGTCGCTGCTCAAAGAGGCGGAAAAACTGGCCTTTGATCACGGTCTGGTCCAACAGCGGTTATGGTCCATGTGCCTAATATCCGATGTCTATGCGGCATGGGGCAAAATTACCATGGCATTGGAGGTGCAACTCGATGCGATCAATATGGCGCATGACAATTGTATAGAAGACGTGCCCCATATGGAGTTCTTATACCGCAATAGAACCCAGCTGCTGCTTGAACAGGGTGATCTTGCCCAGGCCGATCGGCTACTGCTCAAGAGCGAGCAGGTTATTGAACCACTGGGTAACTATGGTTTGTTAAATATCCATGTCCAGCGCGGACAGATCGCGCTGTGGCGAGGGCAGACGGAAAGTGCGCGCAATTTGGCCTTTCAGGTCAACTATCTGCTGCAAAATTACGAATACCATACCGATTGGTTGGCCCATGCCAATGAATTCCTGCTCGCCTGTCAAAGCAGCGGGATATTGGAATTTGAACCTAATTGTATTTGGCGCCAAAAACACTTGGTTTGTGCGCCTGAAAACCATTTTTACCAACACTATCAACGCGCCTATGCGATTCGACATTACCTTGCCGGCGATAAGGTGCAAGCGATCGCCCAATTGAGGCGGCTTATTGTTGCCGCAGAGCGAGTTGGATTAACGCTGCAAGCCTTTAAAAACAAATTGCTCTTAGCCCTATGGCTTAATGATAATGAAGGTTTGCGGATTTGGGCCGCCGAAATGCCCAAGTTCAGTGAATTGAAACCACTCCAATCCATCTGGTTAAGTACCCTATTCTGTGCGGAGAATCTTCAGCGAGATTGGCCGGACTGGAATGTTTGGTTTAGTCACAGTGCGCTCGATAGCGGCAATGTGGCTCAACAATTGGATGGTATACTGGACAGCCTGAATCGGCAGCATGCCAATGCCCATGATCTAGTGACGCCGAAAGAAGTTCAGGTGTTGTTGCTGATCGGCGAAGGTTTGAACAACGATGAAATAGGCACCAGCATGCATATAGCGGTTTCGACCGTGAAAAGCCATATTCGTCGACTGTATCGCAAATTGAATATCAATAAGCGAGCCCAAGCCATTGAGATCAGTAAGCATCTTTAAGGACCACTCCGACTCAAGATACTTCGCCCTATTGGGCCGCATCTTAGATTTTTTACGACCCGATCGCGTTGCGAAGCCATGCCGACCGGCAAGATATTCGATTGATTCGCAGCAACATGAGGTTGCGCTTGCCACGCTTAAAACGCTCGGATCAGGTTAAGTTGACCTATTTATTGCAAAAAGCCCATAAGGGATTGTCCCTAACATTGCAGCATCGGCTGGCCGAGAGGGCACTGGCCCTGGTGGATCCCTCGGTCTGAATAGGCAGACATAGCCCCGTCAATTCGAGGTTTATGGCAGCCTGGTCCTAGCCAACCTTGACCCGCAATGATGGGCTAAGCCACTGATAAGTCTGATTTTTTTGAAAAAAGCTTGCAAGCCCCGTGAAGATCCGTAATATACGGCCATCTTTAGGACTATAGCTCAGTTGGTTAGAGCGCTGCCTTGACATGGCAGAGGTCCCCAGTTCAAATCTGGGTAGTCCTACCAAATTTTAAGAACCCGCCCAAACGGCGGGTTTTTTGCGTTCTAGACCGCCAATCTGCGGTATTATCAAACCCAAGGCTCTATCCAACCGCGTGCCCCTGTAATTGTATCTTTGCCAAGAGTTTTAAATATGACTATTCGAGCGGCAACCAAAGCAGACTGGAGTGCTATCTGGCCCATTTTCCATGACATAGTCTCTGCTGGCGATACCTATGCCTATGAGCCTACGATTACGGCCGAGCAAGCCGAAAAAACTTGGCTGGATAGCCCGCGAAAGACCTTTGTCATAGAAGATCGGGGTGAGATTGTGGGCACATACTATATCAAAACGAATCAGGCCGGCCCGGGCAGTCATGTTTGCAACTGCGGTTATATGGTGTCCCCTGCAGCGAGGGGCCAAGGCTTGGCCACTAAGATGTGTGAGCACTCGCAGCGAGTTGCCCTAGAGCTGGGCTACCAGGCGATGCAGTTTAATTTCGTGGCTGCGAGTAACAGGGGGGCCATTAGGCTCTGGGGTAGGCTTGGGTTCGAAACCATAGGAAGGCTGCCGAATGCGTTCAATCATCCTCAGCAGGGTCATATAGATGCCTTGGTGATGTATCGGTGGCTGGTAAGCGAGTAGGGAATTAGATTTAAGAAGCTACGTGATAGGTCTGTGACAACAAAAAACTCGCCAAGAAGGCGAGTTTTGGGGGTTTGCTTATTGCTAGCAAGGCCGTTGGCCTTAGATCATTCTTTATCTTTCGGCGTTGCGTCAGGCTCTTCCGTTTCTTCAGCTGCTAGTGGCGTTAAAACCTCAACAATGACATCACGACTCAACTCACCGCGTAACTCTCCTTCGCTGTCCACTACTGGTAGCGGATATTCATGCTCTAGAGTTTCTGGGATGACCGTCTCAATCACGCTTTCTGGTCCGACTGTCAGATCCGAATCGTAGTAATGTTCGTCTGACAGAGCCGCGCTGTGCTCGGTATCTGGGTATTCTTCCAGATCGTCTAAGGATAGCGCGCCCTGATAGCCCTCGGTATTGACGTTGAAGGCATAGGCGTGTTTAGAGCTGCGCATTTCCGCCAAGGCTTCACCGACCGTTTTAGCCGAGATGCGCTGGATGGCGGGTAGCATAACGGAATCGACGGTCAAGGCTCTGCTGCGGTTAACATCGCGTACGAAACTCTCGACGTAGCTGTCGGCAGGGTTCAACAGGATGTCGGCCGGAGTGCCGACCTGAACCAAGCAGCCATCTTTTAACATGGCGATTCGATCGCCGATCCGCAGCGCTTCGTCGAGATCGTGGGTAATAAAAACCACAGTCTTCTTCAACTTGTCCTGCAGCTCTACCAGCTGGTCCTGCATTTCAGAACGGATAAGCGGATCGAGAGCCGAAAAGGCTTCGTCCATTAGCAGAATCTCAGCATCGGTACAGAGGGCACGGGCCAGGCCGACCCGCTGTTGTTGGCCACCTGAGAGTTGCGCCGGAAACTGATTTTCATAACCGGCCAAGCCGACGTCGTTGATCCAACGCATAGCGCGTTCGGTACGTTCCGGCTTCGCAACACCTTGTGCGTTAAGGCCAAAGGCAACGTTTTCAACCACGGTGTAGTGAGGCATTAGGCCAAAGCGTTGAAATACCATGGACATCTTTTTCTGCCGAAATTCACGCAAGGCCTTCTCATCATAGGCCATGATGTCATCGCCATTTACGATAACCTGGCCGCGAGTCGGATCGATCAGCCGATTGAAATGGCGGATCAGAGTCGACTTGCCTGAGCCCGATAGGCCCATGATAACGAAGATTTCACCCGGATAAATATCCAAGTTGATATCGTTCAAGCCTAACGAGTGGCCCGTTTCAGCGAGGATCGCATCCTTGCCCATCTGGGCGTCGACCAAGTGCATATGCTTCTCGGGTGATTTGCCAAATAGCTTGGATAAACCCTTGATGCTGATTATTGGTTCAGTCATCGCGACCTCTGAATTGTTGTTGAGAACGTTTGGCATAGGCTTGTGAGACCCGGTCGAATATTATGGCAATTACCACAATGGCTAAGCCGTTAAGCAGTCCCTGGGTAAAGTACTGATTGGTAATGGACTGCAATACCGGCTGGCCTAAGCCTTTCACGCCGATCATTGAGGCGATTACAACCATTGCCAGAGCCATCATGATAGTTTGGTTCACACCAGCCATAATATTGGGCATCGCCAGCGGCAGTTGGACGTTCCACAAGCGCTGCCAAGGTGTAACGCCATAGGCGTCTGCAGCTTCAAGGACATCCTCGTCGACCAGTCGTATACCGAGGTTGGTTAAACGAATGACGGGGGGGATCGCGTAGATAACAACGGCGATGACGCCTGGAATTCGGCCTATGCCGAGCAGCATCACCACGGGAATTAGGTAAACAAAGGCGGGCATGGTCTGCATTACATCGAGTATTGGTGTAATGATGCTCTGTGCTCTATTAGAACGTGACATTGCAATCCCGACAGGGACGCCCACCACTATAGAAAGTAGGGTGCAGACAGTAATCATGCTTAGGGTGCGCATCGTATCTTCCCACATACCGAAAACCCCAATCAGGATTAAGGCGATGGCAACGCCGATCGTCAAGCGAACAGATCGTGCTGCGAAATGGGTAATAGATAGAATGACGCCGATCACTAGCCACCAAGGGCTGGCCAGCAGGAGCTTTTCAAATCCAATCAAGAAGACTAGGAGCGGATCGAAAAAATGCTCGATCGCATCTCCGTAGGATCGAGTAAATTCTCGAAAACCTTCGTCCAGTGTTTTTCGGATTGAAAGAAGTTGGTAACGGTCTAACTGAGGGAATTCTGTAAACCAGGACATATATAATTTCCAGGCGTTCTATAGAAAATGAAAGGCTCCGTCAACAAGGTTGCGGAGCCGATAGGTTGTGCTTACAGTGAAGACATTACTTTTTTAGCTACGTCGTCGCTTACCCATTGCTTCCAGATCGTTGGGTAGTTGTCTAGAAAATACATCGCACCAAATTCGCCATCTGCTTGATTTTCTTCAATCCAGGCTAACAGTTCGTTGGTTTGAGCATTGGTCATAGAACGGCTATTAAGATATTCCATTATCGGCGCTCCAGCATTGGCCGCAAATTCTTCGCCAACAACAGTCCAAACATCGGATGGTGGGTACATAGTTACCTTTGGATCCATGCAATCTTTGTTACCGATGCATTTTTTGAAATGCTCAGCATCTATGCCGCTACCAAAATCGACCTTTTGCATTACATACTTGCCTAGCAGAGCAGTAGGGGCCCAGTAGTAACCGAACCAAGCCTCTTCACGCTCATAAGCCTTAGCAATAGAACCTGCCAAGCCTGCGCCTGAACCTGGATCAACCAATTCAAAGCCAGCTTCTTCTAGCTCAAGGGCTTTAAAGAGATTGGCAGTGGTGATTTGGCAATTCCAACCTGCAGGGCAGCCCATGAAACGGAACGTATCTGGGTTTTCTGGGTTGATGAAGAGTTCTTTATGTTTAATTACGCCTTCAATGGTGGCCATCTCTGGAAATTCGTCGACCATATACTGTGGGATCCAGAAGCCTTCTTCGCCGCCTTCACTAAGTGAACGACCTGCGTAGCGGATTTTCTTGTCTGCTACTGCGCGCTCAAGCACTTCCGCGATTGCACTGGTCCACATTTCCGGTGCGATGTCCGGCTCGCCCTTTTCAACCATAGAAGTACTGGTTGGCATGGTGTCGCCGATAACCAGCTCGGCGTTGCAGCCATAGCCTTCGGTTAAGATAATTTTATCAATGTTGGCCAGCAGTGATGCAGAAGCCCAGTTCATTTCAGCAATGGTGACATCGCCACAATCTGCGCCGAAACTCAATGAGGCGCTAAGTGCTACAACGGATGTCGCAACTATTGTTTGAAATTTCTTCATAATTTTTCCCGTTCGTTTGGTAAATTAAAGACTCAAAAAAGTCTTACAGCGTAAATAAATAAGCTACGTTGTTTTTATTGGAATTATTCTATTGCGGGATAGAGGATTTGGAAACCGAATTTTTATTGGCTCCCTGAGGATGTCGACTTTTAAACTGCGTAATTATTACTGCCGTGGTCTTACAGATGAATCGCATTAACGTAACCAGAAACTGCAATCTGTATCCTGTATTACCATCCTATCCGCCTATAACAATGGCAATCTTAACACCACTACCCAAGTACCTCAAGGCGGGAGGCTACGTAAACACCCACTTACGCCCTAGGCTTTCCGCTGTATGGCCCGCTCTATAGACTCTGTAGCGAGATGGAATGTTTTTGATTTATTTTTTTAATAGCCATATATGTCTTAAATATAGTCCAGCCAAGGCTTTATAGCGAATGGTTTGCTGTGGCTGGGCTAAATGCAGATTTTGAGTTTTTTTTGCCGTCATGCAAGTTTCATACTTTATTTCTTGTTGCAGTGACAACCAATGTGAGCATTTTTTTGGTATGTCGCCTAGCTGGAGGGTTTTGACCCTTTTGGGACGCTTCGTTGGCCATGATGATGGGGTCTGGGAGCTAAGGCTAATTAGAATATTTTTGTGAGTTAGAGATGCCCAAACTTAGTTGGTTTTTATTGGGACCTCTGTTCTATTGTTTTACTAATAATCAGGGTCGATTTTAATACGAAAAGGCAAGATGACAAAAAAATAATGCTGGGCTGTTGGAGTTTTAGTTATTTAGATCTTAATCTTATATGTATTTCAAAAATACAAAACTATATTTAAAAAAGGCATGGCGATTGGTTTTAAACTCGACTCCTTAAGATCACAAAAAAAGATCCTCTATTTGCGGAGCCGGCCTAAGGCTTTGCCTATCCTCTTTATTATTTATATTGACGAATTAGGTTGACCAAACGGCCGCGGTAAGCATCCTTTTTGGCTTCGGTGATAAAATTTGATCTCCATCACACAATTGAACGTCATTTCTAGGCGAGGCTTTTCGCTTCAGGCATCCTTCTTACTATTAAACACCAATGCCCGATAGCTTGGTGTGTCCGTTTCTGAGGTTGAATGTGCTAAGGAGCTTTACCATGTCTGTAAATAGAAAATCCCCATCATATTGGCTAGCCTTCTGTTGGATTACGCTTGGCGCCATGCTGTTTTCACCAACCGTTGCCGCGACCACCGAAACCGGCCTGACCATCAGAGTTAACGGTGCCGAGTTTCAGTCTGCACCGACCATCTGGGCCTGGGTATCCGGCGGCACAGCGATTTCCGAGGCCGAAGGCTACACCTGGAACACCCAGCCCGCTATGCAGCTCGATGCGGCCACAGGCTTTTACAGCTGGACTATGAACAGCCAATATCAAGCGGAACTGGATTTAGGGCTGAATTTGAATTTTATTATCAATAGGGCGGATGAGTTTTCGCGTAATCGCTCGGGCTGTTACACCGACAATCAGTGGTATGACAGCTATGCCGAGTGCCTGGATCTAGGTTTTACGCCATACATCGGTCCGTACTTGACGCTCTTGAATCCGACCTTTGCCGATAGCGACAATACCCCAACCGTTTTAGACCCGGCCACCAGCATGGTAATCAACTACGAGGTGCGTGATGTGAGCGAGTACTTTGTCGGCCAAGCCTACTATCGTCCAGCTTATAGCAACGATTGGATCGTGCAGGAGGAAGACGCGGTCGAGCCGGTCGACCCGGACCTTGGTAAGGTCCGTCATATCACATTAAGAAATCTCCAGCCCAATACCCAGTACTTTTATAAGGTAACGGGCGAGGGCGATCAGTTTTCGCCCCAGTACCACTTCACCACGGCGAAAACCAATATGGATTACAGCCACTTCTTAGTGGTTGGCGATATGCAAGATGAGCAGATGGCGCAGCGTTGGCACGACGTGGCCCAGTCGATCGTTGCTGATCATATGGACGAATTCGATTACATCATCACCGTCGGTGATATGGTTAAGGATGACATGCCCGAGAACGGCGACCGCTTTCATTGGTGGAAGGTGTTTTTTGACAAGGGTCAGGAGCTATTCGCTTATAAACCTATGCTGCCGGCCATTGGTAATCATGAAACCCCGGCAAACCCAGCGCTCAGCGGCAAAGATCCCGACAAACAGTGGGAAAAAGAATACTGGAGTAACGCTGAAGACACACGCACCTTTAGGAAGTATTTTTATCTTAACCCCGATATGAACCAGCCCGACTACTACAGTTTCCGCTATGGCAATGCTTGCCTGATCAGTGTGAATTCCGAAATACCGGTCTTCTATGGTCGTCATCCGGAACGCAACACCGACGACAATGAACGCCGGCAGGCCCTATGGCTCGAGGCTGAGGTGAATGAGGCACAGCAATGTGCTTGGAGCTTTGCCTATTGGCATGTACCGCCCATCAATCCGGCCGGTGGCAAAGATGAGGTGCCATTCCTGCGGCCCTATGTGGATTACTTCAACGGTAAGCTCGATTGGTCGATAACCGGCCATGTCCATGAGTATCAGCGGGTTAAGCCGGTAGAAGCGACCCACTGGAGTCTCGATTTTAACAAAACCGGTTACGGCCGTCGCAACAATCAAGGTGTCGGCTATCTTATTGCACCACCAGCCGGACAATGGCCGAGAAATAATACCAGCGATGAGATGGACCAACTGGCCTTCTATCCGCACAACGAAAACGGTGTGGGCTATGAAATTGGTTTCAGCATCATCAGGGTCGACGGCGATGACTTTAGTCTGAAAACCTATGGCCTAGGTGGCGTGGGCAATCGAGTGCAGCCTGCCGGTTACCGCGTGAACGATGACCGCACCAAGCAATTAATCGACTCCGTCGATTACAGCAAAGCAGACGAGCCCTATGCCAAGGTCTTTAGCTTTGTCGATTTTCGCGGAAGTTCCAATAATTGGAATAGAACCCCCATGAACTTAGTGGCCGACAACACTTGGCAATTCGACGTCACTGTAAGTAATACGGACGGCTGGCCACGCTTTAAGTTTTACGCCGACTACCGTTGGTACGGCGACCAAGAGCCGGATGGTTATACCAATAACTATGAGCAGCCTGATATCTCCTTCACTCAAGGACCAGGTTTATACACCATAACTCTGACAGACAACACCCGTTCGTATCGAGTAGAGAAGCAATAGGCAGTATCGCTCCGACACACCATAATCTTTGACGTTTTGAGGGGTTATGGTTGTGTCACTCTAAACACAATTTTCATCCCTCATCCCCCATCCCTCATCGCCCATCGCCCATCCAGGGAGCCATATTGAGCGGCAATAAAATCGTGCCTGCCGTGGTCGCCTTGTCCCTCGTTGATCCAAATCAATTACCATAAAAACATAGATAGTTCCCCGCTTAAACCTAGCGGCGGAGGCAGCTCAATGAGGTAAAATTACTGTGCTCACAACAGGCTGTTGTATGAGCATTTCGATTCATTTTGCTAAAAGGAGTTTGTCTTATGAAAAAATTAATTCTGGGCCTAGTGTCACTTATTTTATTGTCCACTGGGGTTCTAGCGGCTAACGGGTCGAGCCCCAATGGTCGGCCCTTCATCGAGTTGCGTAACCAAATTATCGCCGTATTGGCTGATCTCAATGCCTTAGAGACACAGCATTTAGCACTGGTGCAGCGAGTCGACGATCTGGGTTTGGATCTGCAAGGGCAGATCGATGCCCTGAACGTCGAAATGCTGACTTTGCAAGCCAAGGACAGTGAAATGCAAGGATCTCTTGTGGAACTCGTCGAGAATATGGCTGATCAGGGCCTCGAGATAGACGAGTTGTTAACCGACTTGTCGGATGTGAATTTGGCCATCATCGATATGAGCAATACCATGGGCGATAACAGCGCCGCAATCGAGGTTCTGGAGGCCGAAAAAAATGCCATCCTAGCAGATATGGCGCAAATGGATGAAAGCCTGGTAACCGCCTTGACCGATATTGCCCTCAATAGCGCTCTGATCGAAGTATTGGCCGAAGACATAGCGGAATTGGACGCCCGAAAACAAAACGATGTGGTGGGCGTCTGCCCAGCGGGAACCAGTGTCAGTACCGTACTCGATAATGGCAATCTAATGTGCAGTGTCTCAAACGATGTCGGCACGGTGATTGCGAATACGGTCTATGGCAACTATCTCGATATGGATAACAGCGTGACATCCCATACATACTGTAGCGTCTCTGTGTTGGGAATCTGCGTGAGCTATGGCACATCCTATAGTTATCATTATGCAACTAAATACGACTATGTTAGTTGTCCGGCAGGTTTTGCGCTCAGTGGTGGTGGCTTTTGGGCCACTGACTATGAACCCCTACAGGTTAGTGCATCAATTCCATCCGGAAACCGTTGGTACGGCCGTTTTAAAAACTTTTATGCCGGCAATACTAATGGTTTAGGGGCACGGGTCTACGCCCAGTGCATCCGCGTGGCACCTTGATCCAGGATCGACAATGGCTGAATTAAGGCGGACCGTTGCTGCCAAAAGAAGGTTGCTAGAAACTAAAGGCTAGTATAACGCTTGCGGGTTTGGCGCGTCGATCGTTTCGGCGAGCGCCATACCCGTTTTACTTAAGGCGTTAAAAAAATGGTGCTATAGCGCCGTTGTCGGTCGGGTTTGAAAAACAAGTAAGGCTCGGCGCCAAAGTAGTAGTTCCACCAATCTTCGGGCACATGCCGCCGAGCATGCTGATGAATATCGCGTATCTTATAATCGAGCGGTACCAGTTGATGCCGATGGGTTAAATCCACGCGCATATCCAAGGACATACCATCGATAAAGACCGCATAGTGGGTTTTGCAGGTACTCAGTGCATTATTAAAAGCCCGATAAGCCGCGCCACAATCGAGATGAAACAGGACATTCTGCAAAAATATAATATCTCCGGGTGGATACAACTTAGCGAGGGGGTCGGTGACGATGTCCGCCTTAAAGAAGGTGACCCGTTTCCGGATGGCCGACTTAACCCGATAGAAGCCGTCGACCCGTTCAAAGGTATTACGAAAAAAGCGCTCGGGCAGTTGGCCGGCCAAGACCTCATCGGCGCTGTAGACGCCGTCGATGCTACGAGCAACGGTCTCCTCGTGCAAATCCGAACAGTGGATATGGAAATCAACATCGGGCCGCAGGTTGAGCAACGTCGATGCCAGAGTGTAGGCTTCGGCTCCGATGGAACCGGCCATTACGTTAATCTGCAATGGCGTCTGGCCAGGGCTGTGTGCACCTTGGGTGATAAAGTTTAGCACCGGACCGATCAACGCCTCCAGTTGACCTGGTGATCGATTGAACGAAGTGTAAGTATGGCTTTGATTCGGCCGACATTCCGCCAGCAGTTTGCGTTGTTTCCGGCTAACCAGCGGATAGAGGATCAGATTGTAGTAGATGTCGGTGCGTAAAAAATCACGCGCCCGACCGACATACTGAGCCATCGTGGCCAGTTGTTGTAAATTGAACATGCGCTTCAGACCCCTTCACTGCCCCAATTATAGGGCACCAAAACATCTGCCCTATGACGGCCGCGGATCGCCGCGCTGGCATCGCATATTAAGCGTTCTTTGTGCTTTAGGCTGAGGTGGAGCCGCAGTGCTTGCTGCCAACCGCTGCCGCTGATATCGATAACACTCGCCGTGCACTGAATGACCTGACCAGGCGTTAAACTGGATACCACCTTCCAAGCAAGGGTCTCAATATAGATATTGTCGAAATACGAATTGATATATCGGACCAAGAGATTCCCCAATAGACCCCGCTGGACCACTATGTCGGCATGGCCTTCAGCACGCGCTTGGGCTTGGTTGTAGTGGATCTGATGGCGATTCCAGGTAATGGCGCTGTACATGAAAACCTGCGCCGCAGAGACCTCGAAATCAAAGATAGGCAGAGGGTCGCCGACTCTAAGATCATTGGCCAGGTCATTGGCTAAGGTGCTGGCGGGTATCGGATTATCGTTTAACATAGGTCGCTACCTCCTTGGCCACGGGTTCGCCGAGTTGGTTGGTAAAACAGGTGGTAACACTGACCAGAAACAGCAGTCCGGTGCGACCTTGTTTTTCGGTGACCGATTCAATGCAGGATCGGATACGAATCTTATCGCCGGCCCGAACGTATTGATAAAACTCATAGTGACTGGCGCCGCCAACAGATCGTAATCCCGGTACCGAGATGGTCAGCTCAGCGGGTGCGAGATCTGCTGGTAAAGCTTCGATGGGTAGGTCCTGATAGGCCATCGCCTGACAAAAAAGTGCCGGGGCCAGCATTCGGTCGTCGTCCTTCGCTAGGTCATCATCGGCAACCTGATAGAGCGGGTTGGTATCCCCAATCGCCTGAGCGAAGCGTCGTATATCTCTGGCCGTAACCAGATAGCTAAATTCTTTTACCGGTGCGCCATTGAAGGTCATATAGCAGCCTATAATTATTTTTTTGACTAGAGAAGGTCGGAATACTGCCGTATGTGTGCCTGATTTCCGTTGTATAGATAGGGTGTGGTGAGGCCCCAGTCGGCTGGATCGATCCGGTCATTTTCGGTGATCGATTGATCGCGTTGCTGCATGATCTCCTCGTATTGACTAATCGACAGTCGAGTGCGTCCAGCCAGTTCCAAGCTTGGGTCGATGCAGCTTTTGAATTGTTCATAACCGGCTATGGGACGGATTAAACTGAATGCCGCTGCGCTGCCACTGCCATAGGAAAAAAGGCTGATCAGTTGGTCTGGGGTTAGGTTGCCGTTGACCAACAGGGCCATTAACGACAAAAACAGTGAGCCGGTATAGATATTACCGACGCGCGCGTTGTAATCGAGCCAGGGCAGGGTTTTTGTTTGATAGGACTGCTCAAAGTTTAGCCAATCGGTTGAGGCTTTCTCAAGCTTTAGGTCTTGATCGTATTCGAAGTGCCGCTGATGGGCCTTACTGGCCATCTTGACGAAGGGTACATGGTACAGGCACGCCTGTAAGTCGGACAGCCGAGGTAGCTCGGGTTTGGCGTCTGTCAAGGTGTGCGTTAAAGCATCGAGATAGCATTCGATGGAGTAGTGACCGTCTGTCAGGGCTTCCTTGGCATAGAGCGGTCGCCAGAAATCCATGACATTGTGGGTGAAATGACCGGCGACATTGCGATCAAAGTGAACCAGGGTCGGATGATCGGAAATAACCATAGCGACAGCTCCCGCGCCTTGGGTGGGTTCAGCCGCAGAATGGAGCGCGTAATTGGCAATATCGGCCGCAATTATTAGTGCTTTCCGATTGTTGGCTCGACCGGAAATTAGCCAATCGCCCGCCGCGGAAATGGCCGCCATTGCGCCAAAACAAGCGTGTTTGGTTTCGTAACTGATGCAATTGCTGGGTAAGCCCAAGGCCTGATGCACATAAACAGCTACCGGTTTGCTGTGATCCACACCGCTTTCGGTGCCCACCACCAACATGCCGATCTCTTCGGGTGCAATATTAAATCGTTCGAGGGCTTTTTTGGCGGCATTAATGGCCAGGTGCACCGTATCTTCGGGCAAGCAGGCAATAGACATTTGCTGCTGACCCAAACCGCGGGTGAACTTCTCTGGCGCAATTGACCGAGCCTCGGCCAGATCGGATAACTCGATATAGTGTTGCGTGGTGTGAAAAGAGATGGCTTCCAATCCTATTATCATTCTTATATTCCTTTACAAAATTACTAGACAATTTGTGTCTATTAGTCTAATTATGCTTTTGCTAAAAGGCAAAAATATTTTTAAATTTTAAAAAATATAAATTTTAGCTAATCAAAATGATTTAAGAAAAAATTTTACGGTAACGTAGAAAGGAATTCTGTGTGACGAGATATTTTCTGTGTGCCTGCTGGATATGCCTGCTCACTTTGACGATGTATCTGACTTGGGCGCTCATGCTGGGTTGGGTTGGGCCCTCAGCCTATCGGGTCGATGAGGTGGCCGGTCAACAGTTTCTAACGACTCAAAAAGGCGTCATTCGTTTTCAAACTCAAAATATATCCGAGCGCGTTGATGCGGTTGTCCTGCTGCATGGTTTTAATGGTTCACTCAATAGTTGGTCGGCCCTATGGCCGCTCATCAGGGAGTGCGGCCCGTCGGTTCGCCTAGACTTGCCGGGCTTTGGTCAGTCATTTTGGCAGAGCGAAGATTATTCCCTGGCGCGACAAAGCCGCGACCTGATGCAATTTGTCGACGCCCTAGACCTCGACAGAGTTACATTAGTCGGCACCTCGATGGGCGCGAGCTTGGCCGCTTGGGCTGCGGCTCACTACCCTAACCGAGTGGGCGCCTTAATTTTGATAGCGCCGTCTGGTTACCCCGGCTCGATGTCGATAAAGGGTTTCGAAAAATTATTGTATCAAAATATTTTTGCCCATAAACTCGCCCGTTATACGGCGCAGAGCGCAGTCTTTAACTACTTCTTTGGCAACAGCCGCCTGCTGCAGGCCCTAACGGTGACGCGTTCCTATAACGCGCAATGGCTTGCCGCGCTGGCACGAATTCATCAGCCAACATGGGTGGTCTGGTCGCAAACCGACCGGCGCGTGCCGTTTCAATATGGCGAACGCATAGTCGGCCTGGTGCCATCTGCCCAGTTGGTAACTGCGATCGATGCGGCGGGTCATGACATACCCAACCGAGATCCGTACCCTATTGCCAAGCTACTCTGTGATCTACAAAACCAAAGGACTGCCAAGGATGACACTAGTGACTAAGCTCAACTATCTTTTTAAGATTTATAGAGAGTACGGCTTCAGAGAATTTCTGCGCATCGGGTGGCTCGGATTGTGGCATCATGGTGCCAATCGACTCGTGCTCCTTGCGCTCACCAAACCGACCTATGTCCAGCGGTCTTCCGCTGACGAACGATTTTACGATTTTCATTTTGCTTCGGTGGATGAACTGATGGCGATGAAAAAAAAACCAGATTATGAAATTGCCCAACTCGATGTCGATCGAGTACGGATGGGTATTGCCCGCTGCTTAGTGCAATGGGATGGCGATCAACTCACCGGCTATACCTGGGTATGGTTAAAAAAATTGGCCTATATAGCCGATGGTTTTTATTTGAACTTGCCCGACGATGCCATCTATAACTACAAAGCCCTGACCTTACCAGCCTACCGAGGCTTCGGTTTTCAAGGCCTACGTCATGTCAAATTATTAGAGCTGTTACGACCCGATGGCATTAGGCAGTTGTTTGGATTTGTCGCGAGCGAAAATACTCGGTCATTTCGTGGGGTGCGGAAAAGTGGTTATCAGGTGGTTGGCGAGTTGCTGATTCGCAAGACAGGCCAACGGGTGCAGACCCGATTGCGCCTCAACGCCGATTTTTGGCCCGGTAAGCCAGTATTGGACGACATGGGGTGTCCCATGGTATAGCCGCTACCGGCATGGGCCGGCAGGGCGTTTCGGAAATGGGCCGCTACTTGGTGTTGCGCTCGACCTGTTCTTTCATCTGCTTGTTGAGGTCATCCAATAGGTTGACGTTACTCTGCATGGCTGGCAGGGCTTCCTGCTTATAGGCGTCGAGCAGATTCATGGCCTCAATGGTGTCACTGAAGGCCTGCTGCAGTCCTTCGATCATACCGCTGACATCATTGGCTTCCTTAACAATTTGAATGCCCTGGACCTTGGCCTTTTCGGCTGTTGATTTCAGGAGCTCAACCGTCATTTCTTGCGTCGCCTTGACCGCCTTCATCTGTTTTTCTTGGTGTGACAGCGCGACCTGCAGGGCCGCCGCGGTTTGCAAGGCACGAGCCGAGACGTTCAGGGTCCGATCGGTTGAGCGGATTAACTCCTCATTAGCCCGGCGAATGATATCGGACACCAAAATGGCCTGGTTGGCCGCGCCCAAAGACAACTGCATATCCTGAACTTCTTGGCGCAGGTAATAGAGAATGTCCTCTTCGATATATTTTTTCTGTGCGGCTTCTAGATCCGCCGACCATTGTGCCAGCTCACTGTCGAGTAACATGGCGATCTGCAATTGATCCTGCAGTTGCCAGGTAAACTCCATCAGCTTGTCGCGATCGATCTTGAGCGTCATATTGTCCTTGGTCAGGACATTTTTGCCCTTTTCCAGATTGGCCAATATATCGTTGATAACCGTTGAAACGCTCTGGTATTGGGACCACCAGGCCTCAAGCTTGGTGCCGATGCCAGGCAATTTGCTGAGCAGTCGACGCAGAGTGCCTTCGGAGAAATCGAACTTATTCGGATTTACTTCTTCTACCCTCGTGCGCAGGGCGAGCAAGTCCTGGCTGAGATCACTCGATTCGCCCGAGTTACCCATAATGTCCTTGATGGGCGCATTGAGCAGATCGCTTTGGTGGGCGATTTGGCGACGAACTTCTTGACCGAAGCTTTTAGCCTCGCTGGTGAGGTCATTACGCGCACTGATGTCTCGATCGCCGACCTGTTGAATCCGCTCCAGCAGCCCTTTGGCACGCTGCTTAACGTCATCTGGGATGTCGTCAGCAATGGTGCTGGGGGCTTTCGTGCCTAACGAGGTGGCAATTTCTTCGGCGGACATGGTCGCGACTTGGGCAATGGTCGTTTGGCTGGTCATGGCTTGTATCCTTTACTGAATGGTATGGCTCTGCACGGATTATGACGCGATTCGGCCACCATTGAACAGTAAATCCCTTTG
>JGI20152J14361_10000276_pt1 | contig 38910 bp, 33 predicted proteins | sample COG_02_FD_14361 | JGI IMG/M metagenome (IMG submission 14361)
GTAATCTCTACCCGACGATTAAGCTGCTTGCCCGCTGCACTGTCATTGCCAGCAATCGGCTGTCGCTCTCCAAAACCAATGGTCTCTAATCTAATCGGCAAGATTGATTGCGACACCAGATAGCCAGAGACAGATTGCGCGCGGCGCTGGGATAAATCCTCATTAAAAGCTGCTGCACCATCGCTGTCGGTGTGTCCGGCAACAACGACTAAGGTTTTGTCATACTCCTCGAGCACTAAGGCCACCGAATCGAGCACTGAATAAAAGCTCGCATTAATATCCGCACTGTTGCTGGCGAAGGTAATATTGCCCGGCATAATTAAATTGATATTGTCACCAACTCGCTCGACGCTAACTCCAGAGCCGCGCAGCTGTTGACGCAGCTTTGCCTCTTGGGCGTCCATGTAATAACCGATGCCACCACCTATTGCTGCACCACCGCCCGCGGCAGCTAAGATGCGTTTATTGCGCTTGCGGCTGTCTTCATCTTTATTGTCGAGATAGGCCACCACAGCGCCAACGCCGGCACCGATGCTGGCGCCAATGGCTGTTTTAGTGGCTTTTTCGTCACCGGTGTAAGGATCAAAGGTGGTACAAGATGGCAGTACGGCGAGAATGGCGAGAGAGAAAAGACTGACGAGGGATGTTTTCATGGTTACTCCTTTAAATGTTCTGGGCGTCATTGCCCTGGTCAAAAATTATTTACTTGCTTGATTATAGTGAACGAAAAATCAACTGTATCCAATAATCGACAATTAGTTTGCCTTGGTAATATTTTCACCGCGCCAGATAAAATCAATCGGCCACAGCTTTTGCTTATCTTTGTCGAATTCCTGCCATAGCTGCAGATAGCTTGTGCCTAGCTGAGGGTGTACTGCCATGGCGGCAATTTCAGCCAGAGGCTGCAACACAAAGGCGTTTTTGAGTATTTCATCGCGGGGTATAGAAACTCCATCGATCAGGCCGACACGATCATCGACGGTTAAAATATCAATATCCAAACTCCGCGCGCCAAACTTGGGCGCAGTGCGATCGCGCCCCTGTACGTCTTCGACTGCTTTGAGTATTTTCGACAGGTCTCCAATGGAGTGGGTCGAATAAATGCCCACCACCAAGTTGTAGAAACTGTCGCCTTCAAAACCCACCGCCTCACTCTCATAGACAGAGGAGATGATCAGTTCACCAAAGGTGTCGGCCAGTGCATCCATCGCCGCCTCAATATTGCGCTGGGCTTCAACGTTGCTACCGAGACTAAGATAGATAAGTGCCACTAGGGCTTAACTCCTCTTTCGATTAAGATTCCCACATCTTGGGAACCTCTGAGAGCGCCGGGCTTGCTAACACGCAACCGCAACCAGGGCACGGAAAATTCATTTCTGACAATACCAGCAACTTCTTCGGCCATACGCTCAACCAGTAAGAACTCACTCTCTTCAATAAACTTAATCAACCGCTTGGCAATCGATTTGTAGTTGAGGGCATACTGAATGTCGTCGGTTTCTGCGGCACGACGAATATCATGGGCCATCTCTAAGTCCAGACTAACAGTTTGTTTAACCTCGCGCTCCCAATCATAGATACCAATAATGGTTTCGATACGCAGGTCTCTTATATAGACAATATCCATCAAACAGCTTCCCCTAGCCCAGTCAATTTATCTAACGGCCATCGCGGCGTCGCCGCAATCACCAGTTCATTCTTTTCTCCAGCCAACAAACGCTGACAGCCGGCATAGGCAATCATTGCCCCATTGTCGGTACAAAACTCATGGCGAGCATAGAACACCTCAGCGCCCTCTTTAGCAAGAGCCACCTCGAGTTTTTCCCGCAATCTGGTGTTAGCGGATACGCCACCGGCGATTACAAGACGTTTCATACCAGTTTGTTGCATAGCACGGCGACATTTAATCACCAATGTATCCACCACCGCTTCCTGAAATCCGGCACAGATGTCGAGCATGCACTGCTCGTCTGGCAATACATCCTCACCACGGTTTTTTTCAATCAGGTTGCGGGTATAAGTCTTTAAACCGGAAAAACTAAATTCGAGCCCCGGACGATCTGTCATGGGCCGGGGAAAACTAAAGCGGTCAATGTTTCCGCGATCGGCCATAGCCGCCAAGCGCGGGCCACCGGGATAATCCAAGTCCAAGAGTTTGGCGGTTTTATCGAAGGCTTCACCAGCGGCATCGTCGATGGACTCGCCAAGCAACTCATACTCACCAATCGCCGCCACCGCAACCAACTGGGTATGTCCGCCAGACACTAATAGTGCAACAAAGGGAAAGGCCGGAGGATTATCTTCCAGCATCGGTGCCAACAGGTGCCCTTCCATATGGTGAACACCCAATACCGGAATGCCAAGGGTATAGCCCAGCGCAGTTGCCGCGGCTCCACCTACCATTAAGGCACCCATAAGACCTGGACCAGCGGTGTAGGCGATGCCATCTAGATCAGCCGTGGTGACATCAGCCGAGGCTAATACCTGCTCTAACATGGGTAATATTTTGCGCACATGATCACGGGAGGCTAGCTCTGGCACCACGCCGCCATACTCGGCATGGAGCTTTACCTGAGAATAAAGATTGTGCGCCAATAGCCCGCGATCACTGTCATAAACAGCAACACCGGTTTCATCGCAGGAGGTTTCGACACCGAGAACAAGCATTTATAGAGGCCTTGTAGTATTGCTTTAAAGTAGCGCCAACGCTGGACAAATCGTCGACTGAGGGCGTAACTGTAAACCCTCTGCAGGGCTGTGTGAACCTGTAGTTTGCGGTCTCGCCGGTGCTGTTAAAAAGGCGCCAAAAAACTTTGCATCAAAACAGGGAAGTGTATAGACTACGCGCCCTTAAAGGGTCACTAACAAAGACAGTTAGCGACAGATCACTGTACACAAGTGTTTACCACAGGATTATATATAGATGCCAAGCGTTCGACTTAAAGAAAACGAGCCCTTTGACGTAGCATTACGTCGTTTCAAACGTTCATGCGAGAAAGCCGGCATTTTGGCTAAAGTTCGCAGCTGCGAGTTCTACGAGAAGCCTACGTGGGAACGCAAGCGCAAAGCAGCAGCAGCTGTTAAGCGTAACCAGAAAAAAGTATCTCGCGAATCACGCAAGTTTACTCGACTCTATTAAGCACCGCTCTTTAACCCAGAGCAGTACTATAAAGAGTTAATGCAGAGAGCGCCCAACCGGCGCTTTTTGTGTTTCTGGAATTCAGTAATACTATCCTCAGGAGAGTTAATATGTCCATGAAAACGACGCTTAAAGATGCCATGAAAGAGGCAATGCGAGCCAAAGACAAACCCCGCCTTAGCGCTATTCGCCTGGTCCAAGCCGAGATCAAACGCGTAGAAGTCGACGAGCGTATCGATATTGATGACGCGCGAGTGTTGGCCATTCTCGATAAAATGGTTAAACAGCGCCGCGACTCTATAACTCAGTACGAAGCTGCCGGTCGTCAAGAACTAGCGGATATCGAAATCGCCGAGATCAACGTGATTCAAGATTTTCTGCCGACTGCGCTCACCGACGCTGAAATTACTGAACTGGTACAGAACGCCATCAGCCAAACTGGCGCTGCCTCAATGGCCGATATGGGTAAAGTAATGGGCATTCTGCGTCCTCAGGTTCAAGGACGCGCAGACACTGGCGCCGTTAGCGGTTTGGTTAAAGCTGCGCTTAATAGCTAGAGCAGCCAAGCAGGTTTATTTCCCAGCCCAAGGCGTTACACTGATACCTTAAAAAACGAGTAACCTGTAACCCAATGGCCGGACGCATACCGCAAACCTTTATTGATGACCTCCTGGATCGCGTCGACATTGTTGACGTGGTCAACAGCCGTGTCGGGCTCAAAAAAGCCGGTAAAAACTACAAAGCGTGCTGCCCCTTCCACGAAGAAAAAAGCCCCTCCTTTACCGTTGCCCAAGACAAACAGTTTTACTACTGCTTTGGCTGCGGTGCCGGTGGCAACGCCCTCGGTTTTGTCATGGAGTTCGACCGCCTGGACTTTTTGCCCGCAGTGGAAATGCTGGCGCGCAATGCAGGTCTAGAAATTCCCCGGGAAGCAGCTCAAGACCCTGGGATCAGCAAACAGAAAGACAGCCTCTATTCGATACTCTCTGAGTCCGATCTCTATTTTCGCCAACAGCTGCGCAAGCATGCCGGTGCCGCCACTGCCGTTGACTACCTCAAGGCCCGCGGCCTCAGCGGACAGGTCGCCAAACAGTACGGCGTCGGCTATGCCCCGCCGGGTTGGGACAATCTATTAAAAGCAGTCGGCAGCGACGAACAGCGCACTGGACTGCTCCATGAATCCGGCATGTTGGTGGTCAAGCCTGAAGAAAAAAAGCAGTATGACTTCTTTCGCCACCGCATCACCTTTCCGATCCGCGACCAGCGCGGTCGCACTGTCGGCTTTGGCGGCCGAGTATTGGATGACAGTAAACCCAAATACCTCAATTCCCCAGAGACCCCGGTGTTTAGCAAGGGCCGTGAACTCTATGGACTCTATGAGGCACGGCAAGCGCTAAAAGAAATCCCCTGCCTGATTATGGTTGAGGGCTATATGGATGTTATCGCCCTGGCCCAGTTCGAGATCAACAATGCCGTGGCCACGTTGGGCACCGCACTAACCGAAAGCCACCTGCAGAAGATTTTCCGCTACACCTCCGAGATCGTATTTTGTTTCGATGGCGATAAAGCCGGCCGCAAAGCCGCAGCCCGAGCACTGGATACTGCGATCCCAGAAATGCGCGATGGCGTCTCTGCAAAATTTCTCTTTCTTCCTGATGGCGAAGATCCAGACACCATGGTGCGCAAGCTCGGCAAACAAGACTTTATGCAGCAGGTGGACCGAGCTCAACCACTCTCCGAGTTTCTCTTTGAACAGTTGAGCGACGGTATAGACAGTAGCACCGCAGATGGCAAAGCGCGCCTGAGTAAAGTCTGCGCTCCACAGATCAATCGTATTCCTCAGGGAGTTTTTCGCCAGCTAATGCTCGAAGAACTCTCTAGCCGCACCGGTATTTCCGCAGAGAATCTGCGCGACTATGTGGCCACACACAAGCCGCCCGCACAGCGTGGCGCAGCTCCCAGCCCAGCATCTCAGTACGGAATTCAGCAAGGCCCCCAAGGGGGCAGTCAGAGCGGCCCGCGAACATCCACCAGAGCACCAGTGGAAGAGCTTTACGACGGACCGCCACCGGATGATGTCTATGGCGATGGCGACTATGAGCCCTATCCAGAAACCGTTGCAGTGCGACGCAGTAAGATCCGCCTTTCGCCGATCAAGTTTCTCAGTGCCCTGCTGGTCAACCATCCACAGCTCGCTGAGTATGTTGAAGATGCGGAAATGCTCAGTGTCTCTGCCGACCCAGATATGACATTGTTTCTGAAAATTCTGGCCATTGTGAACAGCGACCCAGCCTGCAGTAAAACCTCGCATATTTTTGCTCGCTGGCAGGCCACTTACTCAGATCAAACTGAATTACAGCTACTCAAAACCCTCGCCGGTAGCGAACTGCACCAGCCGCCAAAAGGCACTGGCCGCGACGATGATCAGGAGTTTTCCGACACTCTGGCTCACGTCACTCGGGACGTCTTTGAAGCCCTACCGGGAGAGCGCAAAGCGAATTTTTTGCTGGCTCTGGAAAGCCTCAACGAGCGCCAAATTAAGCAACTGCTCAAAATTCACATGCAACTGGGCGACGACAATCAATTCCTTGAGCTAAAAAATAAGATAAAACAACGACTTGTGGTCTAAGATAACAAAAATTGGCACGACCAAATAAAGCCCAAATTGGTGCGGACATTGACGATATTTTCGGCTATAATCCTCCGCTATTTTTCAGCCTCTAAACAGTAATTGAGTCCTATGAGCGATACGAGCAAAAAGCAACAATCCGGCATCAAAGACCTTATAGCTAAAGGCCGCGAACAGCGGTATCTAACCTATGCTGAAGTCAATGATCACCTGCCAGAAGATATAGCCGATCCGGAACAGGTCGAAGATATCATCCAGATGATCAACGATATGGGTATTACTGTCTTTGAGACAGCCCCCGATGCAGACACCCTTTCAAGTCTCGCCAGTGACAATACTCCCGACGAAGTCGCCGCAGCAGAAGCCGCAGCAGCTCTAGCGTCAGTAGAATCCGAACAACACCGCACCACCGATCCAGTCCGTATGTATATGCGTGAGATGGGTTCGGTTGAGCTGTTGACTCGTGAAGGCGAAATTGAAATTGCCAAGCGTATCGAAGAAGGCACCCGGGAGCTAATGTCCGCGGTTGCTGACTGGCCGACCACAGTCGCCACTATTATTGCCGAATATGAAAAAGTTGAAGCGGGCGACAAGAAGCTCACGGATATTATCAGCGGTTACCTCAACCCTATGGAGCACGTGCCCTCAGCACTGGCCCAGCAGCAAGCTGCTGAAGCCCTTAAGCTAGAGAATCCAGAAGAGGCAGAGGAAGAGGAAGAAGAAGAGCAGCACGAAGGCGGACTGGATCCAGAAGTCGCGTTCGAACGCTTTGACACTATCCGCAAGCAGCTCAAGAAAACTGACGCCTCTGTGGCCCGTTACGGCCGCAATGGTGAAGCATCGCAAAAAAATCTCGAAGAACTGGCCGAACTGTTCAAGTTCTTAAAACTGACTCCACGTCAGTTTGATCCATTGATTGCCAAGGTACGACTGGCGGTTGAGCGAGTTCGCGGCGAAGAGCGCAAAATCATGCGCCTCTGTATCCGTTTGGGCAAAATGCCGCGCAAGGACTTCATTAAGATGTTCCCCGGCAATGAGTCCAACATGAAGTGGACCACAGAGCTGGCCAAGTCAAAAGAGAGCTGGGCCGAACGTGTTGCCGAACAAGAAGTAGAAATTCTTCGTTCACAGCGCAAACTGGCACAGGTTGAAAAACTTGCCGACATGAACATCGCGCAGATTAAAGATATCAATCGCCGCATGACCATGGGTGAAGCCATGGCCCGTCGCGCCAAGAAAGAAATGGTTGAGGCTAACCTGCGTCTGGTTATCTCCATCGCCAAAAAATACACCAACCGTGGACTGCAGTTCCTCGATCTAATTCAGGAAGGCAATATCGGTTTGATGAAAGCAGTAGACAAGTTTGAGTATCGTCGCGGTTACAAATTCTCCACCTATGCAACCTGGTGGATCCGTCAGGCGATCACCCGATCTATTGCCGATCAGGCCCGCACCATTCGTATTCCAGTGCACATGATTGAGACAATTAACAAACTCAACCGTGTATCCCGTCAAATGCTTCAGGAAATGGGTCGCGAACCCACTCCGGAAGAATTGGCGGAGCGCATGGAAATGCCAGAAGACAAGATTCGCAAAGTCCTCAAAATCGCCAAAGAGCCAATCTCCATGGAGACGCCTATTGGTGAAGACGAAGATGCCAGCATCGGCGACTTGATTGAAGATACGACTATCGCCCTACCCCTTGATGAAGCCACCAAGAACAACCTCACCGAGTCTACTCGCGGTGTTCTGAGCAGCCTCACAGCAAGAGAAGCGAAAGTATTACGCATGCGTTTCGGTATCGACATGAACACTGACCACACCCTCGAAGAAGTCGGCAAGCAGTTCGACGTAACTCGAGAGCGTATTCGTCAGATCGAAGCCAAAGCACTGCGCAAGCTGCGTCACCCGACTCGCTCGGATCATCTGCGTAGCTTTATTGACGAGTAATAAGAAATAGTTGTAGCCCGCTCAGGATGACAGGTTAGGTACTCAGCACAAGAAGTTGAGTGCCCTGAATGACAAAGTAAGTGATACACCAGAAAGACAAGTTTTAAACTTAACATAAGAAAGCGTTTAGACTTAACGCAGGATTTTTGTTTCTAGGCTAGGAGCCGCGCAGCAAGCTGAGGGAGCATACATAAAGTATGTGACCGAAGATTGTGAGCACGCGACGACGCATAGGGACAAAAAGACAAGTTAAACGCTGAATTTTTGTTCCTAGGGTAGGAGCCGTGCAGTATTCGGAAAGAGCATACACAAAGTATGTGATTGAGGAATGCGAGCACGCGACGCCGCATAGGGACAAAAAGACAAGTTAAGGGCCCTTAGCTCAGTTGGTTAGAGCATCCGACTCATAATCGGCAGGTCCCGTGTTCAAGTCACGGAGGGCCCACCAATTCACCAACCATGCGTCTCATAATAAGAGACGCATGGTTGGCATCCAGATATCTCAATTTCCGCCCCCTCCCAAGACGCAAACTACTCCAAAGCGCTTCCACCACCCAATATAATTCATATAAGCATAGACACACCCTTCAAAATCAGTATTATCTATTCATATTCATATAGCATTAGGCGACCTAAAAATTAAATCATTCAAGGCGTGTTTGGCAAAGGCTAGCCTGGCTTTAACATCAGATCCTCGCTACCTAACGGCCTGAACCAGAAACATCAAGGCTCTGAGATAAAAAAGGAATGGGAATAACTCATGCCCCATGAAAGCAATAACGTTATTGTCGTAAAGATTCTTGGTGCCCCAGCGGCCGCCCTAGAGTTAATTCCCGAGGTTAAGAGTCATTCTTTAACCGATAACATAGCTGCTATGTGCCTGACACCTAACTTTGATTTTTTTAAGCGCAAGGTTCTTAACGAGGTTAAGAGTCAAAATAAAATTTCGAAATTAACCGTGCTAAATTTGGTCTTCGACGACTCGACTGAACTTGAAACTCGTCCGTCTCCGATTCAAATTGGCCATGACAAGCTGGGCTTTATAAACCACAAGAAAATGGCTAGTCTCGAGGAGCTTAGTAGTTTTGTCATAGCATCAGTACTGCCAGATCTCCCGCTACCTGAGGAATTCTGGATTCCGGTTGTGCCTCTGCTAACCAAGCGAGAATGGGACATATTACATCTCGTGTACCAGGGGCACTCGAGTAAAAAAATTGCCGCGGCTCGAGAACTAAGCCATAGAACGGTTGAGTTACATCGTCATAACTGCGCCCAAAAACTCGGCCCAATCACACCTATACTGCTTGCTTCGCTTTTTTCAAACAGTGTATTAGAAACCTATTCTTGGAGTAATGGCGAGCTTGAAGCCACCTTCTAATAAGCGGNCTAGTTAGGCCTCCACCGCCACCTCTTGGCTCTCTCGACCACTGAGGGGAGTAANAGGNCTAGTAAAAGGCCTAGTAAAAAAAGGTCCCCCCCAGCTTGTGGGGCAGAAGAACCCCCGCCGCCTCCGCAAGAAAGTATTATCATCGCCAGTGGGATGAGCACTAATTGGGATAGTTTTTCCATTATTAATTTTTTCTTTTAGAACTTGCGGGCAACTATATTCAAGTCTAACTGAGCTACAACTTAGGATGTAAACCCGCAGTATTCCATTAGTTCAAACAGATTATAAATAGTAACTCGAAAATCAAATCGCTAAACTGTGGTTACACCGATCACAGAAACAATTAGAACAGAATGAATCCAACGCACCGCGCCAATTTCATCTATCGCCTTACATTGATTATCTCTGTGATTCTGCTGATAGGGTTTATTGTCGCGGCGATTGTTACGCCAAAAGCCTCCATTAATCGAACAATCATTAATCCGCCAACCATTACCAGCATAAATGCAAATAGCAGCGACAACGCTTATCTGGGCAGCGACAGCTGCGCGGGATGCCACGCCGAGGCCTACCAAAATTGGCAGGGTTCCCATCACGATCAGGCCATGCAGCACGCCACAGCTGCCACGGTTAAAGGCGACTTCAATAACAGCGTATTTGAGGCACCCAGCAATAACGCCCTGTTCTCGAAAAAAGCCGATGGCTTTTATGCACGCCTGGCCGGAGCCAACGGCGAGATCAATGACCACAAAGTGCTCTACACATTCGGCACCGAACCACTGCAGCAATATCTAGTAGCCCTACCCGGTGGCCGCCTGCAGCAACTTCCGGTGGCCTGGAATACTCTTACCAAGCAATGGTTTGATCCCCAGCCGGAGTTGCTGGCGCAGCCAGGTGAGTGGGTACATTGGTCTGAGGGTGGCAAAAACTGGAACAGTATGTGTGCCGATTGTCACAGCAATAATGTTGAGAAGAATTTCGACATTGCCAGCAATAGCTACAGCACCACTGTTGCTGAGTTAGATGTGGGCTGCGAGTCCTGTCACGGACCGGGGCGCGATCATATTGAGGCTGTTAGCTCAGTAAACTTTAATGCCGCTTTAGACAGTCTGCATATGAGCATGACAGTCGGAGAAGACTCTCAAGCCTTGGTCGATCAGTGCGGTCGCTGTCATGCCCGCCGCCAACAGCTGACCAATAAATTTGAGCATGGCAGCAGCCAGTTACTAGATCATTATCTACCACAACTGCTCACCCCACCGACCTACCACAGCGACGGCCAAATTCTCGATGAGGTGTTTGTCTATGGTTCTTTTGTACAGAGCAAAATGTATCACTCCGGCGTCGGCTGTGTGGACTGTCATCAGCCCCACAGCGTTAAACTTAAAGCTGAGGGCAATCAGCTCTGTGCCGGCTGCCACAGCAGTGAGCAGTTCGACAGCCCCAAGCATCATCACCATAGCGCAGATCTAGCCCAGCCAATGGACAACCAGCAGACTCAGGGAACCCAGTGCATTGACTGCCATATGCCGGGTCGGCTCTATATGGGCAATGATTATCGCCGTGATCACAGCTTTCGTATTCCGCGACCGGACCTGACCGTTGCCCATGGCACGCCAAATGCCTGCAATGACTGCCATACCAGAGAGTCTGCCGACTGGGCTGCGGCAAAGGTTGAGCAGTGGTTTGGTCCTGAGCGGCCAGCGCATTTTTCCGAAATTCTCAGTGCCGCAGCCAGTCAGCCTAATGACTCCGTTATACCCCTAGTGTCACTGTTAAATGATCTTTCACAGCCCGCTATTGCCCGCGCCACCGCTGCCTCGCTACTGGCCCCCGACATTTCACTGCCAATGGTTGAGCGTGCTCTGATCAATGTCAGTACGGATACGAGTGCTCTATTGCGAACCACTTCGGTTCGCAGCCTCAATGCCAGCACCATCAAGGTTGCTCCCCTACTCGAACGCCTCAATGATCCTGTGCGTGCAGTGCGTATTGCCGCCGCTGAAGCACTGGTTGATGTGCCGGAGAATCTCATACCAGATTCACTGGCTGATGCTTTTAGTCGAGCAAACAGTGAGTATCAGACTTCGATGCTGGTCAACGCTGACTTCCCCTCGGGTCGGATGCGCATGGCGCTGGATCAGCATCGCCGCGGCAATCTCAATAAAGCCGCAGAAGACTATCTGGCGGCTCTAGAAATCGACAATGGCTATAACGCTGCGCGAATGAACTTGGCGCAACTCTATTACGGCCAAGGAAAGCTAAGCGATACGGAAAAACTATACCGTACCGTGATTGAGCGTGAACCAGAGGCCAGCGACGCCCACTATTCTCTGGGGCTATTGATGGCGGAACAGGGAGATTATGAACAGGCGACGCTGTCACTTGAGGCCGCCGCCATCGGGGGTAACAATCCCCGTGCCTGGTACAACCTTGCAGTGCTCAATCAACAGTCTGGGAAATCGCTGGAGGCTGAAAAGGCCTATCTTGCCGCGCTGCAATTGACCCCGGGCAACGCCGAGTTTATCAATGGCCTAGTCAGTCTCTATGGCCAACAGCAGCGCTGGTCAAAAGCTTTGCAGCTAATTGATCGAGCGCTAGTCAACGACTCAACAAACCCCAGCCTACAACAATTGAAACGGGCCATTACTCAGCGGCTTTGATATCTGGGGACTTGAATCCAAGAGCTGAAGCCTGAAAACTAAAAGCTAAAAGCTAAAAGCTAAGACCAGAGAACTATCTCAACTCCGCTGCGGCTTTCTCAAATAGATTACCGGCATAGTTCATGACATGAAAAACGATGCTTTGCTCATTGGTGCCAGTGACTAGATGGGCACCGGGCCCAATGGCATAAATCGCCACATCTTCACCACCGTGAGTTTCACCCTCTAGGGGCACCAGAACTTCCTGATGAAAGCCCTGAGCCTCAGTGTCTATGGCGGTTAAATCCTGACGCCCTGCCACCGACTTACTGTAATAGGCCATATCCGCATTGGTCTCATCACCCAAATCACGAAACCCTAGTCCATTGGCATAACCCAGGGTTGTATATGGCAGGCCATCGTCATCTAGTGCCGGCTCATCGGTGCCTACGTCTACTACCTTGCCCAGAATCGGGTTACCCCGCTTTGGATAACCGGCCATGGTAAAGACATGACTGTGATCGGCGGTAACAATGATTAGCGTGTCATCGCGACTGGTTGCATCCAACGCAGCCTGAACCGCGAGAGAAAGCTCCACAGTGTCACTCAGGGCAGCGAAGGCACTGTTGGCATGATGACCATGATCAATCCGCCCGGCTTCCACCATCAAGAAAAAACCCTGCTCATTGTTGTCGAGAATATCGATCGCTTTGGTGGTCATCTCTGTGAGCGAGGGTTCTCCTGCAAGGTCATTCACGCGATCTGCCTCATAGCGCATTTCCGACTCATTAAAGAGCCCAAAGAGGTTCTCGCTACTGTCAGCATCCACAGCATCGAAACCGGCCTGATCAATCACATAGTCGCCTTTGGGATAGAGTCCCTGCCACTCATCAACAAGATTGCGATTGTCGTTGCGGTCGCCCTCTATTGCGCTGCGCGCGTCGCGGCTATTGGCTGCAGGGTCATTGGGTAGAAACTCTCGGCGTCCACCTCCCAGGGCGACTTCAATGCCATCTACATCAATACCGGGATAACGGGCTTCGAGATTGCGTTCAAAGTTAACCAGCTGCGAGGCAATATCTTCACAGCCAGCAGCGATCGCAGCAGCCGGCATCATCGAGGGATTTTCCCAGTCGCGATCAGCAGACTTGGCGTAGGTTGCAGCTGGCGTAGCATGAGTAATGCGCGCCGTGGACAGTATACCGGTGGACATCCCCGCAATTTCGGCCAATTCCAGTGCGGTAAATAATTGGTTGCCAGCTGCGGATGCACAGTCCCCCTTTTGAGTATCTTCATCTAGACCAATCACGCCGATATTGGTTTTAACACCACTGATTAGTGCCGTCATGGTACCTGCAGAATCTGCGGTTTGAGCATCAACATTATAAGTTTTCGAAAGACCGACAAAGGGAAACTTACCAAAGCTGAGACTGTTCTCCTCACCCGACATACCCTGCTGCTGTCCCTCGAAAATACGTGCGGCAGTGACGGTGGTCACACCCATACCATCACCCACAAAGAGAATGATATTTTTCGCCGAACCCGCCTCAAGAGACAGACGCTGGACCTGTCTATTAGTCTCAGCGACCGCTGCCGCAGACTCTGTATACCACTGATTAGCAGTGGTATTGAGAAGTGCCTCGGGCACAGTCACTGCCGTAGCTTGTGGAGTAGAGCTGTCAGGAGGCGTACAACCGATCAAGAGCAGTCCCGCCAGGCTTAGGGCGGATCGACTCAATAGACGATGGTTTGGCTGGGCGAGGTTATGCATACTCTAGATCCTGTCGCGAGGATTATTGGCAAAGAGTAGCCAATATTTGTGACGGTAGTATGACACTGAATACCCTCTGCGGAGGCAAGTATTAAGGGGAATATAACTGGGATTTAACAGAGGATAGAGAAAGGCGCCGTTAGTCGAAGCGCAAAATTTCGTCAACATCCAGACCATGGGCCTTAGCGATTTTGAACAGCTGCCAGAGTGACACTATGGCTTGGGGGTCCTGCTCCATTCTCTGATATTGGCGCAGAGATAACTCATAGTCAGCCATATCTTCTTGCACTAGGTGTCCATTTTTACGCAACGAGATGATTCTGTTCTGCAGTTTTTCCTGTAACTGCAAGAATTCATCGTAATAAGCAGAGTCTGCATTTGGGCGTTGCATATCAGTTTGCTCAGATAAGTATTGACCTAGGCCGCCAAGGTTGGCATATTCGAAATCGCAGCAACACGCCATGCTTGACGTCCTCCGTGACGAAATAACTGAATGTGAATCTGTAGACTGCGAAAACAATGAAGCTCTCCCAAAGAGCGGACAAAGGAGCTATTAATCAATGCACTTTAGTATGTGCATTCCAAGAGTGCGATGCACAAGGAGCCAAGACCAGTGACAATTCAGCTACCGAACAAACTCATAGCCATCATCCTGATACTTGCCGGAAACCTAACTTTGCTAGGTTGCGCGAACAACACATCACCACTCAATTATGATCTGGATACTTACACTCTGGGTCGCAGTGCAGTTTTTACCCAGCGCGAGCTGATTAACGAACAGCTAAAGGATCCAGCGGAACTGAACACCCAGGTCCGCGACACTCTGCTCTATAACTACTGTGATCTGGTCGCACGAGATTCAATCTACGTGTCCCGAGACAACCTTCCCCAGCAATGCAAACCGCTCAGTCAGAAAGCGCCTCTAAGCCCTAATAAAAAATCTCTCGACAACCAACAGCGCCAATGCGCTTACAACTACCACATTTGTATCAAGGCCTGCCCTCTGCGCACTGATGACTGTCAGCCCTGTATTGATCGCGCCAAAAAATGCCTGGCCCCCTCCTAACGCTAAACAGAACTGTTAGTTCTCAATCCGGCTCAACTAAGCCGCGTCAGAACCGTAGGCGTAAAACCCGCCGCGCTTGAGAGCAGCCTGATAGGCTGGTCGCTTCTGCAACCGCTGGCGATAGGCGGCAATATTTGGCAGGGAATCCAGAGAGTAGAGCAGCGGTGTAATCTCAACCACAAACGAGAGCTGAATATCAGCACCGGAAAAATTGTTGCCCACTAACCAATCGACGCCCTTCAGTGAATTCTCTATATAGCCGAGATGACGCTGCAGTTCGTCACTGATACGTGGTTGTAGAGGCGCACCGGCATCCCCCAAGCGTGCCGTATACATTTTCAGCATCATGGGTAGCATCGCACTGCCCTCTGCGTAGTGCAGCCACTGTAGGTACTGCTCATAGCCATCAGTGCCGGTTTCAGGCTGCAGGCGCCCATCGCCGTAGTGGCGCAGGATATAGTCAATAATCGCCCCGGACTCAATGATGGTGTTGTCGTCATCTGTCAGCACCGGCGACTTACCCAAAGGATGAACCTGCTCCAATTCCGGCGGCGCAAGATTGGTCACGGGATCACGCTGATAGGTTTTTAATTGATACTCGATACCGAGCTCTTCGAGTAACCAGAGAATACGTTGCGAGCGGGAATTGTTTAAATGATGGACAGTCAACATAGCTGAGACTCTTTTAGGAAAGATTAACTTCTGCTCTAATCGGCAGTTCGCTGCGCTGGCTAACCAGCTGCCAAACCAGTATACCTAAAAATATAGAGGCTTGGTTTTGGTTAATAGCGGCAATTAGTCCGAGCCCAGAGCATCGAACAATTGTTCTCTGATATTAACCGCTGTAAGCTAGACCCTCGATTGATTCTGCCTGAGATTCCCTTGCCCAAAGCCTTTGTCTACCCAGCGTTGCGTTCCACTCGCGACAACTTTAAATGCCCGAGCTGTGATCAGGCTCTGATCCTGCAAGCCGAGTCGCAGCCGCAAACTTATCGCTGCAACAATCAACATAGCTTTGATCTCGCCCGCGAGGGTTACCTCAACCTATTGCTAGCGCAGAACAAGCGCAGCCGTAATCCCGGCGACAGCGACGAGATGATTCGCAGCCGCCAGCGTTTTTTAAATGCCGGTTACTACCAGTCTCTGTCCGACGCCATTGTCACCGCGGTTGCGAAGGCCCATAGTGGCACTGAACAGACGGTCTTAGATCTCGGCTGTGGCGAAGGCTACTATATGCAGCAATTGCGCATAGCCAGTGGACAGGGAGCTCGTGGACAAGAAGCTGACGAACAAAACCCCTCTGCAACAAATACCACCAAACTTAAGCTTCTGGGTATGGATATTTCCAAGCTCGCCGTGCGTCTCGCGGCAAAGCGCAATATGGATGCCCGCCTGGCAGTGGACAGTGTCTACAATATTCCGCTGTTTGAGAATCGCATAGACACCGCTATTTCAGTATTTTCACCGATCAGTGTCGAAGAGACCGCAAGGGTACTCAAGCCCGGTGGCAAGTTGATTATGGTGGGTCCCGGTGCCCAGCATCTCTCTGGCCTCACCGCGCTAATCTATGAGCAGTCCCTACCCCATGGAGGCAACACTGCCGGTTTGGAACAGGCCGCGCAATTTACCCTGCTGGAAACAATTGAAGTCAAGCAGACTATTGTCGTGACTGGCAGCGATATTCTCGACCTATTAAAGATGACGCCTTACTATTGGCATAGTCGCCCGGAACAGCAGGAGATGTTAGCCAAGTTGGATAAGCTTGAAACCCTGATTCACTTTAATCTGAATGTTTATCAAAACCAAAGTAACTAGCATGAGCCCTGCCGAGCAACAGTTTTTAACCCGCAACAAACTCCCCGAAAGCTATTTACTGAGCGCCGAAAAATGGTTTTCGCCACTGCTCGAGGAATACCAAAACCCCAGTAAAAAGCCGCTGATTATTGGTATTAATGGTTCCCAGGGTTCAGGTAAATCCACTCTTGCCGACTATCTCTGCACAGTGCTCAACGAGCGTTATGACCTGCGCTGCGTCTCTCTGTCACTGGATGATTTTTATCTCACCAAGTTAGAGCGCCAGCAGCTAGCTATTGAGGTTCACCCCCTATTAGAAACTCGCGGCGTGCCCGGCACTCACGACATTCCGTTAGCGCTAAAAACCCTTGCACAGCTTGTCGATGGATCTGCACAAACCCTTATCCCACGGTTTGATAAAAGCCGCGATGACCGCATGCCAATGGAGCAGTGCGACTCTATTAGCGGGCAGGTGGATATTATTATTTTTGAAGGCTGGTGCGTCGGCGCCAAACCACAGACCGCGGACCAATTAGTGGAACCGCTAAATAGCCTAGAGGCAGAACAGGATACGGATGGAGTCTGGCGCAATACTGTCAATCAAGCACTGGCGGGAGAGTATCAAGCACTGTTTGCTCAGCTCGATCAGCTAATTATGCTGCAGGCGCCCTCTTTCGAAAGCGTCTTTAACTGGCGACTGGAGCAAGAAGAAAAAATGCGTGCGCGTATCGGCGCCTTACATAGTGGAGCCTCAGCCAATGGAGCTTCAGCCAATGGAGCCTCAGCGAATTTAGCTTCAGCCAAAGAGTCAGCAAACGGCATTATGACAGCCAGCCAGATTACTGAGTTTATCGCCCACTATCAGCGCATTACCGAACAGAGCCTCAGGGAAATGCCGCTGCGAGCCGACCACCTATTGCAGCTCGACAGTCAGCGCCAGATTATTACCTACTCGCAACCGGCGCTAGCTTTTCGAATGGGAAAATTGACTGACCACTGACAATAGCTTGCGGCAGGTTATCTGACCCACCAACTTGCCATGATCTAAAACCGGACGGCGGCGGTGACCTTTCTTGATCATATCTGCGGCAACATCCACCAGATCGGCATGCAGCTCACAACAGTCCACCTCTTTGGTCATATAATCGGCCACATTACCGACATCACCGTGCTCATTGTAAGTCGCACCCAGTATAGCCCTCAGACAATCGAGCTCGGACAGCACGCCGAGCAAAGTGCCGCCAGAATCCACCACACAGACTCCAGAAACCTTTTCTTCGACAATCAGGTTGATTGCAACAAAGACATTTTCATCAGCAGTTACGGTAACCGGGTTGCGCAGCATGTAGTCACTTAAATCAACAGAACGCAGCATAATTTTTATCCTCAGTTAATCACACTCTCAGCTATCTTGCGGCTGGCATTGATATTTCAAAGGCTTGTGGCGTAGTTTATAAAAGACTCTGGCCAGCTACCCAAAACGAGAACCAGTAGGGTTAAGAATAGTGCTAATACACGACCCGGATAGGCCTGATGCTCAACGGTATCCTCTGGCACCTTGCTCATGGCAAAAATGATTCTCAGGTAATAATAAATGGCGATAGCGCTGCCGACAACCACTGCCGCGAGCAAGGCCCAGAGGGAACTCTGAACTCCCACCGTAATCACATAAAATTTGCCGATAAATCCAGCCGTCAAGGGAATACCCGCGAGAGACAATAGCGCTACAGTCAGGCATATGGCCTGAACCTTATCGCGCCAAAACAGCCCCTCGTAAGCACTGATCTGACATTGCGTCGCATCCTCTCCCGAGACCCTGGCAATCACCGCAAAGGCAGCGAGACTGGTCAATACATAGGCAGTCAGGTAATAGGTCACAGCATCACTGGCCAGACCTTTGCCGGTGAGTGCAATGAGCACCACTAGCAGATAGCCAAGGTGGGCTATCGACGAATAGGCCAGTAGGCGTTTGATATTGTTTTGCCGCAGTGCCAGCAGATTACCAATTAGCATTGAGGCGATGGCGATAACGACCAAAGCACTGATCAAACTGGGGTACTGATAAAGCTGGCCGTCGAGATACATTCTTGTCAGCGCAACAAACACCGCGCCCTTGGAGACCGTCGCCAGATAACCGGTGACCGGCGTCGGCGCACCCTGATAAACATCTGGAGTCCACATATGGAAAGGCACCAGAGATAACTTAAAGCCAATGCCCGATATCACCATCCCGGTGCCGGCCAGAATCAGTAGTGGGTTTTGTGCGTAAGCCTGCCCAGCTTTGACACCGAGACCGGCATAACTAAGCTCACCGGTGGCCGCATATAGCAGGGCAAAACCATAGAGCAAAATCACCGAGGCACAGGCTGAAAGCACCAGATATTTAATCGCCGCCTCTACTGGCAGCTCGCCCTTTTCTGGGAAGGCAATCATCACATAGAGCGCCACCCCCATCAGCTCCATACCCAGCAGTAGTGACACCATATGACTCGACTGGATCAACACTAGAGCACCCAGCAGCGAGAGTACCAGCAGCAGGTAGTATTCCTCTTTGCGTTGACCCTCGTCGGCGAAACTCTCCCGCGACAGCAGCAGAGTTACCAGCGCAGCCAATGCCATCAAGCTGGAAAAAAACAGTCCCCAGGGATCCACATTAAACAGAATAGTCACCGTCTGGCTAAAGTCTCGGGCATAAATAGCTCCCCAGATTGTCAGCACTAAACCTATGGCAGTAATCACCCAAGCGGTGGCCTGATCGCGTTTTATCGACGCCTGAATCATCAGCATGACGGCGGTAAGACTCAAGATTAATAGCGGCATCAAAGCCTGCACTTGACTGAGATTCATAACTGTCCTCCCACAACTGTGGCTGAGAACTGCAGCAGGCCATCGAGCACCGGCTGAGCCATATCCAGAACTGGCTGGGGATAGAGACCCAAACCAATCAGAGCGACCATCATCAATGCCATAGTGAGCATCTCCCGAGTACCAAAATCATTCAGTCGGCGACTTTCGTCCGGCTCTCCCTGAAACGAACGCTGCATCAGCAGTAGGGAATAGGCAGCACCGGTAATCAGGCCCAGTGCAGCGATCATGGTCAGCCAGGGATCTACCTGAAACAGCCCCAGCAGAACCAAAAACTCGGCGACAAAATTACCCAGCCCCGGCAGTCCCAGAGAGGCAATGATAAAGAACATGGCCACCGCACCCATGCGTGGCATATTGTGCCAGAGGCCACCCATCTCACGCATATCTCTGGTGTGCAGGCGCTCCTGAAGAGAGCCAGCAATCATAAACAGTGCCGCAGTGCTAAAGCCATGAGCGACCATCTGCATCACCGCACCCTGCAGTGCCAGCTGATTCCAGGCATAGACACCGAGCAGCACAAAGCCCATATGGCTGACACTGCTGTAGGCGATCAGGCGCTTAAAGTCGGTCTGGGCAAAGGCCAGCACCGCGCCATAAACCACGCCTGCAGCACCCAGCCAAAGGGCGATCGGCGCAAAATCAATGGAGGCTTCGGGAAATAGCGGCACAGCAAATCGAATCAGACCATAGGCACCGGTTTTCAATAGTACTCCGGCGAGAATCACACTGCCTGCAGTGGGTGCCTGAGTGTGGGCATCCGGCAGCCAGGTGTGAAAGGGAAAGCCCGGCAGTTTCACCACAAAGGCAACAAAGAAGCCGAGCATTAACCAATAGGCAGTCTGCGCCGCCATCGGGGTATTTAGCAGATCAAAATAACTGAAACTCCAGACCCCAGTATTGCTCTGTTGAATCGTCGCCAGGGTCAACACTGAAACCAACATCAGGAGTCCGCTGGCCTGAGTGAAAATAAAGAACTTCATCGCCGCATAGGCGCGCTGCTCATGGCCCCAGATGGCGATCAGAAAGTACATGGGAATCAGCATCACTTCCCAAAATAGAAAAAACAAAAACAGGTCGAGAGCCATAAATACGCCCAGCACACCGGCCAGAGTCCAGAGTAGATTGGCCTCGAAAAACCCGCACTTAGTTGTCACATCAGTCCAAGAGGAACTCACGGCCACCGCACCCAGAACCAGTGTCAGCAGGACCATTAGTAGGCTGATACCGTCTAGGGCAAATTCAAAACTAATACCAAAGGCAGGAATCCACTCAGCTCGGTAGTGCATCAACCAAGTCTGAGGGTCACCGGGCACCGGCGCCTGCAGCCCACCCAATTCTGGCAACCCTGAGAGGGCCAGTAGTAAATAGGCTAAATCAATCAACACCACGGCCAGGGCAACCATTCGCGGTACATGACTGCCAAAGCGCTCTGACAGCATGGCCAACAGGCCACCGACTAAAAGGATCAGTATCAGATTAATCATCAGCATTAAAAGCGTCCCATTAGATTAAAAAGCCCCCAACATAATCGCCAGCACCACAATCAAGCCGAACACCATGCTGATCAGATAGCGGCGCATCTGCCCACTCTGCCCTTCTGCCAACCAGCCATTAAGGGTTTGATTAATCGCCACAATCAGGCCGTAGACCGCGTCCACCGGCTCCCCTTTAAACAGCGCCGCGAGTGCATAATAGGGCCGCACAAACAATCGATCATAGAGTGCATCAAGGCCCCAACCGCTGTGCCAAAAGCGCTGCAAGCTTTGCATTAATGGCATATTCAACAGACCATCAACCCGCAGCTGGCCGCTGTAAAACACCAAATAGGCTATGACTACGCCAACAATCGGTACCGCAATCGAGACATACTCAACCCAGTGGGCCGGATGCAGACCGCTAGCCGTAGGGAAGACCTCCGCCACCGGCAGCATAATCCAGCCACCAAACAGTGCCAGGGCACAGAGTAAGCTCAGGGGCAGCGCCATGCGCCAGCCAGTGTCTCGGTCTGGCTCGGTATTGGCTTTACCGAAGAACACTACAAACACCAGACGGAAACTATAGATCGCAGTCAGCAGCGCGCCGAGCAGACCGCCGAGCCACAGCCAGGGGCCAATGCCATCGACCTGATAGGCCTGCAATAGAATCTGATCCTTGCTGAAAAATCCCGAGGTCATAGGCAGTGCCGCCAGTGCTGCAGAGCCGATCATGAAGCTCCAAAAAGTCACCGGCATGCGGCTGCGCAAGCCACCCATTTTGAAGATATCGTGTTCGTGATGAAGACAGTGAATAATCGCGCCAGAACCCAAAAACAGCAGCGCCTTAAAAAAGGCATGGGTCATCAGGTGAAAGACACCGGCGCTCCAAGCACCGACCCCCAGAGCGAGAAACATATAGCCAATTTGGCTGATGGTTGAATAGGCCAGAATACGTTTGATATCTCGCTGAGTGAGAGCGGTAAACGCCGCCATTAACGAGGTACTCAGTCCCACTAAGGCCACAGCAATCATGGCGATGGGGGCCAGCAGATAGAGTTCATGGGTGCGGGCAATCAGATAGACACCGGCGGTCACCATGGTCGCCGCATGAATCAGTGCACTGACAGGCGTCGGGCCGGCCATGGCGTCCGGCAGCCAGGTGTGCAGTGGCAACTGTGCCGACTTACCCACGGCGCCAGCGAGTAATAATAGACAGGCAATCAACGGCAGCTTGTCGCCCACCTGCCAGGTTTCGTTTGCAGCTACGCCTAAGGCTTGAATATTCAATGTGCCCAGCTCGGTAAAGAGCAAAAACAATCCCAGAGCCATAGCCGTGTCGCCAATGCGAGTGACAATAAACGCCTTGCGCGCAGCCTGACCATTGGCAGAATTTTGATACCAGAAACCGACCAATAGATAACTGCAGACCCCCACCCCTTCCCAGCCCAGATAAAGCAGCAACAGGTTATCCGCCATCACCAGAATCAGCATCGCGGCGACAAACATATTTAGATAGGCGAAGTAGCGAGCATAGCTTTTATCTTCTTCCATAAATTCGGTGGAAAAAAGATGGATCAAAAAACCGACACCGGTGATCACCGACATCATCACCAGNGTTAAACCATCAAAATAGAAGGCCACTCCAGGGGCAAAATTACCCACCTGCATCCACACCCACAGCGTCAGCTGAAAGGGCTCCGGGTTAGCCAGAAAATCCACTGCAGTGAGCCCAGTGAGCAGCGCTGCGAGACCCACGGAGCCAACCCCGAGCAGTCCAATCCAGAGGCGCGGCAGTCGGCCACCCAGCAGCATCAGACAGACTGAGCTAAGCAGCGGAATAAGCGGTATCAACCCGATAAGCTGTCTCATAGTTAGCCCTGCATCCTGTTGGCGTTATCCATATCCAGAGATTTAAAGCGCCGCTGAATTTGCAGCACCAGACCCAGACCCACCGCCACTTCTGCCGCGGCCACACTGAGAATTAACATAAACACGATCTGCCCATCGGGCTGCCCCCAGTGGGCGCCCGCGGCGACAAAAGCCAGAGCGGTGGAATTGAGCATCACTTCCAGAGACATCAGAATAAAAATAATATTGCGCCGCATCATCAGGCCGAGCATGCCCACGGAAAAGAGTAGTGACGAGACCAGTAGGATATGGCTCAGGGGAATATTGAGACCGTCCATTATTGCTCCCCCCTGCCGGCATTAGAATCAGAGTTAGGATCAGAGTTAGGATCAGAGTTAAAAAGCGCCCGTGCATCAGCTTCATCAATATTTCGATCTAGGGCGCGGCGGCCGAGATGGTAGGAGCCGACCAAACCTGCGAGCAGCAGCATGGAGGCAATTTCCACCGCCAGTACATAGGGTCCAAACAGCGTTAGGCCAACCTGTTTGGCGGTAACCTGTGCCGTGGATACCGGACCTTCCACGGAAGAGATAATGTAGAGCAACTCGGCAAATAAGATCACCGCCAGCAGTGTTGGTCCTGCCCAGACCGCCGGGCTCAGCCACTGCTTCTCTCGGGCATCCCCCTCTTCACCGAGATTGAGCATCATAATCACAAAGACAAACAGCACCATAATGGCACCGGCATAGATAACAATTTCCAGGGCCGCGGCAAAGGGTGCGCCGATCAGGAAGAAGATCACTGCCACTGCCAGTAGCGATACAATCAAGTAGATCAGGGCATGAATTGCATTGGCTCTGGTCATGGCCAGAATGGTCGCCACCAGGGCCACGGTGGCAGCAATATAAAACAGGCTTATCTCAAGCATGGCGATCTCCTCTGGCCGTCAAAACATATCATCATGGCAGTAGGCTCTTCACATCTATGGGTTGCGCCTCATTGAGGCCTTCGCCCTTATCTTTAAAGGAACGCTGCAGGCCCGAGACTCGATAAAAATTGTAATCCGGGTACTTGCCGACACCATTAATGAGTAGGTGCTCTTTTTCATAAACCATATTCTGGCGGTCGTATTCGCACATCTCAAAATCTGGGGTCAGCTGAATGGCATAGGTGGGACAGGCCTCTTCACACATGCCACACATAATGCAGCGGGAGAAATTAATACGAAAAAATTCCGGGTACCAGCTGCCGTCTTCTCTGGTGTCTTTTTGTAGTGCGATACAGTCAACCGGGCACACCGCAGCACAGAGATTACAGGCCACGCAGCGCTCTTCACCGTCGGGATCTCGAGTCAGTACAATGCGCCCGCGATAGCGCGGTGACAGGTAGGGTTGCTCCTCCGGATACTGCACCGTCTCCGCCTTGGTGAAGGTATGCTTGAGAATTTCCCACATGGTTCGCAGTTGACTTAACATCTTCTAAGCTCCCTCCATCCACAACAGCACCGCACCGGTCACCAGCAGGTTGACCAGGGTAATCGGCAACATAACTTTCCAGCCCAGTGACATCAGCTGATCGTATCTAGGCCTGGGTATCGCTGCGCGCAACAGCACAAAGAAACAGATTACAAAAAAGACTTTGAGGCCGAACCAGACAAAGGGCGGCAGCCAGTCGCCGATAAACATAGGGCCAAACCAGCCACCCAAAAATAGCGTGGTGATCATGCAAGAAATAAGAATCAGACCCAGATATTCCCCGAGCATAAACATGGCGAATTTCATACCGCCATATTCAGTGTGAAAGCCTGCCGTGAGCTCATGCTCTGCCTCCGGTAAATCGAAGGGCAGACGATGACTCTCGGCAATGCCAGCCACCACAAACACCAGCAAGCCCAGTATCTGTGAGAAGCAGAACCAAACATCGCGCTGGGCTTCGACTATATCTACCAGACTAAAGCTGCCAGTCATCATCACAATGCCCATCAACGACAGGCCCATAAAAACTTCGTAACTGACCATCTGCGCCGCCGAGCGCAGGCCGCCCAGCAGAGCGTACTTATTATTCGACGCTAGGCCACCGAGCAGGACGCTATAAACCGCCAGAGAGGTCATGCCGAGAAAGAACAGCAGCCCTATATTGACGTCGATAATGTAGGTGTCGGGGGCAAAGGGCACCACGGCAAAGCCCATCATCATCGCCACCACAATCGCTGTGGGAGCAAAGATAAAAACCACTTTGTCAGCGAAGGGCGGAACCCAGTCATCCTTAAATAGCAGCTTGATCATGTCCGCGGCAACCTGCCCTATGCCAAAGGGACCGAGGCGATTGGGGCCGAGTCGGTCCTGCCAAAAGCCCAGCAAGCGACGTTCCCACCAGGTCATAATCGCGGCTAGTGCGATGCCGCCAACCAAAATAGTCAGGGCCAGTAAAACCGGCATTAACTCAGACATGTCGCGGTTCCCCTTTATCTTTATCTTTATCTCTATCCCTATCTTTATCTCTACCCTTATCTATATCAGTCTCTTGTGATGGGCGGTTGTTGTTAGTCTCGTTGGCATAGCTATTGCGATCACTGGCAATCAGCTGTGGTGTCGCTCGCTGCCAGTTCGAGTCTTTGCTGAGCAGCGCCAGCGCGCCCGGCTGCAGTGCCAAAGTACTGCTGTAACCGGCACTGTAGGCAACGCAGTTTGGCGCTAGGCGGGTGAGAATTTTCACCGACAGAGAGGTTTCAATACCGTCTATGCCAGCAGCAGCAACATTAACCTTCAGACCATCACCATCAACCACCTCTAACTTGGCCGCTAGCTCTGGGCCTATAGCGACGAACGCCTCACCGGCGAGCTCGGCCACTTCAGCGGTTCTGACCGAGAGTTCATCACTACCGTGAACCCGATGCATTGGCACCAGCTGCCACTTACCTTCATCCATAACCTGTAGCGGCGTAAATTCTGACGACTGCCTGATACCAGTCGCCTGAGGTTCAAGCAGGCGCTGCCCCACAGGGCCGCCGCGCAGTGGGCCGTTCACCTCAGATTGGAACTTCTGTAGCGACTGGTTGGAGTTCCAGCCTGGAGACCAGTAGAACGGCGTCAACGAAGCCGGCTGATCGCGATTGAGTCCTTCCATGCTAAAGCTCAGCGGCGTCTCTGGATCAAGCTTGCGCAGAGGTTCGTGCACCGAAACATCGGCATTGATCGCCGTGCGTCCGCTGGCGCGATGAGTCTGTCGGGGAATTTTCTGTCCGTGACTGCGGAAATTATGGTCTGGGGAGACACCGGCAAGAGGTTCAAATAGTTCGTTACTGGCTCCACAGGCCGCAGTAATCTGGTCAAAATATCGCAGCTCTGCCAACTCAGTGTGACCACTGGCTGCGGCCAGATCACGCAGCCACTGCCAACTGGCAAGACGTTCATGAGCTGCGGGAAACACGGGGTAGTAGCGCTGGGCGCGCCCTTCGCTGCTGACCAATGTGCCTTCAGACTCAGCGTAGGATGCCGCCGACAAGACGAGATCACAGCTGGCGAGCAGCTCGTTGTCGAGCAGTTCTAGGGCAATAATTTTAGTCCCTGAAGAGGTCAGCTTGTTGATCTGGTCTGGGCTGAGGCGACGGCTAAGATTATTTTCGAGAATCACCAGTACAGCGATTTCATCAGTCCGGGCGAGCAGTCGTGAGAGGGTTTCCTGCTCGTCACTGAGCAATGCTAAACCGAGGCTGTTGCACTCTGGTAGACAGAAACTGAGCATGCTGCTGTCATCTTGGGCGCTGTCATCTTGGGCGCTGTCAGCTTGGAGAAGGTCCGTCAGGGCATCGGCCACCGCTGCGGCACTGTCGACTATGGCGCGATGCAACATACTGGAACCGCTGACCACTAATGGTCGCTGGGCATTTTTCAGTGCTGCGGCGGCCTCATTCACCGACTCATCATCACTGGGCTGACCGGCAATAGCGCGAGCCACGGCATGGCCAAACAGAGCAATATCTTGGGGTGCTAAAGAAACAGTCTGACTGGCAATATCATCGAGGCGGGTCTCCATGGCCGAGACAATAATCATCGGTGAGCGCTGGTCTTGGGCTAGGTTGCGCACGGCGGCATCCTGCCAGANGGCNAGGCCTGCCTGCTTAGCTAATTCATGAGCTTTATTGCGTACCGCCTGACGTAATCCCAGCGCCACTCGCGGCGCGGTATGGGTGACATCTTCACCGAGAATCAGCACGGCATCGGCTGTTTCCATCTGTTTAATCGACGGGTTTTTGGCTCGAGTAGTTTTTAGAATTGCGGCAATTCGATGTATCACCTGAGATTCACGATCACCAAAGCCAGCGGCAAAATGCTCCTTGCCGACTAGTTCTCTAAGGAGATAGTTAGATTCAAGAGAGGCTCGCGGCGAACCGATGCCAACGATTTTATTTGTCTTATCACCCTCCCCAGCTTTCATCCATTGGGCCGCGATCTCGATGGCTTCCTGAGACTTAATCGCGGCAAATTCTCCATTAGAGTCACGTACTCCGGCGTAATTAAGTCGCTCATCGCTATTGATGTAGCCACTGCCAAAGCGTCCCCGGTCACAGAGAAAATAGCCATTAACCTGATCGTTGTAGCGATTGTGGATACGCTTGAGCTTGCCGTAGCGCTCTCCGGGTAAAATATTGCAGCCCACTGCGCAGCCAGTGCAAATCGATGGCGCCGACTGTAGATCCCATTTGCGGCTGTACTGTTTGAGTAGGGGCTTATCGGTAAACACACCGGTGGGGCAGACTTCCACTAGGTTGCCGGAAAATTCGCTTTCCAAAACTCCGTCCTGATGGCGACCAAAATAAACATGATCGTGGGACGCCTGAGCGGAGAGATCGGTGCCACCGGCGTAGTCAGTGTAGAAGCGTTCGCAGCGATAGCAGGTGATGCAGCGGTTCATTTCATGGCTGATCAGGGGCCCGAGATATTGATTGCGATGAGTATTTTTTAGGCCTCGATAACGGCGGTCGCGATGGCCCACCATCACCGTCATATCCTGCAGATGACATTCGCCGCCCTCGGCGCAAACAGGACAGTCGTGGGGGTGATTGAGCATCAGTGATTCGATTACTGCCTGGCGAAACTCGCGGCCTTTGTCGGTCACTTTATCAATCGTATTGTCGACGGCTTCATCGGCATCAGAGTCCGCGCCGCTACCAGAATTGAGCGAGAAGCGTGCACCCTCGCTTACCGGCGTCATACAGCCCATCACAATCCGACCGTTGGTATCCTCAGCATTCTGATACTGCACTACCGCACATTGGCGACAGGAGCCGATGGAACCCATGGAGGGATGCCAGCAGAAATAGGGTAAATCAATCCCGGCACTGAGGCAGGCCTCGAGCACATTGGTGCCCTCTTTGACCTGGAGTTCCTGACCATCTACAAAAATCGTCGGCATGATCTAGGCTCCTGTTCCAATCTGCTGGTGCTGATGAGCCTTATGAGACTCATAAGGACAGCAACCACCGCTAATATGGCGGTCGAAATCATCGCGGAAATATTTCAAGGCACTTTGCAGAGGTTCCATGGCACCAGGTGCCAGAGCACAGTGGGTATTGCCCATAGCGCCTATATATTTAACCTGATAGGCCAGGGTCTCGAGATCCTCGAGCTGACCGCGGCCATCCTCTATGTCTTGCAGCACCTGTCGTGTCCAGGGCAGCCCTTCACGACAGGGGGTGCAGAAACCACAGGATTCATGGGCAAAGAAACGAATCAAATTCAGTACCATGCCCACTGGACAGGTCTGGTCATCGAGAATAATTAAGGTGCCGGTGCCCATACGGCTGCCGGCTTTACCAATCACGTTGTAGTCCATGGCTAGGTCGAGATGTTCAGGTAGCAAAAAGTCCGTCGAACCGCCGCCGGGTAAAAACCCACGCAGCTGCAGCCCCTCTTGCATACCGCCGGCATGCACCTCTAAAAGATCCCGAATCGGTGTGCCCATGGGCAGCTCCCAGCAGCCGGGATTGTTGACTCTGCCGCTGACACCAAACATCTTGGTGCCGGCGTCTTCACCGAGGCCCAAGGTCTTATACCAGTCGGCGCCGCGATCAATAATGTGGGGAATATTGCACAGGGTTTCGACATTGTTAACGATGGTCGGACGCCCCCAGAGACCACTCACCTGAGGGAACGGCGGCTTGGCTCGGGGAATAGCGCGTTTACCTTCGAGAGCATTAATCAAAGCGGTTTCTTCACCGCAGATATAACGCCCAGCGCTGGGGTGAACATTCATTTCCAGACTAAAACCGCTGCCGAGAATATTTTCACCCAGTAAACCACTGGCATAACACTCGGCCAGTGCTCCCCGCAGCCGCTCAATCGCCACCACATACTCGCCGCGAATAAAGATATAGGAGAGATCTGCGCCGATGGTATAGGCAGCGAGAATCATGCCTTCAATTAATTGATGTGGGTCGCACTCCATCAACAGCCGATCTTTAAAGGCGCCGGGTTCCATCTCGTCGGCGTTACAGACCAGGTACTTATGTCCCGGGGTGCAGCTGTCGCCCATGGGCACAAAGCTCCACTTCATACCGGTGGGAAAACCAGCACCGCCGCGTCCGCGGAGATTGGAGTCACTGATAACGGCCTGGCAGTCTTTGGGTGACAGATCACTAAGGGCTTTGCGCAGGCCCTGATAACCACCATTGGCCTCGTAGGCTTTGAGATCGGTGGGAGTCTGCTCGGGGCCAATATTGCGGGTCAGGACTTTTTCCATTACTGCTCCCCTACTGAGACGGAATCTTTGGCTTTTACATCAGAGAACAGCTGGTCAATTTTGTCTTCATCCAGATGGGTAATAAGATCGTCTGCCACCATCATCACCGGGGCCCGATCACAGGCTCCGAGACAGGGAACCGGCAGCAGTGTGTACTGATTGTCAGCCGTGGTTTCACCATAGTCGATGCCCAGCTTTGCCGAAATTTTGGCTTTGATTCCGTCGCAGCCACAGATCCAGCAGCTAACACTGTCACAGAACAGAATCACCTTTTCGCCCACTGGTCGGCGATAAATTAAGTTGTAAAAGGTCGCCACGCCATCCAGCTCTTCCGCCGACATCTCTAAATGTTTGGCTATGGCGCGCAGTGATTCATCAGATATCCAACCGCGCTGAGCCTGAACAATTTTTAACGCATCTATAGCGGCACCGGCTTTATAGGGCACATGGCTCAGCTCGGCATCGATCTGGCAGATCTCTTCTCTGGTTAATACCGTGCCGAGATCAGTTTGAATCATCTGTGCATCATTCATCGGTCTACGTCCGCCATAACAAAGTCGATACTGGCAATAATCGCAATCAGGTCTGGAATCATCAGGCCGTTGCTGATCAGTGGTATCTGCTGTAAATGTGGGAATGAGGGGGTGCGAATTCGGGTGCGATAAGACCCAGTGCCGCCGTCGCTGACAAGGTGATAGCTGTTAAGGCCCTTGGTCGCTTCGATCATCACCGACGCTTCGCCAGCGGGAATCACCGGCCCCCAGCTGACATTGAGGAAGTGATGAATCAGTGTCTCAATATCCTCCATGGTGCGCTCTTTGGGCGGCGGAGTGGTTGAGGGGTGATCACTTTTGTAGGGCCCTTCTGGCATATTGTCGAGACATTGCCGAATGATCTTCAGGCTCTCGCGCATCTCTTCGATACGCAGTTTGGCACGGTCATAACAATCGCCGTTATTGGCGGTTGGCACTTCGAATTCAAACTGGTCATAGCCGCCGTAGGGGCGCTTTTTACGAATATCCCAGTCGCTGCCAGTGGCGCGCAATCCGGGGCCAGTAACCCCCCAGTCAATGGCCTCTTGCTGACTGTAGGTGCCAATGCCAACGGTGCGCTGCTTGAGCATTTTGTTCTGCATGGACATTTTGTCGTAATGGTCGAGGCGCGCTGGCATCGAATCGATAAACTCGCGTACTAGGCGCTCCCAGCCATTGGGTAGATCCTGTGCAACACCACCAATACGAAACCAAGCCGGATGCATGCGGCCGCCGGTAATCGCCTCGATAATACCAAACAGCCGCTCTCGGTCGGCGAACATATAAAACACTGGCGACATCTGGCCAATGTCCTGAACAAAGGTGCCATAAAAAACCAGATGACTGGAGATGCGAAATAGCTCGGCGAGCATAATACGAATCACTCTGGCGCGATCCGGCACCACAATGCCAGCGAGTATTTCCACCGACTGTACATAGGCAAAATTATTCATTACACCACCGAGATAATCGATGCGGTCGGTGTAGGGAATATAGGTGTGCCAGGTTTGGCGCTCGGCCATTTTCTCGGCGCCACGGTGGTGATAGCCAATATCCGGTACCGAATCGACGATTACCTCACCATCAAGCTGCAGGGCAATGCGAAACACACCGTGAACACTGGGATGGTTGGGTCCCAGATTGAGAAACATATACTCGTTGTCATTGTTGGACTGCTGCATACCCCAGTCTTCAGGTCGAAATCTTAGAGCCTCCTGTTCCCGAGCAACGCGCTCCGGGCCCATTTCAAACTCGCCCATTTCCGTGGCTCGAGCCGGGTGATCCTTGCGCAGTGCATGGCCTTCCCAGGTCGGTGGAAGGAGAATTCTAAACAGACTCGGATGGCCGGCAAAGGTCACTCCAAACATGTCCCAGACTTCGCGCTCATACCAATTGGCATTGGGCCAAACACCAATGGCAGTGGGCAGGTCGGCGTCCGATTCCTGTACCGCCACTTTGATGCGCATATCCTCGTTCCGATCCAGCGACAGCAGATGATAGACAACAGTAAAGTCTGAAGCTGGTTGGCCATCACGATGGGTGCGGGTGCGCTCGTCGATACCAAACAGGTCGTAGAGCATGGGGAACTGGGGTTTGAGGAATTGCAGTACTTCAATCAGGCGACTGCGGTGTAACCACAGAGTAAGCGTTTTATCAGCACAGTGCTGAACGGTGAAGACATCTCCACCGAACTTGCCGTACAGTTTTTCTTCGACCCGATTAGTGGCCTTGGCTTCCGCTCTGTGCATTAAAACCCCTTAATGACCGGACAAATTTAACTAGATGTCTTTTGGCTCCCGCAACTCTGTCGCCTGAATCCGCTGTGCGGTCAATTGATCGCGCATGCTCGTCTTTTGCGGCTTAACCACAGTTTGATCACCAGCCACCCAACTCAATGGACGGCGCTCTTGGCCAATCGACTCCTGAAGCATCATCAATCCTTGCATCAGTGCTTCTGGTCGCGGTGGACAGCCCGGCACATAGACATCTACGGGGATGAATTTATCTACCCCCTGCACTACCGAATAAATATCGTACATACCACCGGAATTCGCGCAGGAGCCCATAGAAATAATCCATCGGGGTTCCAATAATTGCTCATATAAACGTTGCACTACCGGCGCCATTTTTAAAAAACAGGTTCCAGAAATAACCATTAAATCAGCCTGCCGCGGAGTCGCGCGAATCACCTCTGAACCGAAGCGCGCAATATCATGACGACTGGTAAATGAGGTGGCCATCTCCACATAACAGCAGGACAGACCAAAGTTAAACGGCCAAAGTGAATGGGCCCGCCCCCAGGCCAGCAGGTCTTCGAGTTTGGCAAAGGCGACATTGCGCTTAACCTGCTCTTCAATAAAATCAGAACTGCTGTCGAGGACATTTCCATCTTCTGGTCGCGTTAAACTCCACTTCATATTTTTTCTCCAACAGCGTTCTGAGTGTTGCGCAGACCGGTCTGGGTTTTATTACCCCAGTCCAGAGCACCAGCGCGCCATTGGTAAATAAGCGCCAAAACCAATATCGCAATAAACACGCAAATCGAAAGATAGCCCTGCCAGCCAAGTTCAAAAAAGGCCACTGCCCAGGCAAAGATAAAAACCGTTTCGAGATCGAAGATAACGAAGAAAATCGCTACCAGATAAAATTCTACAGAGATACGGATTTGCGAGCCGCCAACCGAGACAATACCGGACTCGAAGGGGTCGTTAGTGGCCGCCTCACGGCGCTTCTGGCCGAGTAACGACGACAGCACCAGCATGGTCACAACCATCAAAATGACCATGACAAAGTAAACCACTAGAGGCCAAATTTCATTTGCGTATTGGTTTTCCACTATGCCTCCCCATGGGTTTTTAGAGAGGACGAAAGCAGCGCTTTAATCGCTGATATAGAAAATGATTTTGAACTTGGGGCTATAGAGAAAAACCAACTAGAGGCTATATTGGATGTTGTAAAAAACTTTGGAATAAAGAGAGGAAGTCTGAGACTTATCAGAATAAAGCAGTCTCTTACCGTCAATAGAAGACAGCGAACGCGCGCTTTACAATATGCAATCCAATGCAATAAAGGTGGCATAACCACTCCCAATCCTATGGGATTCTCTCGCTTTTAAAAACGTAACTGGCAAGGAACCCGCTTGTTTTTATTCAGCACTACGATCCTGAAGTTACAGGGGTTATAAAATTTACGCAACCTCTATGTTTATACAAACTAATGATTTATTGATGTTCCTACAAATTTTATGAGGCCTGAGGCTCGGTAAATCGTGGTCTCAACGCAATTTTATATGGCATTAAAAAGAGTGATAATTTTTTCAAAGCAAAGAAATAAAGTATCTATTTAGGCCCACTAGGGGTAAAAATTAATCCCTAAGAATGAGTAATGTAATTTTTATATACTTGCCTACAAGGCTAACTGAATATTTTTTTATTGTTACTTACAATAATTTCTCTACCCATCAGAAAGCAAAAAGCCCCAGCATTAAACTGAGGCTTTTTGATTATCTGAAAACCCTAAAGGCTTATCAAATTAGTCGAACGCATGGCGCAAGACAATTGTTTCAACTCGGTCAGGCCCTGTTGAAACAATATCCACAGGAGCGCCAATCAGCTCTTCAATGCGAGTGATATAAGCTCTCGCCGCGGCAGGCAGCGCATTGATATCTTGCGCGCCTACAGTGACGTCTGTCCAGCCAGGCATGGTTTCATAGACCGGCGTAATAGCCTCAAAGTCATCTGCGTGGGTAGGCACACCGGCATCACGGCCATCAGAGTAAACATAACCAACGCAGATATTAATCTCTTCCAAACCATCCAGCACATCGAGCTTAGTCAGACAGATGCCTGAGATGCTGTTAATCAGTACCGCCTGACGCAGTGCCACCGCATCAAACCAACCACAGCGGCGTTCACGGCCGGTGGTAGTACCAAACTCATGGCCTTTCTCTCCCAGGTAGGCGCCAATCTCACAGTGCAGCTCGGTAGGGAATGGGCCAGAGCCTACTCTGGTGGTGTAAGCCTTGGTAATACCCAGAATATAATCTAAATACAGCGGACCAAAACCGGTTCCGGTGGCAGCGCCGCCAGCAGTGGTATTGGAGGAAGTCACGTAGGGATAGGTACCATGATCTATGTCCAGCAGAGAACCCTGAGCGCCTTCGAAAAGAATGTCGGCACCGGCTTCACGGGCGTCATGCAAAATCTTAGTCACATCGCCTTTCATCGGCAGCAGTGCTGCAGCCCATTCTTTAGCGTCAGCAAGAGTAGCTTCATAGTCGACTGGATCGGCTTTGTAATATTCGGTGAGCGCAAAGTTATGGTAATCAACAATCTCTTTTAGCTTCGCTGCAAAGCGTTCCATATTGGCCAGATCGCCGAGACGCAGTGCACGACGTGCTACTTTATCTTCATAGGCGGGGCCAATACCGCGACCGGTGGTGCCGATCTTAGCATTGCCACGAGCGGCTTCGCGAGCCTGATCCAAAGCGATATGGTAGCTGAGGATTAAGGGGCAAGAACCTGAGACCTTAAGGCGATCACGAACTTCGATGCCACGCTCTTCGAGCATGTTAATTTCTTTTAATAACGCGTCTGGTGCGACAACAACGCCATTGCCAATTACGCAGGTGACATGCGGACGCAAAATACCTGAAGGAATAAGGTGTAATGCAGTTTTCTTACCATCGATAACCAGCGTATGACCGGCGTTGTGACCACCTTGAAAACGGGCCACCACTGTTGCTTTATCAGTTAATAAATCAACGATCTTACCCTTGCCTTCGTCCCCCCATTGGGAACCAAGAATAACGACATTTCTACCCATAATAATGCTTGCTCGTAAAGAAAATGATTAGGCTGCCTGCAGGTTACTATTTTAACCTTAGGACAGCTTTTGAATAACCCAAGAACCGTCCTGTTCAACTAAAGCTCGGTCACAATTTAGTTCGCTGTAGTCAACCAGCTGGTCGGCAAAACCCTGCACAACTCGCTCGCCCTGACTGCGCAACTCTGTAATCTGCTGTGTCATCTGTTCGGCCACCGCAGAGTTGCTGCTGTGAGCGACAAAGATACCCAATTTGGCAACCTCATTATGCGCGCTTTGACTGACCAGGGATTTCAGATTGCAGGCAAATCCGGTGGCTGGACGCGGCCGGCCAAAGGCATCACCTACGTGATCATAGCGGCCACCATTACCCAGCGCCTTGCCATAACCCTGTACATAGGCGGCAAATACAACACCTGTGTGGTAGTGGTAGCCAGGCAGCTCGCCAAGATCCAGATAGACGGTGACATTGCGCTGAGCAATCGCCGTGACAATCTCTTCCAACTGCGCCACGGCGGCTAATACAGCTGCTGGTGCACCGGCTAATTTGTCACGCGCGGCAGCCAACACTTCGACACTGCCAGCTAGACTAGGCAGTACATTTAACCAACCGGCCAACTGCGGATCACTGATATTGGATTCAATCCACTGAGCCAATTCCCGCGCTGCTTTGCGCTGTACCAGATCAAATAGCTGGGCTTCGCTGTCGGCACTGAGACCGGCATCGGCCAAGAGACCACGGAAGATATCCACATGGCCTAAATCCAGATGCACGTTTTCAACACCAGCGCTGCTGATGCTCTGTAATAAGAGTTCTATAACTTCAATATCGGCGGCCACTGTGGCTTCACCAAACAACTCGACACCAATAGAGATTGGCGTGCGCGACTCCAGCGGACCTCGCGGGCGAGTGTGTAACACTGTGCCTGCGTAACAGAGTCTACTAGGCCCTTCACGACGCAGACTGTGGGCATCCATTCGCGCTGTTTGCGGTGTGATGTCCGCACGAATACCCATCATACGGCCACTTAGCTGATCGGTAATTCGGAAGGTCATCAGATCTAAATCGGAACCGGAACCGCTGAGTAGCGAGTCGGTAAACTCCACCATTGGCGGGATCACCAGGTCATAGCCCCAAGAGTTGTAGAGATCGAGAAGCTGACGTCGCAGGTGCTCGACAACCTGAGCGCGCTCCGGAAGCACCTCATCGACACCGTCTGGCAATAACCAACGATCCGCAATTGTCATGAATCTTTTTCAACCTTTAGCTTTGAAGCGTTTGTACGCTAAATCAATGAATTAACTACAAGCCAACTAACTCAGCGCAAGAAAAATAGAGCTATGGCGCCAATGGCCATACTTAAAAAGCCGATACGGCGCATTTGGCTATCATCGATTGTCGCTATAACCTCGACCATGCCGCGCCATCTAGAGGGTGATAAGAAGGGAATAATTCCCTCTAACACCAACATCAGGCAAATTGCTGTACCTATATCTTTAAGCATAATCACGACAACCTATAAAACTTAGCCTCTACATCAGTACTAAATCGGCACAAAAAAACCGGGACGAACCCGGTTTTTTAATTTTAGCAAAGTCACCATCAATGTGGCAGGAGTTTTTACGCTAATTAGATTTTTAGGGCTCAAATGTCCTAAATAGCCCTAAAACATTTCAAACCGCCTAACTAGCGTCACAAACATCCAACCGGCACAGGGCCGATTATTTGCCGTCTTGGTTTTGCAAGTACTTGAAGAAGTCACTGTCCGGCGCCACAAGCATCACGTCACCCTTATTGGAAAACGAATTCTTGTAAGCATTGAGACTACGCACAAAGGAGTAGAACTCAGGATCCTGCTGATAGGCTTCAGCATAAATTCCTGCCGCCTCAGCATCTCCAGTACCGCGCAGCTGCTCTGCATCACGATAGGCATTGGCCAGCTCAATGGTGCGCTCACGATCTGCCGAAGCACGAATCCGCTCAGCTTTTTCCTTACCGGTTGAACGCAATTCCGTCGCTTCTTTCTCTCGCTCGGCGGTCATACGCCTAAATACCTGGCTGCTCACTTCCTGAGGTAGGTCAATTCGCTTAACGCGCACATCCACAACTTCAATCCCCAGACTGCCGAGTACCGACTCATTGAGGTCAAAAGTAATATCTTCCATCAGCGCATCGCGCTCTCCAGAGACCACTTCGTGAAGTGTGCGAGTACCAAATTGGTTGCGCAGTCCGTTGTTGACACGATTGGCAAGACGGTTTCGAGCTACAGTTTCAACGCCACCAGTGGCCTTGTAGTAAGTCTCAACATTGGCAATACGCCACTTGGCGTAGGAATCAACGATTAAGCGTTTCTTCTCAACAGTGAAAAAACTGGCTGGCTGTGCATCTACAGTCAAAACTCGCGCATCAAACAGACGAACATCATCTGCAAAAGGCAGTTTGACGTGCAGGCCCGGCTGAATATCAGCTTCAATCAGGCGTCCAAAACGCAACTTTACACCGCGTTCGGTTTCGCTGACCACGTAGAGCGTGCTGCTGGCCACGACCAACAAAAGAGCGAAGACCAATACCGATTTTAATAAATTACTCATCGTCTTCTCTCCATCGATGTGGGCTCAACATTACGCTGCAACTTCTCAAGCACTTGGTTAGTAATTCGATCAATCATTTGACCATTGCCTTCATCAGATCTGAGCTTCGACTGCGTGCCCTCTTGAATCAACTTATCCAATGGCAGGTAGAGCATATTGTTGCCGCTCTCAGTGTCAACCAGAATTTTGGTGCTGTTCATCATGACATTTTCAACCGCGTCTAAATAGAGACGATCTCGAGTCACTCTCGGCGCTTTGGCGTATTCTGTGTACAGGTTATTAAAGCGCTGAGCTTCACCCTCTGCTTTCGAGACTACTTGAGACCTATAAGCACCTGCCTCTTCACGCATACGCTGAGCGGCACCACGAGCTTCAGGAATAATACCGTTGGAATAGGACTGGGCTTCGTTGACCAATCGTTCCAAATCTTCTCGGGCCTTGATCACGTCATCGTAGGCAGACTTGACCTCATTCGGTGGTCGCGCCTCTTCGATATTGATCTTCACCACGTTGATTCCGCTCTTGTAATTATTCAGCAGATCCTGCAGCTTGTCGGCAGTAGATATAGCAATCTGTTCGCGGCCAGTGGAGATAACGCCATCTAGACCTGTGCTGCCAACTACGTGGCGCAAGGCGCTGTCGGTGGCATGTTTTAAGCTAGTCTCTGGATCGCGAATATTGAGCACGAAAGCCTTGGCATCTTCAATGTTGTACTGAACCGTCAGGGAGATCTCAACAATATTTTCATCCTGGGTCAGCATCAAACCGCGAGCGGAGTACTGTCGCTCTTCGGTCACGCGCACCGTATAAACCTTGTCGATTAACTTGGGATTCCACTGCAAGCCGGAACCCAGCGTGTCGTGGTATTTACCCAGACGCAAGACAACAGCCTGCTCTTTCTCATCGACCTGGTAAAAGCCCATGAGTCCCCAGAGTACCAGCAGTATTATGGCTACTACCGGAATTAAACTTTTGCCATCAGGGCCGCCGGATCCATTTGACCCACCGCCGAAGCTACTGAACTTTTTCTTCAGTTGATTGAGCGCTTCATCGAGATCTGGTGGGCCATCATTGCCGCGCTTTCCACCCCAAGGGTCCTTGCCACCACCCGGTTCATTCCAGGCCATAAGTATTCTCCAATTTAAGTAATTGTCTTACCGGCGTCTAAACGATTTTAGCGCCGGCATAATTCTAAAGCCTTTGACTTCAACTAGCTACAGTGTCACCAAGTCGTCTACATCTAGCCCTGAACTTTTAATCAAGCGCAAGAAATCAATCTCAGAGAGTTTTACCTCCAGATTGATCCAACCGTTTTCATCGACCTGTTCTTCTAATACGGCTTTATGACCATAAAGGGATGCACGCAGAGCACCCTGATCAGGTTTTAGGCGCAGAGTTTTATGCACAAACTGTCCGGGCAAGCGCTCGGCTACGGCTTGCAGCAACAACTCCAGCCCTTCATTTTTCAGTGCCGACAGCCAAACGGCCACTGGCTGACCCTCGGCATTGCGATCAATGCGCGCGGTGAAATCCTCAAGTAAATCGACCTTGTTGTAGACCATTAGGGTCGGCAACTTGTGGGCATCAATTTCTTTTAGCACTTCTTCAACGCGTTTGATATTAGTGGCTCGATCCTCGGCTGCTGCATCCA
>JGI20152J14361_10000278_pt1 | contig 38758 bp, 33 predicted proteins | sample COG_02_FD_14361 | JGI IMG/M metagenome (IMG submission 14361)
ATAGATGCAAGAAATGAAATTCATAAAAAATTAGAGGCAACAAACATTCTTTTTAGCTGGCATGAATTTAATGCGCAACATGCTTTTATGAGAGACGAAGGGGATAGATATGATGCAGAGCTTGCTTCTATATGCTACCAAATGAGTCTTAGGATGTTTTCAAGAACTTTATATTAAATTATACGCAATCAGAAAACGCTTCAACGAAACGAGAGCAATCTTTTTTTGTGAGAACAATATCTTTGTCGGCTTCAAGTTTGTCGTTAGTTTTACAAACGGTTGATTCTGTTTCCACGTAATTTAGTTCAGGATGATTTTTTTCTTCTTTCATTTTTAGTTTCCTTTTGGGAATTATAAAAAAGGGATTGTGTCCCTAATGATGAATAGATATAAAATGAATATAAAAATTCAACATTTTTTGATTATATTAATAAATAAGTGATATTTATTGTTTAAATCATGGGTATTATAAAATGAAAATTAGCATTAACGGAAAAATTAAAAATTTCGATACGGATATATTAACGTTCGAGTCTCTTATCAAAGAGCTGAATTTAGCTGGAAAACGTTTTGCGATCGAAAGAAATGGAGAGATTATTCCAAAAAGTTGTTTTGCTGACTATCAATTGAGCAACGGAGATAAACTAGAAATTATAGGAGCTGTAGGTGGTGGGTAAAAATATATATGTTCCAGAGAGCATAGTGATCGCTGGCCGAACTTTTCAATCAAGACTATTGGTTGGTACGGGAAAATATAAAGACTTTGAAGAAACAAAGTTAGCTATTGATGAAAGCGGAGCGCAAATTGTAACGGTAGCAATTCGGCGAGTTAATTTAGGTCAGGATAGTTCTGAGCCTTCCCTTTTGGATTTCTTACCTCCAGATCAATACACCTACTTACCCAATACTGCTGGATGCTACACGGCGGATGATGCAATAAGGACCTTGCGCTTAGCAAGGGAGTTACTTGATGGGCATAACTTGGTTAAACTTGAAGTCCTAGGAGACCCAAAGACGCTATATCCTAACGTCATAGAAACAATTGAAGCAGCAAAAGTACTGATAAAAGATGGTTTTGACGTAATGGTCTACACATCAGATGACCCAATCATTGCTAAACAACTAGAAGATATTGGTTGTTGTGCTGTGATGCCTTTGGCATCACTCATTGGTTCTGGGATGGGCATATTAAACCCTTGGAACTTGGAGATTATTATTGATACTTTATCAGTTCCCGTTATTGTAGATGCTGGGGTAGGAACAGCCTCCGATGCTTCTATTGCGATGGAGTTGGGTTGTGATGGAGTGTTAATGAATACTGCGATAGCCACCGCAAAAAATCCTATCTTGATGGCAAGTGCCATGAGAAAATCGATTGAGGCTGGAAGGGAAGCATTCCTTGCGGGCAGAATGAACAAAAAATTATATGCCGCCTCACCAAGCTCCCCACTACCGGAATTATTACATAAATGACTGCCATAACGCCTCCCCTATTAAGGTAGATATAGAAACAACCTTTTCTTCTGATCGATCCTTTGTCGATGAACATAGCTATGTTTTTTCCTATACAGTACATATTAAAAATATGGGTACAGAAACTGTTCAGCTACTAAGCCGGCATTGGTTTTTCGAAAATGCTTATGGTAAAAAATATGAAGTAGAAGGAGTCGGAGTTATTGGGGAGCAGCCACATATTGGTCCAGGAGAAATATTTTCTTATACAAGTGCAACCGAAATCGATACTCCTGACGGCTTTATGTATGGGAGCTATCGAATGATCAAGTCAGATAACAGTTCATTTGATGCAACAGTAGAAAAATCTATGTTAAATATGCCAAGGGCTTTGCATTGATAAAAAATCATAGCTTCCTAATCTTTCTGTCATTACTGCTAATCAGTTGTGACGCCATAAATGTTAAAGAGACTGATTGTCAATGTGAAGAAATCCAAGTGACTAAGGAAGAGTCTATTAAATGTGAGGCATTCCCAGAAGAAGAAGAAGAAATATCACAATATGGGTTATTAAAAAAAACAGAGTGGCAAGCTGTTGAAAGCATAATTGATCGTGATCATTTATCCCTAGCCTGGCCAGCATGGCTTCAAAGCTGTAATGCTTTGGTTAAAAAGCAGGTATGGACTGAAGTTTGTAAAGCTTCAAGATTGCTAGTGAATCCATCTGATTCAGAAATTAAGCAATTTTTTTACCACCACTTTTTTTTATATCAGGCATTACAAAAATCTGGTAAGGAAGAGGGTTTAATAACAGGCTACTATCAGCCGCTACTTAAGGGTAGCAGAAAAAAAACAGGCAAGCATCAGGTTCCACTTTATGCGCCACCATCCGATCTCGTGATTGTAGATCTGAGTGAAATTTATCCAGATTTAAAATATAAGAGGCTAAGAGGTCGCTTAGAGGGGAATAAGCTTATTCCTTACCTGACACGCGAGGAAATTAGTGAAAATGCCTACCCACTAAAGGGGCAAGAACTATTGTGGGTTAACGATCCAGTAGAGGCATTCTTCTTAGAAATACAAGGATCTGGTGTCATTGCATTTGAAGACGGCAGTCGCACTCAAGTGGGTTATGCCGATCAAAATGGACATCCTTATCGCTCCATGGGTAGAGAGCTTATTCATAAAGGCGAATTGTCACGTCACAAGGTTTCTATGCAAAGCATTAAGGCATGGGCAAAAAAAAATAAGGCTAAATTACAAAAATTTATGAATGCTAATCCAAGCGTTGTTTTTTTTCGAGAGCTACCTCCTGGTCTACCTGGGCCTATTGGAGCTCTGGGTGTGCCTATAACAGCTGAAAGATCAGTGGCTGTGGATCGGAGGTTTATACCGCTTGGAGCGCCTATAGTGTTATCGACTACGCAACCCTACTCAGACAAACCTCTAGAACAGTTAATGGTGGCGCAAGATACGGGCGGGGCTATAGGAGGAGGCGTAAGAGTTGATTACTATTGGGGTCAAGGCGATTACGCAGGTAAAAAAGCAGGCTCTATGAAGCAGCAAGGTAAAGTCTGGGTTTTGCTTCCTAAAACTTTTATTTTCCCTGACAGTAAATAAAAAAAGGGAGCATAGCTCCCTTTTTTATAATGTTTGTATAAACAATAAATTACTTGTTCATTACGTACATTGTTACTTCAAAACCGAAACGCATTTCAGTAGCAGCAGGTGTTGTCCACATAATGTAATCTCCTTATAGTTTTTTAGATTCTGTACAAGTAAACTTTTACAGTGTAGCTATGATATACAAAATTCGTGCTTGATGGCTTTACATGGTCATGAAAACAGCCTAAGTAAAATCATGAATACCCCTAACTACCACACATAAAAAAAGGGCACATTTCCATGTGCCCTTTCCATCGTTCATTACAACAGGAGGAAGTAATTACTACGAACGATAAGCTGTTTCGCCATGAGATGTTGAGTCAAGACCCGTTCTCTCGTCTTCTTCAGAAACACGAAGACCCATTGTGGCATCAATAATTTTAAATAATATGTAGCTGATTACGCCACACCACACGATCGTAATACCAATTGATTTAGCTTGAACTATAAACTGACTCATCATAGTTACGCCATCATCAAAACCAGCACCACCAAATTGTGGAGCCATTAAGACTGCAAGGCCAAGTGCGCCTACAATACCAGCAACTCCGTGAATACCAAAGACGTCTAATGCGTCATCGTAACCCAGGGCAATCTTAAGGCTAGTTACTGCCCAGTAAGCAATGATCGAAGCAATAACACCAAGGACAATAGCGCCCATAGGTCCAACTACTGCACAAGCAGGAGTGATGGCAACTAAGCCTGCGATAGCACCAGAAGCGCCACCTAGCATAGAAGGCTTACCTTTGGCGAGCCATTCCATTGCAATCCAGCCAATTACTGCAGCTGCTGTTGCAACTTGTGTGTTGATCATAACTAAACCAGCTGTTCCGTCAGCAGCTAACTCACTACCCACGTTAAAGCCAAACCATCCAGCCCAAAGCAATGATGCACCAATCATAGTGAACGGAAGATTATGAGGAGCCATAGACTCTTTACCATAACCGATACGTTTACCAAGAACGATAGCGCCTACTAATGCAGCAATACCGGCATTGATGTGAACAACCGTTCCACCGGCAAAATCAACCGCACCCATTTGCGAAATAATACCGCCGCCCCAAACCATATGACAGATTGGTGCGTACACTAGCAATGCCCATCCAGTCAAAAATACAAGCAGTGATGAGAACTTAACGCGCTCAGCAAAGGCACCCACAATAAGTGCTGGGGTTAATGCAAAGAAGGTTAGTTGGAAAGTCACGAATACATATTCAGGAATAGAACCAGATACAGAGTCTCCAGTAATACCGTTTAAGAATGCCGCACTAAATCCACCAACGTAGTCATTATAAGGACCTTCAGTAAATGCCAGGCTGTAGCCAAATACGACCCAAATTACTGACATCAGAGAGAAGGTTACAAATACTTGCATCAGCACTGACAGCATATTTTTCGATCGCACTAAGCCACCATAAAATAATGCAAGGCCAGGAATAGCCATTATTAATACAAGAATTGTTGCCATAATCATCCAGGCCGTATCACCTGAGTTAATCGTAGCAACCTCCTCCATCACTGCTGCCATTTCTTCGGACAGGGCAATATTGGAGAATCCAGTCATCAAGAGACCCAAAAGGCCAGTCAAACTAAGCTTTGAAAATAATTTTGTCATGTCTGTCTCCTAAAGAGCGTCCTCACCGGTTTCACCAGTGCGGATACGTTTAACTTCATCAAGACTCATAACGAAAATTTTGCCGTCACCAATTTTTCCGGTGGCAGCCGACTTTTCTATAGCCCCAACAACTTTTTTTAGTATCTTGTCAGATACCGCTACCTCTAACTTCACTTTTGGCAGAAAATCAATAACGTACTCTGCTCCCCTATAAAGTTCGGTATGGCCTTTTTGACGTCCAAAGCCTTTCACTTCAGTCACGGTAATGCCTTGCACCCCGATCTCTGAAAGTGCCTCTCTGACTTCATCAAGCTTAAATGGCTTGATTATTGCCGTTACAAATTTCATATTGTTTCTCCTGTAAATTAATAAGCGGAGGCTTACACCCCCGCTAGGTTGTAGTGCTTAGAATCCTGCAGACAGATAAACGCCACCTACTGCTTCACCTAAGTATTCACTGTTATAAGTCCAGTACGCTTTATCTTGATCCGTGTCGGTATAGAATGCCCCTACGCTATAGGTACCGTTGATAGCGTAATCCAAATTAATCTTCCAATCCGTATAGTCCCATGAATCATTTCCTTCTCCCTCAAACGTCTGATGGCCCACGTGAAAAGAGGCCACCGCTGGGGTGTCACCAAGGGGTACATCCACGTCTAACGATGTATATCCACTACCATCCATATCATCAAAACCAAACGCACCCGTAGAAACTACATGGTTATAAGACACACCAGCGTTCGCAAAACCAAAGTCCTTACTAACTCCAACATAGAGTTCTGTGGCATTAGCTTCAGACCCACCATTAACATTTTCACCCGGATAAATGAATTGTAAAAAACCGGCATCGAGTGAAACAGGCCCCACATCACCGGCCCAACCTCCATAGATATCGATTTCAAGATCATTATCCTCCATGTACCCACCCTCTGTGGTCCATTTTACGTTTGAAGCCCACGTACCCAAATAAAGACCACTGGAATGTTCGATATCAAAACCACCTTGTATGGCAGGCATATGTTTGGTTTGCGTGTATCCACGGAAAATATAATCAGAATACATGCCTACATTACCACTGAAACTAAACTCCGATGCTGCCTCTGCTGGAGCCTCTTCTGCAAATACTGAAGTCATAGGAGTAAGTAGTGCGCCTAAAACAGCTAACTTTAAAGTTGATAATTTCATATATTTCTCTCCTTATTAATCAAATCACAAAATGTGATTCGTTATTTTTAATTTAAAGATTCAAAAGCCTGTTTTTTACTAGTAAGCCATTTAGCATTAAGAGTAAAAATGCCATACTGTCTTTAAACAAATGCACAGTTCATGTAGAATCAGTGCTTTAGTGAGGCCAATTTATGATAGAGAAAGAGAGGATTCAAGAGATTTCCGACAAAATTCGTCAAGTCGTCGAAAACTCACCAATAAGTGACATAAATGACAATATCAATGCACTACTTCAGGGCATGTTTGTCAAATTCGATCTTATTTCACGCGAGGAGTTTGATGTGCAAACCCTAGTATTGAAACGAACGAGGGAAAAATTAGAAGCATTAGAGGCCAAAATCGAAAGTCTAGAAACTAAAACCAAGAAATAAACTCTGATATTACTGATAAATTCAGTTACCATTTTACCTACATGAACAAATCCATCATATTCAATACTGAGAAGCGATTAAAAGATATTCTATCCAACCGGATCATGATGATGGATGGTGCTATGGGCACCATGATTCAGCAGCACCATTTAACAGAAGAGGATTACCGAGGAAAGCAATTCAGCACTTTCGCCTCACCCGACGGTGAGCGCGAATTATTCCTCAAAGGGAACAACGAGCTTCTTAGCATCACGCAACCAACTATCATTCAACAGATTCATGAGTCTTACCTAGATGCAGGGTCTGATATCATTGAGACCAATACCTTTGGCGCCAATAGTATCGCACAAGATGATTACTATATGGCCCACTTGGTATATGAAATGAATATCGAGTCAGCAAAACTAGCAAAGAATGCCGCGAATAAATACAGCACCCCCGATAAGCCGCGATTTGTTGCAGGGGCTATTGGACCAACACCAAAGACTGCTTCTATTTCTCCTGATGTTAACGATCCCGGGGCAAGAAATATTAATTTTGACCAATTAGTCGCAAGCTATAAGGAACAAACCAAAGCACTTATTGAAGGTGGTGTAGATATTATCCTCGTAGAAACTGTGTTTGATACGCTTAATTGTAAGGCTGCACTCTTTGCTGTGAATGCCGTATTTATTGAGCAATCTATTCGCCTTCCTCTAATGATATCTGGTACGGTAACCGATGCTTCCGGAAGAATCTTATCTGGGCAGACCGTGAGTGCGTTCTGGAATTCGATAAGGCATGCGAAACCGTTAACCATAGGGTTAAATTGTGCTTTAGGGGCTGCACTTATGAGGCCCTATGCAGAAGAACTGTCCAAGATAGCCGATACCTATATCTGTATCTACCCTAATGCAGGTCTTCCAAACCCGATGTCAGATACCGGTTTTGATGAGAAGCCCCAAGACACATCATCGTTGTTAAAAGATTTTGCTGATAGCGGCTTTATTAATATAGCAGGAGGCTGTTGTGGGACAACGCCTGACCATATACGGGCCATTGCTGAAGAGGTAAAAAGTATAAAGCCTAGGATCGTACCCATACAAGAAACCTATACTCGTCTAGCAGGCTTAGAACCTTTAGCAATAAAAGAAGACATGCTCTTTATCAACGTAGGTGAGCGAACTAACGTGACGGGCTCTAAAGCTTTCGCCAAGCTCATCATCGAGGAACAATTTGAAGAAGCGGTATCTGTCGCAAGGCAACAGGTGGAAAATGGCGCTCAGGTTATAGATATCAACATGGATGAAGGTATGCTTGACTCACTTCAAGCCATGCAGCATTTCCTTAATTTGATCGCATCAGAACCAGATATTGCTCGCATACCGATAATGATTGACTCATCAAAATGGGAGGTAATTGAAGCGGGGCTAAAGTGTGTTCAAGGTAAAGCTATCGTCAATTCCATCTCATTGAAAGAAGGAGAAGAAAGTTTTATTCATCAGGCACAGCTTTGTCTCAACTATGGTGCCGCCATTATTGTTATGGCATTTGATGAAAAAGGTCAGGCAGATACCTATGAAAGAAAAATAGAAATTTGTAAACGTGCCTATGACACACTAGTCAACGATCTAAACTTTCCACCTGAAGATATTATTTTTGACCCCAATATCTTTGCTGTTGCCACAGGTATAGAAGAGCATAACAATTATGCCGTAGATTTCATCAATGCCACTCAATGGATAAAAGACCACCTCCCACATGCCAAAATATCTGGTGGAGTGTCTAACGTTAGTTTTAGTTTTAGAGGCAATGACTTAGCAAGAGAAGCTATTCATACCGTTTTCTTACATCATGCTATCAAAGCAGGTTTGACTATGGGTATCGTAAATGCCGGAATGATTGGACTGTATGATGACTTGTCAGAAAATCTAAAAGAGGCTGTTGAAGATGTAATTCTTAACAGAAGACCTGATGCTACAGAAAGAATGATCGATATCGCTGGCACACTCAAGGGCAGCAAAAAAGAAGAATTAAAATTAAATTGGCGCGGAGATGAGGATAATCCTGTTTCGGTTGAAAAGAAAATAGAGTATGCCTTGGTACATGGAGTAACAGACTTCATCGTCGAAGATACAGAAGAGGCGCGCTTGAAAATTATGAGTCAAGAAAGTGGTCGTCCTATAAATGTAATTGAAGGCCCCTTGATGGATGGCATGAACGTGGTTGGAGATCTGTTCGGTCAAGGTAAAATGTTTTTGCCGCAAGTTGTAAAATCGGCAAGAGTAATGAAACAAGCAGTTGCTCACCTTGTTCCCTTCATTGAAAAAGAAAAGGAAAGAGAAGAAAAAAGAACCGGCATCAAAGCTAAGCCTAAAGGGAAAAATGTTAATCGCGACAGTCAAGGGAGATGTTCATGATATTGGAAAGAACATTGTCTCGGTCGTGTTGCAATGCAATAACTTTGAGGTAGTTAATATGGGTGTGATGGTGCCCTGTGCGGAAATACTAGCTAAAGCCAAAGAAGAAAATGTCGACATTATTGGTTTGTCAGGACTAATTACTCCCTCTCTTGAAGAAATGACACATGTTGCAAGCGAGATGCAGCGTGACCCTTATTTTAATGAAAATAATATTCCTTTGTTAATCGGTGGCGCAACCACGTCGCGTGCACATACCGCAGTCAAGATTGCTGAGCACTATGACGGTCCCGTTATTCATGTATCGGATGCATCACGTTCGGTATCGATCATGCAATCGCTGATGGACCCTAAACAAAAAATTGATTACATCGTTAACTTATCAAAAGATTATGAAAATGTAAGGCAGTTGCATGCAAAGAAAAAAGGTGCGACTATATTCCCATCAAGGCAGCTAGACAAAATAAATTAAATTTACAATTTGAACCGAAGAAACCAAAATTTATTGGACGGCGGATATTTAAAAATATTGACCTACAATTAATCAAAGATTATATCGACTGGTCGCCATTCTTTCAGACATGGGATCTCCATGGAAAGTACCCAGACATTCTAGAAGACAAGGTAGTAGGTGAAAGTGCGTCGCAATTATTTGCTGAGGCGCAAAAAATGCTTGCTAAAGTCATTAACGAAAAAAAATTGAAGGCCAATGGTGTGATTGGGTTCTACCCAGCAAATACAGTAAATGATGATGATATTGAGATTTATGCCGATGAGAATTCCACAGAACCTGCTTTCACTTATTACGGGCTAAGGCAACAAACACAAAAACCAAATATCAAGGGCAAGCAAAATCCTAACCTTTGTTTAGCTGACTATATTGCTCCAAAGGATAGCGGAATAAAAGATTATATTGGCCTCTTCGCCGTGACTTCAGGAATTAATGTCGAAGTATACGAAAAAATATTCAATAATGCAGAAGACGATTACAGTGGAATAATGATAAAAGCTATCACAGATAGGCTAGCAGAGGCTTTTGCTGAATATATGCATGACAGAGTAAGGCAAGATTTGTGGGGCTATCAACCTGAAAGTCTCTCAACAGAAGATTTGATCCATGAAAAATACCAAGGTATTAGGCCAGCCCCAGGATATCCAGCTTGCCCTGAGCACACGGTAAAAAAAGAATTATTTGCATTGTTAAAAGCGGATGAGATTGGTATGGAGCTAACAGAGGGTATGTCAATGACACCCGCTTCTTCCGTAAGTGGATTTTACTTTGCTCATTCCGCAGCAAAATACTTTAGTGTTGATAAAATTGATAAAGATCAATTAGAAGATATGGCTTCCAGAAGATCTGTTTCTATCGACCAATTAAAAAGATGGCTTGCTTCCAATCTTAGATAAATATGCATATTCATATATTAGGTATATGTGGAACATTTATGGCGGGCTTAGCCTCTCTAGCTAAATCTCAGGGACTTACAGTTACTGGGTGTGACCAAAATGTTTATCCTCCAATGTCTACTCAATTAGAAGCACAAGGCATTAAAATTATCGAAGGATTTGATCCATCACAAACCGCATTAAATCCAGATGTTTTTATCATTGGTAATGTCATTACTCGCGGTAACGACCTGATGGAGTCGATTCTAAACAAAAACTTGCCTTATCAATCTGGTCCGCAATGGCTTTACGAAAATCTACTCCATGATAAATGGGTGTTAGCGGTTGCAGGAACCCATGGTAAAACCACAACAACCGCAATGCTTGCTTGGATTCTAGAATCTAACGGTTTAGCTCCGGGCTATCTCATAGGGGGTGTGCCAGGTAATTTTAGCAGCTCAGCAAGAATTCCAGACAATACGTCAAAAAATGCTCCAAGTTTTTTTGTCATAGAAGCCGATGAATATGACACGGCATTCTTTGATAAACGGTCTAAGTTTGTTCATTATCATCCACGAACTTTAATATTAAATAACTTAGAATTTGATCATGCAGATATTTTTGATGATCTTGAACATATAAAAAAACATGTTCATCATCTCGTAAGAACTATTCCCGAACATGGTCGAATAATTTGCAACGCTGAAAGCAGGGCTAGAAGAAACTATTAAGATGGGTCTATGGTCAGAAATTGAATATTTTTCTCACGACAAAGAATGGTCCTATCAATGGCAAGAGGATAAACAATCTATAGATATTTTTTACCAAGCAAAAAAACAAGGCAGCCTCACATGGAATCTCATTGGTCACCATAATGCATCTAATGCTCTTGCTGCTATTGCGGCGGCTAGACATGTAGGGGTCTCGCCAGCACAATCTATCCAAGCACTTTCCTCATTTAAGGGCGTAAAAAAGCGTATGGAAAAAATTGCTGAGCTAAAAAATGGGGTACAAATTTATGATGATTTTGCCCATCATCCATCAGCCATTCAAACTACGCTGAAGGGCTTAAGTCAAACTAAAAAATCAGGAAGAATTGTGGCTGTCATTGAACCAAGATCAAACACAATGAAGCTTGGATCAATGAAAACAGACCTACTTATGAGCCTGGAAGTTGCCGACCAAGTGTATTGCTATACAAATAATTTAACCTGGGATGCACACAAATTATTTAAGGGTTACCCCAAAGCTATGGTCTCTGATAATATAAATGATATTGCACAAGCGATTGTAGAGAATCACCAAAGCAAGGACCATATCATATTTATGAGCAATGGAAATTTTTCTGGCATACAAAGTAAAGTCATCGCACTATTTCAATGACGCCTAATATGATGAAAGATCCACTCAGCCATATTTATTTCATAGTTGCCCTTCTTACCTCCCTTATCATCCATTTATCTTTAGTAATGTATGGGGGCTTTCAATATACAGATATTGCTAATTTTGAAATTCCTTCCGATATTGAGTTAACTATAATACAGCAGCCAAAAATGAATACTTCCTCTAAGAAGTCTCCTCAGAAGTCTCCTCAGGAGCCCATTCAGGCAACTCCTATTAAAGAGCCAATAAAAATAACAAATAAAATCATAACGCCAAAAGTCGCCATAGAAAAAAAAGCTTTGTCTCCCAAAATTGAACACAATCTTGTTTTAAATGAAGAGCTCAACCCAAAAAATAAAATTGAATTAATTGATGAAAAAGTACGGCAGAGTAAAGCTATTAATACTGATCAATTAATATCTGATCTCAGCAAACTCGATTTAACTCCAAGGAATAAAAATGGGCCTCGCGTAAAGACAGTTTCTGCACGCACAACTGACTATGAGTACCGGCTTTACTTTGAGGCGTGGAGGCAAAAAGTAGAAAGGCTAGGTTCCTTGAATTATCCAGAGGAGGCTAGAGCAGGTAACTTNGGAACGCTTCGATTGACTGTAAGCCTAGCCTCAGAAGGGCAAATTAAACAAATTATTATTAACAAAAGCTCTGGGTTTGATGCTCTAGATAAGGCGGCCATAAAAATTGTTGAATTAGGCGAACCCTACGCCGCCTTTTCTGACAAAATGCGCAAAGAAGTAGATATCATAAATATCACACGAACATGGAAGTTTACCGAAGAAAATAATTTCTCATCTAATTAGATACCCTTATGTTTTTAATCTTCTCTGACCTTGATGCGACACTCCTGGATCATCACAACTACTCATTTGATGACGCTTTACCTGCGTTACAATTAATTAAAGAAAAAAAAATTCCACTTATTCTTGCTAGCAGCAAAACATATGAAGAGATGATTAATATTCGATCTAAATTAGGAATAACGGACCCTTTTATATATGAAAATGGTTCAGGTATTTTTTTTAAGGGTAAAAAAATAGCTCTAGGTAAAAGCTACTCTCAAATTCTTAATGTTCTTAAAGATTTAAAAAGTGACTTTTCTTTTACATCATTTTCCCAGCTTGGGCCTAAGGGAATTCAGAAAGTAACCGGTCTAAATAAAGAGTTAAGTCAAAGAGCATCGTTAAGGGAGTTTTCAGAGCCACTTATATGGGAAGACTCTGAAAATAAATTAGAGTCTTTTAAAGTCTTACTTAAAAGGCATGGGCTAATAGGTATGCAAGGCGGGCGATTTATTACAGTCTCTTCAGCACAAACGAAAGGAGATGCACTATTATGGGTCAAAAAAAGATATCAAGAGGTCTCAGAAGATAAAATATTTACCATAGGATTGGGAGACAGTGAAAATGATATTAATATGTTAAGTAAGGTAGATAAAGCAATTATTGTTAGGCACCCAAATAAACCACCACCGCAGATCAAAGGTCATTCTGCGGAAATTGTAACGAGGTTGATTGGGCCAAAGGGATGGAATGAAGCAATTATTAATTGTATTGGATAGCATATGAGTGATTTTTATCAGAATGGCATTATTACGAACCTACATAATCTGAGGGTTCAAGATACGGAAAGCCTTGAAAAAGAACTACTCGCTTTTTCAAAAGTACGCCCTATGGGCCTTGTACTACCATCACTTTATTCAGAACTTTTGTCTCCGGCACTATCAAAAATTGTAGACGAATTAACTCAAGTTAAATATTTGATCAAATCGTTATTGGCCTGGACCGAGCTACTAAATATGAGTACAAAGATGCTATTAATTACTTTGCTAAACTTCCTCAGGATCATGTGATCTTATGGAACGATGGCCCCAGACTAAAGGCGTTAGACAAAAAATTACAAAAAATGAAGATAGCTCCTCAAGAGATGGGTAAAGGAAGAAATGTTTGGTATTGCTTTGGTTATATTCTAGCCTCCTCAAAAGTAGAGTCCGTTGCACTTCACGATTGCGATATTGTGACCTACACACGAGATATGTTAGCACGCCTCATTTATCCTGTTGCCAATCCTGATTTTAACTATCAGTTCTGTAAGGGTTATTACTCACGGGTATCAAAAGACAAAATTAATGGTCGAGTTTGTCGTTTGCTAGTAACACCGTTAATTCGATCACTAATGAAGATGTTTCCTGCTAATGAATATTTAGAATACTTAAATAGCTACCGATATGCATTGTCGGGTGAATTTTCTCTAAGAACAGATGTATTAAACGATATTAGGATACCTAGTGACTGGGGATTAGAGATTGGTGTGTTATCTGAAATGAATCGTAACTATGCAAATAACCGCATATGCCAGGTCGATATAGCCGATAAATATGATCACAAGCACCAAGATCTTAGTGAGGCGGATGCAAGTAAAGGATTATCTAAAATGTCTATAGATATAAGTAAATCGATCTTCAGAAAATTAGCTACCACAGGCTTAGTTTTTAACAACGAGGCCTTTAGATCAATAAAAGCAACATACTTCCGCACCGCGTTAGACTTTGTAGAAACTTATAATAATGACGCAAAAATGAACGGGCTCAATTTTGATATCCATGCAGAAGAAAAAGCTGTAGAACTATTTGCAGAAAATATCATGAATGCCGGTCTTCATTTCCTAGAACACCCGATGGAAACACCATTTATCCCTAGCTGGACAAGAGTTAATAGCGCCTTACCAGAATTAAGAGAGGAAATATTGGAGGCAGTAAAAAAAGATATGGAAGAGTTCTCCTAGCTGTATGGCAAGTCTGTCCCTTGAGGATGAATTAAGAGAAAAGATTTATCATCACCTCAATCAAATATATGTAAATAACGATAACTACGCGCTCTCAGAAAAAATCATTGCTGTATTTTTCCAAGGCCGGGATCTCATTTCTCCCAATCCTAATCTAAGTAAATGGGACTCATCAGATATAATCCTTATAACTTACGCTCATAGCATTGTTGAAAACGAGAAAGCTCCGCTGCAAACACTGCTAAAATTTCTAGATAAGCATATTCAACCCTACATTAATACTGTGCATATCTTGCCCTACTTCCCCTATAGTTCAGATGATGGCTTTGCTGTTATTGACTTCAAAAAAATTAATGATGCTTTTGGATCTTGGGAAGATATTGAAGCGATTGCTACAACCTATAAACTAATGAGTGACCTGGTAATTAACCATGTCTCATCAAGAAGCCAATGGTTTGATCAGTTTAAAAATGGCAAGAATCCCGGGCAGCATTACTTTCTAGCCGTTGACCCTCTAATCGACACCCAAAAAGTGGTAAGGCCAAGAACTAGTAACGTGCTACAAGAGGTAAATACAATTAATGGGAAGAAATACGTATGGTCAACATTTAGTCACGATCAACCAGATCTAAACTTTTCTAACCCTGCGGTGTTAATCGAAATAATTGATATAGTTAGGACCTACCTTGAGCGGGGCACAAAGATATTTAGATTAGATGCAGTAGCTTTTATCTGGAAACAGATTAATACGGAATGTATCAACCTCCCCCAGACACATGAAATTATTAGGCTCATTAGAACGCTGACAGACTTTTATTCTCATGAAGTTTTTCTTGTCACAGAAACCAACATTCCTAACCGAGAAAATCTATCTTATTTTGGTAATCGAAATGAAGCACATCTAGTTTATAACTTCGCCTTGCCACCGTTAATCTTATATACCCTGTTGAATGGTATGTCTGGAAAAATTAAGCAATGGCTAATGGGTATGCCGCCGGCAATATTTGGGACAACATATTTTAACTTTATTGCGAGTCATGACGGAATTGGATTGCGTCCCATAGAAGAGATATTAACAGAAGAAGAAATAGACATGCTTGCAAAAAATATAGAAGGGGCCGGAGGTAAAGTCTCTTACCGAACAAAAGAAAATAGCCAGCGGCCCTATGAGCTCAACATTGCTCTCTTTGATGCCCTAAAGCTTCATGTTAAAGATGGAGACGACGGTTATCAAGAAGCAAGGTTTATATCTGCTCATACTATTATGTTGTCTCTTGAAGGAATCCCTGCTTTTTATATTCACAGCTTTCTTGCCACACAAAATGACTACGAAAAGGTAAAGCATAGTGGGAAAAACCGAGGTATCAATCGACATCAATGGCAAATGCAAGAACTAGAAAAAATACTTTTAAGCGAAAATCATCATTCACGAATGTTTTATGAGCTATTAAGGCTTATCGGCATAAGAAAGCGTCAGAGAGCATTTCATCCAAATGCCACTCAATTTACTCTTGGTCTCGGGAATAGTGTTTTAGCTTTATGGCGACAAAGTCTTGATCGAACTCAAAGCATATTTTCTATTCATAATATTTCAAACCAGAAGATAGCTATACAATTATCAGATCTTAACTTGGTAGAGACAGATAATTGGTTTGATTTAATTTCAGGTACCAAGTTAGAAAGATCACATGGTAAATTGATGTTAACTCCCTATCAGTCGATGTGGATAACGAACAAATCAAGTATCATGTAAGAAAATAACAGCTGAAGAAAATAGATGGCAACCTTGAGTACCATTAATCATGATCGAAAAATTTTCGATAAGAAATACATTTATCCGGTCGTATCAAGACGAGCTGGAGGCTTATCACTTGGCATTAATCTAAACACCAATAATGCATGTAACTGGCAGTGTATTTATTGTGAGATTCCCAACCTTACAAGAGGTAAGCCAGAAGCGATTGATATTCCTCTGCTTAAAAAAGAACTCTATTTTTGGCTAGAAGAAATTACTCAAAATAATTTTTTATCTAAACATACCAATCCTGGAACTGCCTTCAAAGACATCGCCTTTTCTGGAAATGGTGAACCAACAGCAGCCAAAGAATTTTCGGATATTGTAAGTATAGTAGTAGAGGCAGTAAAAGATTATAAGTTAGAAAGCCAGCTAACAATGCGCATTATTACCAATGGTAGCAATATGTGCGATAAATCAGTACAAAGTGGTTGGGATTTCATTCAATCGATGAAAAAAGAAGTATGGTTTAAAATTGATAGCGTAATCCATGATGAGGTTAAATTAATCAATCAAATAAATGGTAGCCTAGGTATGACAGCAAAAAATCTTGAGGCATCTTTATCTGTCTCACCTACCATTATACAAACTTGTCTTATTAAAGTGGGTGGGAAACTACCCTCTAAAAAAAGTATCAATGCCTACATTGATTTTCTGAAAAATTACGAAGATCAATTAAGTGGTATTCATTTATATAGTCTTGCAAGGCCATCGGAGCAAAATATTACCGTAGAAATTGAACGTCTAACTCAAATCGAGCTAAATCAAATTGCTGATAAAATAAGAGTTCTTAACTTGCCAGTGCACGCCTTTATCTAAATGATCACCTTAAATAAAATTGTCCTCTTTTCCCTTATAGTTTGTCTGGTAGGCTGCCAACAACCTAACTCAGACTGGTCATCTTATGGACAAGACCATACAAATCAACGCTATTCTCGCCTAGATCAAATTAACAATAAAAATGTTCAAGGCCTAAAATTAGCCTGGCAATATCAAACAGGTATTAAAGCAACCTTTCAGGCTACGCCAATCGTTCAAGATGGAATTATGTACATTTCTCTGCCTTACAACCATGTTCTTGCTATGAATGCCAAGACCGGAAAAGTCATTTGGCGCTACGAGCACGATCGTAACCGAGATTGGAAAATGTGTTGTGGCCCAACTAATCGTGGTGTAGCAGTGCATGGTGAACAATTATTTATGGGCACCGTAGATGCAAGGCTTATATCCCTCGATATTAAAACGGGTCATAAATTATGGGATATTAATGTAGTAGAAAATATTGTAGGCACAGAGTCCATCAGTGCATTAAATCCGAGCGATCCAAATCGAGAAAAGAAAATCAGCGGTGGAACAGGCGTAGGCATCTCAATGGCGCCGGTAGTCTATGAAAATAAAGTGATTGTCGGTATTACTGGAGTCGGTTACGGCTTGCATGTTGAGGGTCGTGAAAAAGATGCCCCCCTAGGGGCTGTAGTAGGAGTAGCAGGAAGGTTTGGTCGACCTGGTTTTTTAGCGGCTTATGATATCTATTCTGGGAAACAAGTCTGGCAATTTGATACAATCCCTGCTGAAGGATGGGAGGGAGATCTTAGTAACTATACTAAAGATGGGGAGGTATTAAACAGAGACTTGCTCACCGAAAAAGAATCATTACTTGAATACCCCGATGCTGCAAAATATGGTGGAGGTTCTGCATGGACTACCCCCGCTATTGATAAGGACACACATACATTATTTTTTGGGACAGGAAACCCATCTCCTCAGATGAGCGATCAAAGCAGGCCTGGGGATAATCTATATACCGTCTCACTTGTTGCCTTGGATGCCAATACTGGAAAACTAAAATGGTATTACCAACAAGTCCCTCATGATATTTGGGGTTACGATGTAGCTAGTCCCCCCGTAATCTTTCATACGATTCATAAAGGTAAAATTATTCCCGCTGTGGGGCAGGCCGGAAAAACTGGCTGGTTTTATATTCACAACAGAAATACAGGGGAATTGCTCTTAAAATCAGAAGCCTTTGTCCCGCAAAATAATATGTTCTCTGAAGCTAGTGAAGAAGGTACAACTATTTATCCTGGAATTTTAGGGGGGTCAAACTGGTCTCCAGTGAGTGTCAACATTGATCAGCATCTTGCTTATGTTTCTGGGATTCATGCTCCAATTAAATATACTCGGCACGAAAAAATAGTGAATGGAAAAGCCGTTAGATATACCAGTTCTGAGCCTACTAACGACGATCAATGGGGGCTTTTATCTGCGGTTAACTTAACTGACGGAAAGATTCGATGGCAATATAGAACTGACCAACCTTTACTTGGCGGAACACTTGCAACGAAGGGTAACCTAGTTTTCGTTGGCGAAGGCAATGGAAACTTTAGTGCGGTTGATGGAGGCTCAGGTGAGATGCTTTGGTCAACTAAAATAAACGCTGGGGTCAATGCACCTGCTATATCCTATATGATCAATGGAAAGCAATACATTGCTGTAGTGTCTGGCGGAAATAAAATTATGGGGTATAAGCAAGGAGACTTTATCAGTGTCTATAGCCTCAATTAAAAAAATAAAAAAATTATTTTCTGATCTACAAAAAGCTCGGCGAGAAGTCGTTTTACCCTTAATAACTTTAACCGTCGCTCCTTATTTTGGTTTTATTGGAGTAATTGCATTTAACCCTAACCTCTTTTCCAAACTAGTTGGTTCGGGATCGCTCTCTATTGGAATTATTCTTGGGTTTATTTTAATCCTGCATATCTTCTTAGTCACCCTCACATACTCTTATCTTGCCAACAAAAAACTAGAGCCAATTATCAGAAAATTAATTAAAACACAAAGTATGTAATGGGGTTGAATGTTACAGCTATTTTAATGTTTGTCTTATTTGTAGGCATAACTATATACATAACCTACTGGGCGGCAAAAAAAACCCAGACAGCAAAAAGTTTTTATACCGCTGGTGGCGATATTACAGGCTTTCAAAATGGGTTAGCTATCTCAGGTGACTTTATGTCTGCCGCTTCTTTTCTTGGGATATCAGGACTGGTTTATCTAACCGGTTTTGATGGGCTGATTTACTCCATTGGGTTTCTGATCGGCTGGCCTATAATTTTATTATTAATTGCTGAGCCTTTAAGAAATTTAGGGAAATATAGTTTTGCTGACGTAGCTTCCTTTCGTTTACAGCAAAAACCGATTAGATTGCTTGCTGCTTGCGGATCCTTGTGCACCGTGATCTTATACTTAATTGCCCAAATGGTTGGAGCAGGGAAGTTGATTGAGCTATTGTTTGGCTTACCTTACTACAGCGCAGTAATGATTGTTGGTGCGCTAATGATACTGTACGTAACTTTTGGAGGAATGCTAGCTACAACCTGGGTTCAGATAATTAAAGCAATATTATTGCTTTCAGGGGCAACTCTCATAGCCGTATTGGTGTTAATTCAGTTTAGCTTCAACGTGAATGATTTCTTTAAAGCTGCTATTAATATTCACCCAAAAGGTGTCAATATTTTAGCTCCAGGGGGTCTAATATCAGATCCAATTTCTGCTATATCGCTTGGGTTAGCATTAATGTTTGGAACGGCAGGCCTCCCTCATATTTTAATGCGCTTCTTCACAGTCAAAGACGCAGTCGAAGCACGAAAATCGGTAGTTTATGCCACAGGATTTATTGGTTACTTCTATATATTAACTTTTATCATTGGGTTTGGTGCCATTATTCTTGTATCTAAAAATACGCAATATCTCAATGAGTTAGGTCAGCTTATAGGTAATAACAATATGGCTGCTGTACATCTAGCCCATGCCGTTGGAGGTGACTTATTGTTAGGTTTTATTTCAGCGGTAGCTTTTGCAACAATATTAGCCGTTGTGTCCGGCCTTACACTTGCTGGTGCATCTGCTATTTCACATGACCTATATGCCAATGTTTTTAGTGGAGCTACTTTTAGTGAAAAAAAGGAGATGCAAGTATCTAAAATTGCTACCGTATTTTTAGGTCTCCTAGCCATACTTCTTGGGATAACATTTGAAGGTCAGAATGTTGCATTCATGGTCGGCTTAGCATTCGCTATTGCGGCTAGTACTAACTTTCCCATTCTACTTCTATCTATTTATTGGAAAAAACTTACCACTAGAGGTGCAGTTATTGGTGGAAGTGCCGGGCTTATATCTGCGATCGTCTTGGTTGTTTTAGGACCAGTTGTTTGGGTCGACGTGTTTAATTACGAGGAGGCAATTTTTCCTTATAAATATCCTGCTCTATTTTCAATGACGTTAACCTTCATGGGTATATGGTTTTTTTCTGTGACTGATAAAAGTAAATATGCTCATTTAGAACAAGCAAAATTTGACGCCCAATTCTTTCGATCGCAAACGGGTGTCGGTATCGATAAATCTTTAAATCATTGATTTATTGGCTAACATTTCTTTAAAGTCTAAGTCACACCGAGAAAAGAATGATAAGTCTGTTGGAAGAAGTCCGGCTATTAAGCCTTATGGTATTTTTTACTATAACTTCTTACTTCATCCAACATACATTCTACATTTTCAGGTGGGGTAAATTGGGTAATTCCATGCCCAAGATTAAAAATATGACTTTCCCCATGGCCGTAACTATCTAAAACATTTCGCACAGCTGACCTTATTGCTTTTGGCTCCGACAATAAAATTGCCGGGTCAAGATTGCCTTGTAAGGCTATTTTGTCGTTCACTACTTTACGAGCATTACCTAAGTCTGTTTGCCAATCTATGCCGAGTGCATCAGCACCACTTTGGGATTGAAGATCAAGCCATTGGCCTCCGCCTTTAGTAAAGATTATTTTAGGAGTGTCTTCAAAACCCATTAAATTTAAATTCGAGATAATCACCTTCATATAATTTAACGAATGACTTTCATATTCATGGTGAGATAGGGCTCCGCCCCAGGAATCAAAAATCATTACCGCATCAGCTCCAGCTTCTATTTGCTTTGCTAGATATATTGAAACAGATTCTGTAGTCACCTTAAGAATGTGCTGTATTAGATCTGGGCGAGAATATAACATTTTCTTAATATTTAGAAATCCAGTACCTCCCTGTCCTTCAACCATGTAGGTAGCTAATGTCCATGGGCTTCCTGCAAAACCTATTAATGGTACACGCCCATTAAGTGCAGTTTTTATTGATCTCACTGCATTAAAAACATATCCCAAATCCTCTTCTACATTAGGCACATCTAACTTTTGTATAGCCTGTTCATCGATTAGCGGATAGTGAAACTTTGGCCCTTCACCATCAACAAAATGCAGCCCCAAACCCATCGCATCAGGTACAGTCAGTATGTCTGAAAATAATATAGCGGCGTCTAATAAGGGGTACCTATCCAGTGGCTGAAGAGTTACTTCAGTAGCGAAATCTGCATTTTTACATAAATCTAAAAAACTCCCTGCATGCTTTCGTGTTTTACGATATTCTGGCAGGTATCTTCCAGCCTGACGCATCATCCATACGGGAGTGTAGGGGGTAGATTCTTTTTTTAGGGTCTTTAGAAATACATCATTTGTAATAGGTGTCATTAGATTAGTATGGCTTAGTCATCGCTAAAAATATCTGGAGTTATTAAATCTATAGTATCAACAACTAACTCACCAGTTGACACTGCTGCACCTCCAGCAGTATCTACTACTGCAGCAGTCGTCATACACCCAAACAAGAATAAAAACATAAGAAGAATAAAGTGTTTCACTAATATTTAGATTAGCGGGGAAGGCTGCTTGAACCCATCAAAAATTCATCTACAGAACGGGCACATTGCCGTCCTTCTCTTATAGCCCATACAACTAATGACTGGCCTCTACGCATATCCCCTGCCGCAAAAACCTTACTTCTTGATGTCGTATATGAATTTTCACCCTCGGTTTCCGCCTTGGCATTGCCCCTAGCATCTTTATCAATACCAAACTTATCTAAAATAGTTTGTTGTGGGCTAATAAAGCCCATAGCCAGTAAGACCAGATCTGCTTTCATAGTAAATTCAGAATTAGGGACTTCTTGCATCTTGCCATCTTTCCATTCCACCCTGGCTGCAACCAATTCTTTTACTTTTCCATTTTCACCTATAAATGATTTGGTAGCCACAGACCAATCTCTCTCGCATCCCTCTTCGTGCGAACTAGATGTTCTCATCTTAAGTGGCCAATAAGGCCACACTAATGATTTGATTTCTTTTTCCGGAGGTTGGGGCATAAGTTCAAACTGATAAACCGATGCAGCTCCATGTCGATTAGAAGTGCCTACACAATCAGAGCCAGTGTCTCCGCCTCCAATAACTACAACGTTCTTTCCTGTTGCAGTAATTTGGTCTTTTATCACATCTCCTGCAACAATTTTATTTTGATTGGGGAGAAAATCCATAGCAAAATGTACGCCATCTAGTTCTCTTCCAGGAACAGGAAGGTCTCTTGGCCACTCAGCACCACCCGCTAAAATAACTGAATCATAATCATGAATCAATTGCTCTGGGTCTACGTTTTCACCTACATTTTGATTGGTTTTAAATACAACACCCTCGGCTTCCATTTGGGTAACGCGTCGATCAATATGAGATTTTTCCATTTTGAAGTCAGGAATACCATATCTAAGAAGTCCACCAATACGATCATTTTTTTCTAGCACAACCACGTCGTGACCAACTCTTGCAAGTTGCTGCGCTGCAGCCATCCCTGCTGGGCCTGATCCTACAATAGCTATTTTCTTACCAGTTTTGTTTTTTGGAGGTTGAGGTATGACCCAATTATTTTCCCAGGCTTTATCAATAATGGCATGTTCAATTGATTTAATACCAACTGGGTCATCATTTATGTTCAAAGTGCATGCAGCCTCACAAGGTGCGGGACAAATTCTTCCCGTAAATTCTGGAAAATTGTTTGTAGAGTGAAGCACTTCAATTGCTTGCTTCCAATTTTGTTGAAAAACTAGGTCGTTCCAATCGGGGATAATGTTGTTCACAGGGCATCCGTTGTTACAGAAAGGGATGCCGCAATCCATACATCTTGCCCCTTGAGTTTTTGCTTCCTCGTCAGACAAGTGCAGAACAAACTCTTTATAATTTTTTACTCTCTCTGCAGGAGGAACGTTCTCTGCAGCGACTCTAGGAAAATCCATAAACCCAGTAACCTTACCCATTTATGCTACCTCCTTAATTGTTGCCGCATGAAGCTCATTCAATGCTCGTTTATATTCAATCGGCATAACTTTTACAAAATTCCCAATTGCTGTATCCCAGTTATTCAATATATCAATAGCTATTGAGCTATCCGTATATTTATGATGATTGACTATTAACTGTTTCAAAATCGTTTCATCAGATAAATTGAGATGTTTTGCCCCTTTAGGCTGAACATTTTCTTTTGCGACTTTCTCTAAAGTCACCATTGATGGATTGCAAGATTGTGAAAACGTTCCTTCGGGGTCATATATGTATGCCACACCTCCGGACATTCCAGCAGCAAAATTTTGACCCGTTTCTCCTAGAACTGCTACTGTCCCTCCGGTCATATATTCGCAACCATGATTTCCTACTCCTTCAACGACAGCAGATGCACCAGAGTTTCTTACACAGAAACGTTCACCGGCAATCCCTCTAAAGTAAGATTCTCCTGATGTTGCCCCATACATCACTGTATTTCCTACAATAATGTTTTTTTCTTCTATGCCTTTAAAATGTTGCGGTGGACGAATAATAATATGTCCTCCGCATAAGCCCTTGCCGACATAATCGTTACCCTCACCATGAAGGTTAAACGTAATACCTTTTGCAAGAAAAGCGCCAAAACTTTGTCCAGCCGTACCCTCTAATTTCACACTAATTGTATTATCTGGAAGGCCATCGTTTCCGTAACGCTTTGCTATTTCATGAGACAGCATTGTACCAACCGTGCGATTAGTGTTTGTTATTGGAATGTCAAACGTCGTGGACTCTTTCTTTTCAATTGACGGCATAGCTTTTTTTATAATTTCGTTATCTAGTGCTTTATCTAACCCATGATATTGCTTTTCAACGTTGTATCGTGAAACATCTGGACCCATATCTGGCTGATAAAAGATTCTACTAAAATCTAATCCTTGAATTTTCCAATGATCTATACCTTGTTGCATGTCTAATAAATCACTTCGCCCTATCAGGTCGTTGAATTTTTTCATACCTAGTGATGCCATAATTTCACGAATTTCTTCGGCAATAAAGAAAAAGAAGTTAACGACATGTTCAGGTTGACCATTAAATCTTTTTCGCAGTTCTGGATCCTGAGTTGCAATGCCCACTGGGCAAGTATTAAGATGACATTTGCGCATCATAATACAACCTTCAACTACAAGAGGCGCTGTGGCAAAACCAAATTCATCTGCACCCAATAATGCGCCAACGACTACATCCCGACCCGTTTTCATTTGTCCGTCGACCTGAAGGATGACACGCCCTCTTAATTGGTTAAGCACTAATGTTTGTTGCGTTTCAGCCAGCCCAATCTCCCAAGGGGTGCCGGCATGTTTAATAGAAGAAAGTGGTGATGCTCCTGTTCCACCATCATGCCCAGCAATTACAATATGGTCAGATTTGGCTTTAGCTACACCGGCAGCTACAGTTCCAACCCCCGTTTCAGAAACTAATTTTACTGAGATGCTTGCGCTTGGGTTTGCATTTTTAAGATCATGTATTAATTGGGCCAAATCTTCAATAGAATAAATATCATGATGGGGTGGAGGAGAAATCAGCCCCACACCTGGTACTGAAAATCTTAATTTAGCTATGTAAGGGCTAACCTTGTGTCCTGGTAACTGCCCCCCTTCACCTGGCTTTGCTCCTTGGGCCATTTTAATTTGAATTTGATCCGCGGCAGATAAATACTCTGCAGTTACTCCAAATCGTCCAGAAGCTACTTGCTTAATTCGTGATCGCATCGAATCACCTGCTAATAAAGCATAATTTGATTCAATAATATCTTCGCCTAGATGCTCTGCTATAGAAGAATCTTTAGTGATAGGTATAAACCGTTTCTTATCTTCACCGCCTTCGCCTGTATTTGACTTTCCACCTATGCGGTTCATAGCCACTGCAAGAGTAGCGTGCGCCTCCGTGGATATTGAACCAAGCGACATAGCGCCTGTAGCAAAGCGCTTTACAATTTCCTTTGCTGACTCAACCTCATCAATAGAAATTGTTTTTGTTTTTTTAAAACCAAAAAGACCGCGTAAGGTTTTGTGTTTTTTTGTTTGGTTATTAATTAGCTCAGCATATTCTTTATAAGTATCGTATTGATTTTTTCTAGTTGCATGCTGTAATTTTGCAATAGATTCAGGATTCCACATATGCTCTTCACCACGGATCCTAAAAGCATATTCACCCCCAGCATCAAGTGCGTTTATTAGAGTAGGGTCAAGACCAAAAGCAGCTTTATGAATTTGATTAACTTCTTCTGCTATTTCCTTAATTCCAATACCTTCAATATTAGTGGATGTGCCTTTAAAATATTTGTCGATAAAAGCTTGGTTCAGGCCTACTGCTTCAAAAACTTGTGCCCCACAATAAGACTGATAAGTAGAAATGCCCATCTTAGACATAACTTTATTAAAGCCTTTACCAATAGCTTTAATGTATTTCTCTTGTGCGCCACTAAAGTCATCGCTAAGCGTTCTTATAGTTTCATAAGTTAACCAGGGGCAAACGGCTTCGGCTCCATATCCTGCCAATAAAGCAAAATGGTGGACTTCACGCGCAGATCCAGTATCAATTACTAAGCCAGTGTTTGTCCTGATTCCGGCCTTTACCAATAAATGGTGTGTAGCAGAACATGCCAGTAACGCAGGTACTGCCTGCCTATTATTATCAGTTAGTCGGTCAGATAAAATAATGATATTGAGTCCATCGATAACAGATTGTTTAGCCTCGTTACAAATATTAGCCAATGCTCTCTCCATAGCTTGGCTGTATGACTCATCGCGTCCAACCTCAAAAGTTATATCAATAACATTTGACTTAAAGAGTCCTTTTGTTGTTTGTTCAATGTTTTTTAATGCCTCTAAATCTTCAAGACTTAGGATGGGCTGACTTGCCTCTAAACGTGGTGGTGGGCTAGTCTCTTCAATACCTAACAAGTTAGGTCGGGGTCCAATAAATGTCACTAACGACATAACCAACTCCTCTCTTATTGGATCAATAGGAGGGTTTGTTACTTGGGCAAACAGCTGTTTAAAATAATTATAGAGAACCTTAGGGCGGTTAGATAACACCGGGAGTGCTGCGTCATTTCCCATAGACCCTGATGGCTCCTGGCCATCACTAACCATAGGCTTAAGAATAAAACTAATATCTTCTTGAGTAAAACCAAATGCCTGTTGAATGTCTAATAAGGCGCTTTGTAATTTGATCTTGACTGTTGGTTTTCTTAAGTCACTTAAAAGAAATCGGGATTGATTAATCCAGGATTCATATGGCTTTGCACTAGCTAATAATTTCTTTACCTCAGCATCATCAATAATTCTTCCTGCTTGAAGGTCAATAAGTAACATTTTTCCTGGCTCTAGACGCCATTTTTTAACTATTTTTTCTTCAGGAAACTTAAGGACACCCATCTCAGAAGCCATCATCACAACGCCGTCATCCGTCATCAAATAGCGAGCAGGTCTTAATCCGTTTCGATCTAGGGTTGCACCTATCATTTGTCCGTCTGTAAAAGCTACGGCGGCTGGGCCATCCCATGGCTCCATCATAGCGGCGTGATACTCATAAAAAGATTTTCTTTCTTGGCTCATTAGTCCGTTACCAGACCAAGCTTCTGGTATCAACATCATCATAGCGTGAGGCAAGCTATAACCTCCTGCTACCAACAATTCTAAACAATTATCAAAGCTTGCTGAATCGGATTGTCCTTCTGTAATAAGTGGCCATAATTTTTCCAGATCTTCACCCAGCAACATGGACTTCATTTTCTCTTGTCTTGCATTAATCCAATTCTCATTGCCGCGCACGGTATTAATCTCACCATTATGAGCAATCATTCTATACGGGTGCGCAAGGTCCCAAGACGGAAAGGTATTCGTTGAAAACCTTTGATGCACTAAAGCTAAAGCTGACTTGGATGATTCGTCCAAGAGATCTGGAAAAAATACGCCCACTTCGTTTGCCAAAAGCATCCCTTTGTATACGACGGTTCGTGAGGACATAGAAGAAACATAAAAACTAGCAGGGTCATCTATATCTAAAGCCTGCACAAGGTTTTCAATTCTTTTTCTAATAACGAACAATTTTCTTTCAAAAGCCACTTGTCCGTCAGTGTTATCGCCGCGACCAATAATGACTTGCTTAATGACCGGCTCAACGTTTCTTGCTGCGCCAGCTATATCTTGATTGTTAACTGGAACGTTTCTCCAGCCTAGCTCTATTTGTTCCTCTTCCGCAATAACTTTACTAATTATGCTTTCACACAGTGCTCTCGTTTTTTCTGCTTGAGGTAAAAAGAGCATTCCAATTCCATACTCACCCTCTCCCGGTAATGCAATAGATAATACTTTTGCTTCTTTTTGAAATAGTGCGTCAGGTATTTGAATAAGAATCCCAGCACCATCACCTAATTTAGGGTCATAGCCCGTTGCGCCTCGGTGGGTTAGGTTGGTGAGAATCTCCAGTCCTTGTGAAATAATTTTATGACTTTTAATTCCCCGGCTATTTGCAACAAAACCAACACCGCATGAGTCATGCTCGTTTGACGGATTGTATAACCCTTGTTTTTTTGGTGTGATTGGTCGCATCATTATTTTACTTAAGTGTGTTAAACGGAACGGTAAATTTTAAAGCTTTTTGCCAGCTTATTCAATGATCTTATGGTAAAAAGGTTAATAGTTATTAAAGTTGATCAAAGGCATTATTTGCAGCATTGATGGTTTGTTTTATATCAACAGAAGTGTGTGCTGCCGAAACAAAACCTGCCTCAAAGGCGGAAGGGCCAAAATACACGCCTTGGCTTAGCATTAAATGAAAGAATTTTTTAAACAAATCTCTATTCGACGCCATAATTTCTTCAAAACTATTAGGGGGTGTTTTACTAAAATACAGCCCAAACATACCTCCAACATTGCGAGCACAAAAATCAATATTTCTCTCTTTAGCAGATAACGTTAAGCCATCTGTCAATTGTTTTGTGGTGATACTAAGTTTCTTAAAAAAATCTGGCTCCTGGATTAGTTCTAGAGTTTTAAGACCTGCTGCCACTGCTACCGGATTGCCTGACAATGTTCCTGCTTGATATACCGGGCCTAACGGCGCAAGTTGTTGCATGATTTCTTTTTTTCCTCCAAATGCCCCTACTGGAAGACCTCCTCCAATTACTTTACCTAATGTTGTCATATCTGGAATCACATTAAATAATGCTTGCGCTCCTCCCAACGCAACCCGAAAACCAGTCATCACTTCATCGAAGATTAATACCGTGCCATATTTAGTACAAAGGGACCTAAGGGTTTCAAGAAACTCTTGATGAGGAACTATTAAATTCATATTGCCTACGATCGGCTCAATAATCACGCAGGCAATCTCTCCATCAAGCTTAGAAAAGAGATCCTGTAGGGCCTGTGAGTCATTATAGGGAAGAGTTAAAGTATGTTTAGCAACATCTGTAGGAACGCCAGCTGAGCTTGGTTGGCCAAATGTTAGGGCTCCTGAGCCAGCTTTAACTAATAGCGCATCTGCATGACCGTGATAACATCCTTCGAATTTTACAATTTTATCTCTGCCCGTAAAACCTCTTGCAACCCTAATAGCACTCATGGTAGCTTCTGTACCGCTACTAACTAAGCGGACCTGCTCAATACTAGGGACCAACTTTACAATCTCTTCTGCCATATCTAATTCACGAGAAGTAGGTGCGCCAAAAGATAAACTATTTTTTGATGCATCATGAACAGCCGTTAAAACTTCATGGTTGGCATGTCCTAATATCATTGGTCCCCATGAATTAATATAATCTATATATTCCTTATCGTCCTCATCCCACAGTCGGCTTCCCAGTCCCCTCTTAAAAAAGATAGGGGTACCGCCCACCGAACTAAATGCTCTTACTGGGGAGTTAACGCCTCCAGGAATATATAATTTTGATTGCTCGTATAAACTTTGGTTTTTACTCATAGGTTCCAGCTTTTAAGGATTGTACAAAATTGTTTTGCGGTTGATTCAATATTATCAGAGTTAAAAAGAGATGAGACTAGAGCAATACAATTTATTTGCTCATTTTTTAATGTCTCTATATTTTCTAAGGTTATTCCTCCGATAGCTACCATAGGGATATTACCCATACTTCTCGCCTGCCTGAGTATATCAAGAGTCGCTCTTGGCGCGTTAGGTTTAGTCTTTGTAGGGAAAAAGGCTCCTAGAGCTATGTAATCCACCTGCTTTTCATATGCCTCTTTAACTCTACTGAGGGAATTATAACAAGAAACTCCTATGCATTTATTTGGCCCTAACAATTTTCTAGCTTTATCAACATTGTCGTCATATTTACCTAAATGTACTCCAAATGCATCTAAATGTTTTGATAATTCAATATCATCGTTAATAATAAGCTGCACATTCGTTCTATCACAAAGTTCTTTTAGGGCGGTGGCTTGAATTTTTTTTTGCTTAGGCTTTAATGTTTTTGATCGATACTGCACAAGTCTCACCCCACCTTCAATTGCTTGTCGAGTGTGGTTTAATAAAAGATCATTGTCTATTTGGTCGGGGGTGATAGCATATATCCCGCTAATTATGGTTGAAACGTCCATCCTCCATCCTCTTGGTCCATCCAAAAAAGTCGGTCTGGAATAGACTGGCCCATTCCTGGTTTAAATGCATTTTTTAAGGCTTGCCATGTGTAGTGTTGTGCGTGCTCAACTGCTAATTCTAAACTAAGTCCTTGCGCAAGATAGCCCGCAATGGCTGATGTTAAAGTACATCCAGACCCATGATAATTGCCGGGGAGTCTATCCCAGTAATAAGGGATGGCTTCCTTAGCCTCTAAATATAGGGTGTTTATAACAGACTTTGTGTTTTCATGAGTGCCAGTTATAAGGACATTCTGACATCCAAGCAACTGAAGCCTCTCTGCACACTGATCTATACTTATATCTTCAAAATTCTCATCACTGTCAATAACGAGCCTTCTAGCTTCGTGACTGTTTGGGGTAATCAGATGGGACTGAGGAAATAACAATTCGAGCATTGCACTCATCATTTCTATGTTCACCAGTTCATCACCTCGGCCCGAAGCTAGAACAGGGTCTATAACCAAGGGAATATCAGGGTAGTCTGCAGCTATTTCAGCTACAACTGTAATATTTTCCGAGCTTCCTAAAAGGCCGCATTTAAAAACTGATATTTCCATATCTTCTAAAATACTTCGCGCCTGATCATTAACTAGCTCTGCGCTTATAGCAGCTAAGCTTTCAACCCCAATAGTATCCTGAACTGATACTGCGGTAGCAATAGAAAAAGGGTGGCATCCTATACTTGCCAAAGTTAAAACGTCAGCTTGTAATCCAGCCCCACCAGTTGGGTCTGTGGCAGAAAAAGTCATCACTTTTGAAAAGTTTTTTGTCATGAAAAAAGTTTTTTTGCAGTATTACATTGGGTCAATATCGACACTCCATTTTACTCTATTAGCTAATGGGTGTTGTCTAATTTGATCTATCCACACTTTTAGCATATTTTGTAAATATTTTCTTTCGTTTGACTGAATGTATATATTAATTCTTTCATGCCCGCTCACTCTCTCCATAACCGGCCTAACAGGACCAAAAATATTAACCTTTTCTTTTGAATTTATTGCCCAATCTGCGATATCTTCCATAAATCTTTCTGCCAATGACAATGTTCTTGATTCAGCCTGAAGAACTGCTTGAAAGCTGAACGGCGGTAAATCAATGGATGCCCGCTCAACGAGAATGCTGTTAGCAAATAATTCATAATTATGCGTTTTAACAGCTTGAAAAATAGGATGATTAGGAAAGCTTGTTTGAATTAACACTTCGCCAGCTATACTGCTTCGTCCTGATCGCCCTGAAACTTGCATAAGCTGAGAGAATAAACGTTCCGATGCGCGAAAATCGGTGCTATATAAAGCATTATCCGCATCCAACACTACTACTAATGTTAGTTTTGGAAAGTCATGTCCCTTAGCTAACATTTGGGTTCCAACTAATATATCAATGTCTCCTCTCGAAGTTTTTTCATACAGCTCATTCAGAGCATTTTTTTTTCGCATACTATCCCGATCAACCCTTAGAATGCTGGCGGATGGAATCAAGGCCCTAATGCGATCTTCAATTTTTTGTGTCCCAGATCCTAGCGGATATAGATCGGGATTACCACAATCCTGACATTGCATTGCTATTGGGCTTTCATAACTACAGTGGTGACACCGCAATTTTTTGTCTTTGAGGTGAACAACAAGGCGTGCGCTGCATTGGTGGCATGATGCACTCCAACCACAGCTTGAACAAACTAAAACAGGAGAATATCCCCGTCTATTAATAAAAATTAAAGCCTGTTGTTTAAGCTCTACCCGTTGCTTAATAGCTTTTAATATTAGTGGGGAAATGAGTTGGTCTTTGTCACTATTAAGAGGTGTTGTTTTTATTGCTGGTAATGACGCATTTAAAACAGCTCGATCCTTTAATCTTAACAACTGATATTTGGATATTTCCTTGCTTGCATTAAGCCAGCTTTCTAAAGAGGGTGTGGCAGTTCCAAGCACAATAGGAATATTGTTATTTCGAGCTCTCACCATAGCTACGTCTCTTGCATGATACTTGAGCCCGTCTTGTTGCTTAAATGAGGAGTCATGCTCTTCATCAACAATGATGAGCTTTAAATTTTTAAAGGGTGTAAAAACTGCTAAACGTGTGCCAATAATTATAGAAGCTTTTCCAGACTTAGCTTGCCGCCAATTATCAAGCCTCTCGATACTTGAAAGATTGCTATGAAGAACAACTAAATTTCTATCTGGAAAGCGGGCTCGAAAACGTGACTCTAGCTGAGGAGTTAAATTAATTTCTGGNACTAAAACTAAAATTTGGGCTTTTTCTTCCTCAAGGAAATTTGCGATTAAATGTAAATATACTTCTGTTTTACCGCTGCCCGTCACTCCGTATAAAAGCGATGCTAAAAAACCTTTCTCATTCATTACGCTATTGATAGCCAATTGCTGTTCTTCGTTCAATGATGGTCGCATATCTATCTTATGGCTTTCATCTTCTACCCACTCTTCTGAGTAACAAACACCCATTATCTCCAGATCAAGAATGGCTTTCTTAGCATTAGAGGCAATATTTTTTAATGAGCTCTGTCTGATAGGTTGGCCTAGCAAATGAGCTGCCAATTTTCTTAAATTCTTTTGCCTTTTTGGTAATAACTCAATCCAGTCGGGTGTTAGTTCTCTGGTCGCTTTATACACCTTTTCTTTTATACGCAATTGATATTTATGTTGCTTGATCCGAGAAGGCACAATAGACAATATTGTTTGGCCAATAGGATGATGGTAATAATCTGCAGAAAATTCCAAGAGTCGCAGTAAGTCATTATCAAAAATTACCTCAGGCTCAGCATGAATTATTTTCTTTAACTTGTCTTCGGCCAATAATGAATCATTAGCAAACCCGCAAACTACTCCCATCAAGACTCTGCTCCCAAAAGAAACCTTTACATACTGGCCTACTTTAAATGCCTCTCCATTATTCAAATAATCAAATAATCGGTCTAAGGGAACATCTAATGCTACTTTTAATATTTTTTGACTTTCCTTCATTCCAATTACTTATCATTCCTTAAGAAGTAAACTACAGGATAGGGTAAAATATCCTTTTAAAATATATTTAATTGTAACCTTGTGAAAGCTCACCTTACTGATTTACTTTTTTCAATTGTCAATAAAATGACTTCCGAATTGACTCAGTCGCAAATTGTTATTGAGCGGCCAAAATCCATCGACCATGGTGACCTGTCATCTAATATTGCATTGGTTATTGCTAAGGCGCTTAAAAAATCGCCCCGCACCGTTGCGCAAGAAATAGTTGAGAAAATCCCATCTACAAGATCATTTAGCAAGATAGAAATTGCCGGGGCTGGATTTCTAAATTTTTACTTTAGTTCAAACACACACAATAAAATAATCAATGATGCTCTTGAAAATAATAAAAATTATGGAAGAAGTAATCAAGGTTCACGAAAAAAAATTCAAATAGAGTTTGTTTCAGCAAATCCAACAGGGCCTCTTCATGTCGGACATGGAAGAGGGGCTGCAATTGGAGATTGCTTGGCAAGACTATTTGAGTTTTCTGGATGGGATGTCACTCGAGAATTTTATTATAATGATGCAGGGTCACAAATAGACAACTTAACCAAGTCAATCAAAGCAAGATGTATGAACGTTCTACCAGAAGATCCAAGCTTTCCTGAAGATGGTTATCGTGGTGAATATATATCCGACATCGCAAAGTCCTATCTTGCAAAAAAAACCATCCAAAATGGCTCCGAAACTTTTTCGTCAAACGGCGATACAACTGATGATGATGCTATAAAAAACTATGGCGTTCATTACCTAAGAAAAGAGCAAGACCAAGATTTAGAAGCCTTTAAAATACGCTTTGACGTATTTAGCCTTGAATCTTCTTTTTATTCACAAGGTAAGATTAAGGATGTCGTTACAACACTTAAAAACAATGGCCATACATATGAAAAAGATGGGGCGTTATGGCTTAAAACAACCGCATTTGGAGATGATAAAGATAGAGTGATGCAAAAAAGTGATGGGGCGTTTACTTACTTTGTTCCTGATATTGCTTACCATCTCAATAAATGGGAAAGAGGTTTTAAGAGAGTTATTAATGAGCAAGGAGCCGACCATCACAGCACTGTTAACAGAGTAAGGGCAGGGCTTCAAGGCCTAGATACTGGTATTCCACCTGGTTGGCCAGAATACGTTCTGCACCAAATGATTACAGTCATGAAAAATGGTCAAGAAGTTAAAATTTCAAAGCGGGCGGGAAGTTATGTCACTCTTAGGGATTTAATTGATGAAGTCGGCTGTGATGCTACTCGTTACTTTTTAATAGCAAGGCGAGCAGATTCTCAATTAGTTTTTGATATAGATCTTGCAAAATCGCAAAACAATGAAAATCCTGTTTATTATATTCAGTATGCTCATGCAAGAATTCAAAGAGTGCTTATGCAATGGGGGGGTGAACTTCATTCACTAAGGAGTACAGCAGAGTACAAATACGAAACATTGCTTGAGAAAAAATTAATTAAAAAAATAGAAGAATTTCCTGAGGTGGTAGAAGCTGCCACAAATGATTTAGCTCCTCATCAAATTGCAAACTATTTAAAAGAATGTGCTGCCGACCTTCATGGCTATTATAATGATACTAAATTTCTTGTTGAAAATAATAACGAAAAAAATGGTAGGTTATCTTTAATTTTTGCAACTCAACATATAATAAAAACTGGTTTAAATCTTCTGGGAATTTCTGCTCCGGATTCAATGTAAAGGGAAAAAATGGCTGACGACTACAGAACAATTAAAGAAAAAAAAGCTGAAGGCACACCTTTTACTAACGGTTTGTTTTTTGGTTTACTGCTAGGTATTTTGATATCAATTGCTGTGACGTTATTTATTACTAACGGCAAAAGTCCATTTGTTTCGAAAGAAACAGAGGGATCATGTATTGAAGTAAACTCTGCGATTGGTGAAGACGATGTTATAAATATAGATGAAGATAGTAATTATGACTTTTATCAAACACTTCCAGAGGAATCATCAGCTTACAACATCGAAGACATCCAAAAGAAAAGGGATAATAATCGACAAATTGATTACTATATACAAGTGGGCGCGTTTTCTGAGCAAGCTCCCGCAGATAACCTGAAAGCCAAGTTAGCTCTTATGGGATTTGAGTCAGTTATTATGTCTGCAAAAATTGGTGATAACACCTTCCATAGAGTTAGTGTGGGGCCCTATGAAGATTATGAAACAAGCAAGAGTATGAGAGAAAAATTATTAAAAGAAGGTTTTAAAGCGAACTTAATTAAGCTAACGAGACCTAAAGTTCAATAAATTCTATTTAAACAAGGACAACCATAATGAAAACATTATTATTTGTAATTTCAATGATGCTTGCTTTCACGGCATTTGGAGTAGAGCCTAAGGCAGGAGTTAACTTTAAACAAACTAAAGAGATTATTCCAACGGACTCACCAGGAAAGATAGAGGTTGTAGAGCTGTTTTGGTATGGATGCATCCACTGCTACAAAATAGACCCTTATATTGATAAATGGGCAGACAATGCTCCTAAAGATGTTGTATTTAAAAAGATTCCCGCTGTACCAAGAAAAGATTGGGTTCCCATGGCTAAAGCCTTTTATGCGCTTGAAACTCTTGGCTTAGACAAAACTTTGCATGAAAAACTGTTTGATGCCATACATAAAACCAAGGCCGTAGATCCTGGAAGCGAGCAAAGTGCAATTCAATGGATTGCCTTAACAGCAAAAAAAGATATTAACGAAGTACAGTCTGCATTTAATACTTTCTCTATGAAAGCAAAACTTTCAAAGTCTCAAAGACTTTTTAGGGCAGCAGGGGCAACTGGTGTTCCATCCATAATAATAGACGGAAGATACATAACGTCGTCAACAATGGCTGGGGGTGAAAAAAATACCATAGAACTAATAAATTATATTGTAGGTAATATTCGCAAAGACAAAGCAAAAAATTAACCTCGGCATGACGATCAAAGTCATTATTACGGGGGCTAATTCTGGGATAGGGAAAGCGCTAGCACTTGAATATGCTAAAAAAGGAGCGGTACTAGGTCTGATTGCTAGGGACTCGGATAAATTAGGCTCCCTCCAAAAAATACTTCCCTGCCCATCACTAATCTTTTCAATTGATGTAACTGATATTGCTCAGTGTCGATGGGCAGCAGAAGAGTTTATGGCTCAGCATGGTGTTCCTGACGTAGTTATAGCCAATGCAGGTATCAGCCAGGGCACCCTAACAGAAAATTTCACTGACTTAAAAATTTTTGAGGAAATTATTAAAACTAACTTATTTGGAGTACAAAATACTTTTTATCCATTCATTCAACCCTTTAAAAAAAGGAAAAGGGGACAATTGGTAGGCATTTCAAGCGTTGCAGGGATTCGTGGAATTCCTGGAAGTGGAGCCTACAGTGCTTCAAAAGCGGCTTTAACTAATTACCTTGAAAGCCTCAGGATCGAAATGCTTGAATTTAATATTTATGTAAGCACTATTGCTCCTGGATATATCCGAACCCCTATGACTAATGTTAACAACTTTACTATGCCCTTCTTAATTAATAGCGACAAAGCTGCTAAAAAAATCATCCGGTCTATTGAAAAGAAAACTCGATTTACCATTATTCCCTTTCCAATGAATATCATCGGTCGAATAATAAGGAGTTTTGCCATGTTTTTTGTGGGATTGCTTGGCACGAAATGCGCCTAGAAAGAAAAGGGTAAGCAATAAAAGCTAGGCAGGTTATGCTTATATAAAGATTAGTAATTCATTTAAAATACATACTATAAAGTTACTCATAATAATTAACGAAAGGTAGCAATGAGCAAGCATAGAACCCCAGAGAACATTAGTGACTTTGTCGCTTTATTTATTACGAAATTTTTACGTCTTTTGGCGGATACATTTTTTTCAAAACGATATGGACACCGCGCCGTTGTTTTAGAAACAGTTGCAGCTGTTCCGGGAATGGTTGCAGGGATGTGGATACACCTTAAATGCCTCAGAAAAATGACTAATGACAGAGGTTGGATAAAAACATTATTAGACGAAGCAGAAAATGAAAGGATGCATCTTATGACTTTTATTGAAATTGCTAAACCTAACTGGTTTGAAAGAGGCTTAATTCTTTTTGCTCAGGCTCTTTTTTGGCATTTTTATTTTATTCTTTATATATTTTTTCCTCGGACAGCTCATCGTTTAGTTGGTTATTTTGAAGAGGAAGCTGTCATTAGTTATACAAATTACTTAGAGCAAGTAGAAAACGACCTGTCTCTAAATGTTGCAGCGCCACAAATTGCTATAAATTACTGGAAGCTTAAACCTGATGCCAGGCTTATTGATGTCATAAAAGTAGTTAGAGACGACGAGGCTGGCCATGCAAAAGTTAATCATACGCTTGCGGATACAATTGATGAGGATAAACATAGCGCAAAAAATATCAAGCAAATAGAATACAAAAAAGAAGAGCCTGTTTTTTCTACCGCCAACAAAAAAAATGTAAATGAACACCAAAGTACTACTTTATATAGTTCCACGTCTTTGGGTGAAATCTCCCTATTTAATAGAATAGTCATGGCTCCACTTACCCGGAGCCGGGCAACAGCATCTGGGGTTCCAACAGCTATAATGGCTGATTACTATTCTCAGCGAGCAAGTGCAGGGCTAATTATTGCCGAAGCAACACAGATAAGTCAGCAAGGCCAAGGCTATTCCTGGACTCCAGGAATATATACTGAAGAACAAACAAATGGATGGAAAAATGTAGTGGATAAAGTCCATGGACGGGGTGGGAAAATCTGTCTTCAGCTTTGGCATGTAGGAAGGATATCGCATATCGATCTACAACCAGGCAATCAAAAACCAGTTGCGCCCTCTGCAATTAAGGCTAAGGCATCTATTTGGTTACAATCAGGCTCAGCAGAAGTTTCTGAACCAAGGGAATTAGAATTGTTTGAGATAGGAAGCATTGTTGAAGATTATCGTCAAGCAGCATTTAACGCTAAAAAAGCTGGTTTTGATATGATAGAGATCCATGCTGCAAACGGTTATCTAATTGATCAATTTCTTAGGGACAGCTCCAATAAACGATCAGACAGATATGGTGGCTCCATAGAAAACAGAGCGCGACTTTTGTTAGAGGTGATTGATGCTGTTTCTTCTATATACCCTACCAATCGGATTGGTTTTAGGGTTGGGCCTACTTCTAACTTTAACGATATCAACGACTCAAACCCAGAAGAATTATTTGCGTACATTGCCACACAGTTAGGTAAAAAGTCCTTAGCTTATATGCACGTAATAGAAGGTCAAACAGGGGGTGACAGACAAAATATACCCTTCAACTATGACAAGCTTTATGCCTTATTTAAACAAAATGGGGGCTTATCTAGTATTGCAAATAACGGATACACGAAAGATTTAGCCGAGGCTACTACTGTCGATTTGGTGGCGTTTGGAGTACCTTTCATAGCTAATCCCGACTTAGTGTATAGGCTTGAACATGGGCTTCCGCTAAATGAGCCAGATCAACCTACCTTCTATGGTGGGGATGAGAAAGGTTATACTGATTATCCATTTTATGAAAAATAATTACACATGTTGGTAACAATAAAGAAAATTGCGGTTATTAGTTTTTTCTTTACTCATAGCTTGTTTGCTCTGCAAATTGGAGATATTGCTCCAAACTTCGATGCCAGCACTAGCCAAGGTAAGTTTAATTTTTATAATTGGTCAGGGGAAAATTGGGTTATTTTATTTTCCCATCCAGCAGACTTTACTCCGGTTTGCACAACAGAGCTGGCTGAAGTTGCAAAATTACAGCCGCAATTTGATAAAAGAGA
>JGI20152J14361_10000284_pt1 | contig 38302 bp, 35 predicted proteins | sample COG_02_FD_14361 | JGI IMG/M metagenome (IMG submission 14361)
AATATTGTCGATTATATTCTTTTACATATTCAAAGCGGTTTTCTCTTAAACCTGAATGAGTATAAGTTTTAATTAAAAAGCCCACGGTGTTTTACGCTCCGTGGGCTTTTTTGTGTCTACTGTCTCCATATTCCGCTTGAGTATTTACTATAAGTATATTTAGTAGGCTCTGAATAACCACATCTGGTNGCTAACAACCTCTTATAGCATCATAAAATTACCTGAAAGGTATTTTTTTTAAAATAAATTAAAAAAGTTATNCACANCTTAAACCAAAGTTATACTTTATTAAATCNATTTAATTACTCAAGTAGGGTGCCTGACACCCTAATAGATTAAGGTTTTCATGAAGTTATCCACACTATCCACAAAGATATTAACAATATTTTAAAAAATACAAGAAACAGGGAAAATAATTTTATTTTCCATCCTAAACCCTGTGTATAAGCTGCAATTCTAAACTTAAGTAATCTGTGTATAACTATTGCCTGTGCGTAAGTAGGCAAGTTACACACAGCTCATTATCAGCATTTATTACCTCTAATCACGCTAAAATAACAGCCTTATCATTGATTTAAGATATTGTTTTTATTATGTTTTTTAAACTTATACATAAAAATAGGCCTGCCTAATAATAACAACAATAACAATATAATATATATATACTTTTAAATAAAAGATAACTAAATACTACTTAAACGAAACCGAATTTCTAGCGATTTATTAAACCCATTAAAAAAGATATACTAGATCGCTAATACTCGCTAAGAGTAATACTAGATTTGTTAAGGAAATTTTGTGAATTACCCCTCACGTTTTGATGTCATTGTAATTGGTGGTGGCCATGCTGGTACTGAAGCAGCATTAGCTAGCGCACGCTTAGGCGCCCAGACTTTGCTTTTAACACACAACATGGACACCTTAGGTCAAATGTCATGCAATCCCGCTATCGGTGGTATTGGTAAAAGCCATTTGGTACGTGAGATAGACGCTCTTGATGGAGCCATGGCTAAAGCAACAGACTCTGCAGGTATTCAGTTTCGTGTATTAAACTCACGTAAGGGTCCAGCAGTAAGAGCTACAAGAGCCCAAGCTGACAGAAGTTTGTATCGCAGTGCTATTCGCCAAACTCTTGAACAGCAAAAAAATCTATATATATTTCAACAGTCTGTTGATGATTTAATCATCGAACAAGATCAAGTGATTGGCGCAACGACCAACATGGGGCTAAGTTTTTTTGCTCAACAAGTTGTAATGACCACGGGCACTTTTCTAGGTGGTATTATTCATATCGGTATGCAGCAAAGCCAAGGTGGTAGAGCTGGAGATCCTCCTGCAAACGCCTTGGCACAAAGGCTTAGAGAAAGGCCATTTCGTATTGAACGATTAAAGACGGGAACACCCCCTAGAATCGACAAACGCACTGTAAACTTCAGTGTAATGCAAACACAACCAGGTGACACACCAAGACCTGTAATGTCGATGTTAGGTAATTATCTGATCATCCGGAACAAGTGCCTTGCCATATCACCCATACTAATAAAAAAACCCACGACATGATCCGAGATAGTCTTCACAGGTCACCTTTGTATGCAGGCGTGATTGAAGGCGTAGGTCCACGTTATTGTCCATCTATTGAAGATAAAATAATGCGTTTTGCAGACAAAGATAGTCATCAAATCTTTGTTGAGCCAGAAGGTCTAAATAGCATAGAGCTTTATCCAAATGGCATTTCAACCAGTCTTCCGTTTGATGTTCAGTTAAATTTTGTAAGATCTATAGTCGGTTTTGAAAATGCGCACATTATACGTCCAGGTTATGCCATAGAATATGACTACTTTAACCCACAAGATTTAAAACCTACTCTTGAAACTAAATTAATAAATGGCCTTTATTTTGCAGGCCAAATTAATGGCACAACAGGTTATGAAGAAGCCGGGGCGCAAGGTTTGTTAGCCGGTGCAAATGCGGGGCTAAAGGCATTAGAAAAAGATGAGTTTACCACTGGCCGCGATGAGGCTATTTAGGTGTGATGGTGGATGATTTAGTTACTAACGGCACTCAAGAACCCTATAGAATGTTTACCAGTCGTGCAGAATATCGTTTATTACTTCGAGAAGACAATGCAGACCAACGCCTAACACAGATAGGCTATAACCTAGGGCTGGTTGGCGAGGAACGCTGGCGCGCTTTCAATGAGAAGTGTGAATCCATTGAGCAACGTAAGAAGCTAATGAGAGAAACTAAGGTTACACTTCATAATGACTTAGGTAAGCAGCTAGAGTCCCTATTAGATAAATCTCTAAGTAAAGATACTAACCTTTTAGATATTCTTAAACGTCCAGAGTTAACCTATGAAAAACTACATGACTTAGCTCAACTTCCAGAGGTAGATCCTAATGTTGGTGAACAAATAGAAATTGATGTTAAATATGCAGGTTATATTGATAGACAAAAAGAAGATGTAGAACGTCTNAAAAGAAGTGAGTCAATACAAATACCAAATAATTTTAACTACCAAGGTATCCCTGGTCTATCTAACGAAGCAACGGCAAAGCTAGAACAGATACGCCCTAACAACCTAGGCATGGCTAGCAGAATTCAGGGGGTTACGCCTGCATCGCTTTCACTACTGTTGATATACCTCAAAAAACACAAGATCAAATCTAAAGTAGATTTGGCAGTATAATCATGAACTTAAACCATACGATAGTTGAACCTAGTGCAACACATGAGCAGTGGCGAAGCCTGATTAGCAAGGGTAGCAAAAATCTTTTGATAGATTTGACACCATTACAGCTTGATATCCTTGTAAGTTATATTGAGCAGCTTGTTAAGTGGAATAAAGCCTATAACTTAACGGCGATTCGCGATCCATTGGATATGATTAAGCTGCATGTATTAGATAGTTTAGCTATCATCAAACACTTATCTACGTTAAATGGGCAACGTTTTATCGACGTTGGCACAGGTGCTGGACTTCCAGGGTTGATTTTAGCCATTATTTGGCCACAAAAAGTCATTCATTTGCTTGATACAAATGGCAAAAAGACGCGTTTCTTAACCCAGTTTAAGCATCTTCATCAACTTACAAACGTTGAAGTATTAAACCAACGTTGTGAAGCATATATACCCAAGAAAACTTATGATGTTGTTTTGTCACGGGCCTTTGCATCAATTACAGAAATGTTAAATGGCTGCCAACATCTAGTAGGGAATGATGGACAATTTGTCGCAATGAAAGGCACTTATCCACAACAAGAATTAGATGCTATGCCAGCAAACTATAGCCTGCTAAACTGTGAAATCTTGCAGGTGCCAGGGGTTAAAGCTCAGCGCCACCTGTTAACGATCAAGAAAACAATTAGCATAGGTCACCTGTGAGCAGAGTCATTGCCATAACCAATCAAAAAGGCGGAGTAGGAAAAACAACAACCTGCGTTAACCTAGCTGCTTCTTTAGTTGCCACTAAGCGACGCGTGTTAGTTATAGACCTGGATCCCCAAGGAAATACCACTATGGGTAGTGGTATTGAAAAAAACTCCTTAACTTATTCTGTGCTAGATGTATTAACCCAAAAAGTAGACATCAAAAAAGTTGTGCACCAAAACACCCCCGCAGGCTATGACTTGCTGCCAGCAAATGGCGATCTAACAGCCGCAGAAGTTGAATTGATTCAAGTGCAACAAAAAGAAGCACGACTGCGCATAGCACTGAGCAAATTAGAAAAACCCTATGACTTCATACTCATCGATTGTCCACCATCTTTAAGTATGTTAACAGTTAACGCATTGGCTTGTGCCGACAGTGTTTTAGTGCCAATGCAGTGCGAATATTATGCATTAGAGGGCATAAGTGCGTTACTTAACACGGTAAAGTTAATTAAAAACAGCCTTAATCCAAATTTAGTTATTGAAGGTATATTACGTACCATGTACGACCCACGTAATAGCCTTACTAATGATGTATCTCATCAGCTAATCAATCACTTTGGTGACTTGGTTTATCGCACTGTAATCCCCCGCAATGTGCGACTAGCAGAAGCACCAAGTCATGGTTTGCCAGCTCTAATGTACGATAAGCACTCCCGAGGTGCCGTCGCTTATTTAGCACTAGCTAGTGAATTCATTCGTCAACAAGAAAAAAAATAGAGTTGAATTATGGTTAAAAAACGTGGGCTCAATCGTGGTTTGCAGGCCTTACTTCAAGGAGCAGGAAGCCTTGATGTAGACTTGACACAAACACAAACTGATAGCAAAGATGGCTTACAAGATATTCCTATAGAGTGGATGCAGCGCGGTGCTTATCAACCAAGACGTGATATGGACCCTGATGCTCTTGAAGAGCTAGCTTCTTCTATACGAGTGCATGGCATAATGCAGCCCATTGTTGTGCGTAGTGTGGGTATTGATCGATATGAAATTATTGCTGGCGAGCGTCGCTGGCGTGCTGCACAGTTAGCGCAGCTTGATAGTGTGCCAGCACTTATTAAGGAAGTGCCTGATGAAGCCGCCATTGCAATGGCACTAATAGAAAATATCCAGCGTGAAGACCTAAATGCAATTGAAGAGGCATTTGCCTTACAACGGTTACAAAGTGAGTTTGAATTAACCCAGCAAGAAGTTGCACATGCAGTGGGTAAATCACGCAGCGCAATTGCCAATTTATTACGCCTACTGCAGTTAAGTGAGCCCGTGCGATTAATGCTTGAACGTGGAGATTTGGAAATGGGCCACGCACGCTCATTGTTGACCTTAGAAGGCGAGCTACAACTGCAATTAGCTCGTGAAGTGGTGGCTAAAGGCCTATCCGTTCGTCAAACCGAAGAGTTGGTTCGTAAAGCACAACAAACACCACATATTATAGATAAAAAGCAGGTTAATCCTGATACTAAAAGCCTACAAAACCGCTTATCTGAGTCTTTAGGGGCTGAAGTTAGTGTACTCCAATCAGCTAAAGGTAAGGGTAAACTCACCATTGCGTATGATACTTTAGACCAACTAGACGGTATCATTGCTAGGCTTGAACACCGATAATATGGGCTTATAAGGTTAATGCGCTAAAATACGCGCACAACTTTAAAGCGATAATTTCTTGAGGTTTACGCACAAACTCACTATAATCACGCTCGCTGTAATCTTAGTTGCAGCAAGTAACGTAATTTAGACCAACAACTAACGAGTTTTGTAAGCAATATGGCGCTCAATAAAGCCCCCCTTTGGCTACAAAAAACATTAACCTATCAGTGCCTTATAGTGGCGTTGATTGGAGTGGGTTTATCTATAAATAATGGCATTACGGGAATGTCCGTAATTATTGGTGGTGCTATTTATAGCCTGCCTGCATATTGGGCACTTAGACGAGAGTTTGCACGTGGTAATAAACTCAATTCTAACCCCCAAATAGCAGATGCAAAGCTAACTTTGGCGCAAATGTATGGCAATGAAGTGCTCAAAATAACCTTGACGGTAGTCTTGTTTAGTTTAGCCTTTCGTTTAGTTGAACCACTAAACCCATTAGCCTTAGTTTTAGCTTTTACAGGCTCCCATGTATTAGTAGCGGTGCTACCAGTATTTATAGATAAACAAACTTCTACGAAATAAAAAGTGAGATAAAGCATGGCAAGTGGCATGACGTCCTCTGAGTATATAGCTCACCATCTGACTAACTTAACCTATGGCAAGCATCCTGTGAATGGCTGGAGCTTTGCAGAAAGTGGCCAACAAGTCATAGAAATGGGCTTTATGTCTATTAATGTTGACTCCATGGTTTGGTCTGTTGGTCTTGGTGCATTTTTCATCTGGTTATTTAGCCGCGTGGGCAGAACAGCCACGACCGGCGTACCTTCAGGTGTTCAAAACTTTATTGAAATGATCATTGANTTTGTCGATGACAATGTAAAGAGCATGTTCCACCACAAAAGTGCTGTTATAGCGCCGATGGCTTTGACGATATTTGTCTGGGTGTTTTTGATGAACTTAATGGATTTGGTCCCTGTGGACTGGATTCCTCATCTTGCCGGCATGATGGGCATTCATTTTATGAAGATCGTGCCATCTACAGACCTTAACGTAACAATGGGAATTTCATTCTCAGTGTTCTTTCTTATTGTTTTCTACTCAATTAAAGCAAAAGGTATCGGCGGCTTTATGGCCGAGCTAAGCTTGCAGCCGCTAGGCAAGTGGGCTCTACCTTTCAACCTACTATTAGAGTTGGTTGGTTTAATTGCAAAACCTATTTCATTAGCACTGCGTTTGTTCGGTAACATGTACGCAGGCGAAATGATCTTTATTCTGATTGCACTACTACCCTTCTGGGCCCAGTGGGTGTTATCGGTGCCGTGGGCTTTGTTCCACATCCTAATCATCACATTGCAGGCATTCATCTTTATGGTGCTGACCATTGTGTATTTGGCGATGGCTCACGACCATCATTAATCATTACCTTTTTACTTTTAACTACTAATCTCACTTAAACTGGAGAAACACAATGGAATTGGAAATTGCACAGATTGCTGCTAGCGCATCACTGTATTTTGCTGGCGCATTCATCTTAGGTATGTCTGCTCTTGCGGCTGCTGTTGGTATTGGCGTATTGGGCGGAAAGTTCTTGGAAGGCGCTGCGCGTCAGCCAGAATTGATCCCACTACTTCGTACACAGTTCTTCATCATTATGGGTCTAACTGACGCCGTGCCTATGATCGGCGTGGGTATCAGCCTTTACATCATGTTTGCGGTTGCCTAAAGGTCATCTTTAACCAACCCATTCAGATGGAGGTCTTGCCATGAATATGAACATGACAATTTTGGGCCAGATTATTTCTTTTGCCATCTTCGTGTACTTGTGCATGAAGTTTGTTTGGCCACCGCTTACAGCGGCCTTGGCCGAGCGTCAAAAGATGATCGCAGAAGGTTTAGATGCAGCCGATAAGGCCGCACGTGAACTTGCTGATGCCCAGCAGTCTGTAGAAACAGCACTGCAACAAAGCAAAGCGCAAGCAGCTACTATTATAGAGCAAGCTAATAAACGCGCTAGCCAGATCGTTGATGAAGCCAAAGAGACCGCTCAAGCCGAAGCCACCCGTATTAAAGTGGCAGCGACTGCTGATGTTGAACAGGAAATGAATAGTGCTAAAGAAGCGCTACGTGCTCAAGTTGCAACACTTGTTGTGGCCGGTGCGGAAAAAATCCTGGGTGCATCTATCGATGTAAACAACCATAAAGAGCTTGTCGATAAGTTGGCAGCCGAACTGTAAGAAAAGAGAGGTTAACGATGGCTGAATCCATTACTGTTGCCCGTCCTTACACCAAGGCCGCTTTCGAAACGGCATTGGCCCAGGGCGACTTGGGTAGCTGGTCGGAATTTTTGAACATGGCTGCAGCAGTTGTTGCAGACCCAAGTTTGGCCCAAGTTCTGGATAATCCAGCACTGACGGCAACAAAAAAAGCCCAGCTAGTGACTGACGTTGTAAACGGCAATCACCCTGTATCTCAACAGGCTCAGAACTTTCTGAACCTGTTGGCCGAAAACAAGCGTTTGTCATTGCTACCTGAAGTTTCTAATTTATATGAAACTTTAAAGGCAAATCAAGAGCAGTCGATAGACGTGTCTATCGTAAGTGCCTTTGATTTGGGCAATGAGCAACAAGACAAACTGACTCAAGCATTGAACGCGATGTTGTCACGCGAAATTAACATTACTAGTACTACCGATGCATCTTTGCTTGGTGGTGTGATCGTCTACGCTGGCGACCTAGTTATTGATGGTTCCGTTAAGGGCAAACTAAGCAAATTGGCTGAGGCCATGAATGCCTGAGTGTGAGGAATAAAGCATGCAACAACTGAATCCTTCAGAGATCAGTGAGATCATTAAGAAGCGCATTGAGCAACTTGATGTATCATCTGAAGCCCAGAATGAGGGCACAATTGTTAGTGTAGCTGATGGTATCGTATTGATCCACGGCTTAGCTGACGCAATGTACGGGGAAATGATTGAATTCCCTGGTGGTATTTACGGCATGGCCATGAACTTGGAGCGCGACTCTGTTGGCGCTGTAGTTCTTGGTGATTACGAAGAGTTGGTCGAAGGCCAAACTGCTCGTTGTACTGGTCGTATCCTAGAAGTTCCTGTAGGTCCTGCATTATTAGGACGTGTAGTAGACGCTCTAGGTAACCCTATCGATGGTAAAGGCCCGATCGATTGTGATCTAACCGATGCTGTTGAAAAAGTAGCCCCAGGTGTAATTGAACGTAAATCTGTAGACCAGCCCGTTCAAACAGGACTTAAGGCGATTGACGCCATGGTTCCTGTAGGCCGTGGCCAACGCGAATTAATCATCGGTGACCGTCAGACTGGTAAGTCTGCCATCGCTATCGATGCCATCATCAACCAAAAAGACACTGGCGTTAAATGCGTCTATGTGGCTATTGGTCAAAAACAGTCTACTATTGCTAACGTAGTACGTAAGCTAGAAGAACACGGCGCAATGGCTCATACCATTGTTGTAAACGCAGGCGCAGCTGACTCAGCAGCGTTGCAGTTCTTATCGCCATACTCTGGTTGTACTATGGGTGAATACTTCCGTGACCGTGGTGAAGACGCACTGATCGTATTTGATGACCTGACTAAGCAAGCTTGGGCTTATCGTCAAATCTCTTTGTTACTTCGTCGTCCTCCAGGTCGTGAAGCTTATCCAGGTGATGTATTCTATTTGCACTCTCGCCTACTTGAGCGTGCATCTCGTGTAAACGCAGAATATGTAGAAGCATTTACCAACGGTGAAGTAAAAGGTAAGACCGGTTCTTTAACTGCGTTACCTATTATCGAAACCCAAGGTGGTGACGTATCGGCTTTTGTACCGACTAACGTAATTTCTATTACCGATGGACAGATTTTCTTAGAAACTGACTTGTTCAACGCAGGTGTGCGCCCAGCCATTAACGCTGGTTTGTCTGTATCGCGTGTAGGTGGTGCAGCACAAACTAAGATCATCAAGAAGTTAGGTGGTGGTATTCGTTTGGCATTGGCTCAGTATCGTGAATTGGCAGCATTTTCTCAGTTTGCTTCTGACTTGGATGACGCAACACGCGCCCAGTTAGAGCATGGTCAAAGTGTGACCGAGCTGATGAAACAGCACCAGTATTCACCTATGAGCGTTGCTGATATGGCAATCAGTCTATTTGCAGCTAACGAAGGCTTCCTTAATGACGTAGCCCTTCCTAAGGTTGGCAACTTCGAAGCCGCTCTAATTTCTTATATGAACAGCGAACATAGTGACGTGATGAACCAGGTGAATGAATCTGGTGACTTTAACGGCGACATCGCTGCTAACTTTAAGTCTGCATTAGAGCAGTTTAAGGCAACTCAAACCTGGTAGTAGCTAGCGGCCTCAAGTTTTCTTGGGGCGGCGCTATGACCTAGTTAGTTACTTAATAGATAGGTAAGCATATGGCAGTCGGAAAAGAAATAAAGACCCAGATTGCAAGTATCAAGGGTACGCAAAAAATCACTAGCGCCATGGAAATGGTAGCGGCGAGTAAAATGCGTAAAGCACAAGATCGTATGAACCAGAGCCGTCCTTACGCAGATAAAATGCGTGAAGTCATCGCTCACCTTGCACGGTCTAACCCTGAATACAAGCATCTGTATCTGCAGCAGCGAGAGCTAAAGCGGGTGGGTTACATTGTAGTTTCTTCCGATCGTGGTCTGTGTGGTGGTTTAAACATCAATGTGTTTAAGAAAACCGTACAGAGCATGGCTGAACATGATAAAAATGGCATTCAGATCGATATCTGTGCTATTGGCTCAAAATCAGCAACCTTCTTTAACAATTATGGCGGCAACGTCGTATCAAGCAAGTCCCAGCTGGGTGAAAAGGCAGAAATTGCTGAACTCATCGGTGCTGTGAAAATCATGCTTGATAGTTATGATGAAGGACGGTTGGACGCTGTGTACGTGGTATACAATAATTTTGTAAATACCATGACCCAACAACCCAACGTAGTACAAGTTTTGCCATTGCAGGCAGACCCGAATGATGACGGCATGAGCCAACATTGGGACTACTTATATGAGCCAGATGCCCGTGAATTACTCACAGGCCTTTTGACCCGTTATGTAGAATCTTTAGTGTATCAAGCTGTGGTAGAGAATAACGCTTGTGAGCAGGCCGCGCGGATGATCGCTATGAAAAGCGCCACCGATAACGCGGGTGATCTGATTGATGACCTTCAGATGATTTACAACAAGGCTCGTCAATCTGCGATTACTCAGGAAATTTCTGAGATCGTGAGTGGCGCAGCAGCCGTTTAACCTGAGCTATAAGCAGTAGTTTTCGATAGAGGATAAAATTATGAGTAGCGGACGTATCGTACAGATTATCGGCGCAGTAATCGACGTGGAATTTCCACGTGATTCTGTGCCAAAAGTATATGACGCACTAACTGTAGACGCTAAGGGTACAACCCTAGAAGTTCAACAACAGTTGGGTGACGGCGTAGTACGCACTATCGCCATGGGCCAGACCGAAGGTCTAAGCCGTGGTCTAGACGTATCTAACACCGGTGGTGCTATTAAAGTGCCAGTTGGAACAGCCACTTTGGGCCGCATCATGGACGTATTGGGTAACCCAATCGACCAGTGTGGACCTATTGGTGAAGAAATTCGTATGCCAATTCACCGTAAGGCACCTTCTTACGCTGAGCAGTCAGCTAGTAATGAATTGCTAGAGACTGGCATCAAAGTTATCGACTTAGTTTGTCCTTTCGCTAAAGGCGGTAAGGTTGGACTATTTGGTGGTGCCGGTGTAGGTAAAACCGTAAACATGATGGAGCTTATTCGTAACATCGCTATCGAGCACAGTGGTTATTCTGTGTTTGCAGGTGTGGGTGAGCGTACTCGTGAAGGTAACGATTTCTACTATGAGATGAAAGAATCCAATGTATTGGACAAAGTATCTCTAGTATATGGCCAAATGAATGAGCCCCCAGGAAACCGTTTACGTGTTGCACTGACTGGCCTTACTATGGCTGAGCAGTTCCGTGACGAAGGTCGTGACGTATTGTTGTTTGTTGACAACATTTACCGTTACACCTTAGCTGGAACCGAAGTATCTGCATTGCTTGGCCGTATGCCTTCTGCAGTAGGTTACCAGCCAACACTAGCCTCTGAAATGGGTGTGTTGCAGGAGCGTATAACCTCCACTAAGACTGGTTCGATCACTTCTATCCAAGCGGTATACGTGCCTGCGGATGACTTGACTGACCCGTCTCCAGCAACGACTTTCTCTCACTTGGATGCCACTGTGGTATTGTCTCGTCAGATCGCTGAATTGGGCATTTACCCAGCAATCGATCCGCTGGATTCAAGCTCACGTCAGCTAGATCCGCTAGTGATTGGCCAAGAACATTACGACATTGCTCGTGGCGTTCAAGGTATTCTTCAGCGTTACAAAGAGCTTAAAGACATCATTGCGATTTTGGGTATGGACGAACTTTCTGATGAAGACAAGCAAGCGGTAACGCGCGCTCGTAAGATTCAGCGTTTCTTGTCTCAGCCATTTTTCGTTGCTGAAGTATTTACTGGAGCTTCTGGTAAATATGTATCTCTTAAAGACACTATTGCTGCCTTTAAGGGCATTTTGGCTGGTGAATACGACGATCTTCCAGAGCAAGCCTTCTACATGGTTGGCGGCATTGAAGAAGTAGTCGAGAAAGCTAAGAGCATGTAATTGTTTGGGTTTAATATTATTGGCCAAAGCTAATAAATTAAGCCCAGCTTAAGAGGATAATCATATGGCTAATAGTGTAGATTGTGACATCGTTAGTGCTGAAGAATCCGTCTTTTCAGGTAAAGTACAGTTTATTTCACTTACAGGTTCTTTTGGTGAACTGGGTATTTATCCAGGCCACACGCCTTTGTTAAGTGAAGTTAAGCCAGGTCCTGTGAAAATGCTCATGGAATCAGGTGAAGAAGACATATTTTACGTGTCAGGTGGGTTCTTAGAAGTTCAGCCGCACAAGGTTATCTTGTTGGCTGATACAGCACTGCGTGCAGCAGATTTAGACGAAGCTGCTGCAGAAGAAGCCAGTCGCCATGCCGAACAGGCTATGGCAGACAAAACGTCTGAGTTTGAATACTCGCGTGCAACTGGCCAATTGGCCGAAGCTGCGGCTCAACTGCGAACCTTGCGTCAGATTCGTCAGAAACTAGGCAAATAAGTAGTTCCCATTGAAGTATATAAAAAAGCAGCCTCGGCTGCTTTTTTTGTACCTAGAAATTGGCTAATATTACACAACACCAAGTTAAACAATCACTAAGCCATCAAGCACCTGGAAAAATATGCTACTGTAGATTGGTATCATTATAGTTGCATATAAAATGGCGCATTTAGGCTCATACATAGATGAAATTCACCTGAACTTAATAGGTATAAAGCGTCTAATTGATACCCGTGATTTAATACCGCACCACAAGGAACGTTAATGTCGTTAGAAGTGATTATTCTTGCAGCAGGCAAAGGCACAAGAATGTATTCAGATTTGCCTAAAGTTTTACATCCATTGGCAGGTAAGCCAATGCTTGTGCATGCTATTGAGCAGGCGCAAACACTTAAGCCTTCTCAAACGCATATTATAGTGGGTCATGAGGCCCAAAAAGTAGCTAGCGTGGTTGAGCCTATGGGTGCTCAATGTGTTACACAAAATCAGCAGTTGGGTACAGGGCACGCTGTGGCTCAAGCGATGCCTATGGTTGATAATTTGGCAGTCGTCTTAGTATTGTATGGCGACGTGCCCCTTGTGCCTGGGGTCTTAATGCAACAGCTCGTAGACAAAGCCATGCACGGTGATTTAGCGGTGCTTACGGTAACACTTGATGATGCTTCAGGTTATGGGCGTATCGTGCGTAATGANNAAGGACATATCCAAGCGATTGTTGAGCATAAAGATGCTAATGATGAACAGTTGAAAATTAATGAAATTAATACGGGTATATTGGCAGCCAAAGCGAGCTTGTTGAATAACTGGTTACCTCGCATTGGCAGCAATAATGCTCAAGGTGAAATCTATTTAACCGATATTGTGGCTATGGCAGTTGCTGATGGAATAGCTATCACTAACCTGCAGCCAGACTACCCACAACAAACACAAGGTGTAAATGATCGAGTGCAACTGGCAGAGCTTGAACGCTGGTACCAGCAACAACAAGCGATGCAATTACTTCGCGAAGGTGTGCAACTTGCAGACCCAACACGCTTTGACCTACGTGGTGAATTAACCGCAGGCAAAGACACTTATATAGACATTAACACCATTATAGAAGGACAAGTATCTATTGGTGATGGCGTGCATATTGGCCCTAATTGTCACATCAAAGATAGCCACATTGGCGCAGGCACACAGGTTTTAGCCAACAGCATTATCGATAAGGCTCAAGTGGCCAAAAATTGTACCATCGGCCCTTTTGCCCGCTTACGTCCAGGCACTGTAATGCATGATAATGCAAAAGTGGGCAATTTTGTCGAAACTAAAAAAACCACCCTAGGCAAAGGTTCAAAAGCTAATCACTTTACATACTTAGGCGACACCAACGTCGGTGAGCAAGTGAATATTGGCGCAGGCACAATCACCTGCAACTACGACGGGGTGAACAAGTTTCAAACCCATATTGGTGATGGCGCTTTTGTTGGCTCAAACAGCTCAATTGTTGCACCAGTTACTATTGGTGCTGGAGCAACGATTGGTGCAGGCTCTACCATCACCAAAGACGTAGAAAATAACAACCTAGCGATCGCTCGTGGTAAACAACGAAATTTAGCTACTTGGGCTAAGCCCAAAAAATGTTAATCAAGGAAGACATCTCATGTGCGGAATAGTCGGTGCCATTGCCTTGCGCAATATCAGTAGCATACTTGTAGAAGGCCTAAAGCGCCTAGAATATAGAGGATATGACTCCTCAGGTGTAGCCATCTTAAGTGACCAAGGCTTGCAGCGCACCCGCAGGGTAGGCAAAGTAGCCAGTTTAGATGCCGCCTTAATGCAATCGCCATTACAAGGTAACGTAGGTATTGCCCACACACGCTGGGCTACACATGGTGTTCCCAATGAAGTGAATGCTCACCCACATTGGTCTCATAGTAGTTTGGCCGTAGTGCATAATGGCATTATAGATAATTTTGAGCTTATTAAAGCAGACCTTATCGCCACAGGCTATGGTTTTGACAGCGATACAGACACAGAGGTTATTGCTCACCTAATTCACCGCAATCGCCAACAAGGGATGTCTCTAACACAAGCTGTACGTGAGGCAGCGGGCCGCTGTGAAGGTGCTTACGCGTTAGGTGTAGTGGATGAAACTCAGCCAGACTTGTTGTTAGCGGCACGAAAAGGCAGCCCGCTAGTGATTGGCTTGGGCAGTGATGAAAATTATATTGCATCAGACCAGCTGGCACTGTTGCAAGTGACTGACCAATTTATGTTTTTAGAAGATGGTGATATTGCTGAAATAAGCCGAACTGCCGTTACGGTTACAGATCATACAGGCGCTGTGGTTGTGCGTCCAAGTCACCGTTATGAACACAGTGAAGAAAGTAGTGACAAAGGCAACTATAAACACTATATGCTCAAAGAAATTTATGAGCAGCCAAAGGTTGTGTCCAACCTTATTTCTCAGCAAGTCGTGGGCGGGAAAATACAAAATATTTTAAATGATAGTGCTATTGAGGCTTTGTCTAAGGCTAAAAATGTACAAATCATTGCCTGTGGCACAAGCTATTTAGCAGGTATGGTAGCAAAGTATTGGATTGAGAGTTTGGCAGGCCTTGCTTGTCAAATAGAGGTGGCTAGTGAATATCGCTATCGCCAAGCTGTAGTACCAGAGGATACCTTACTTATCACTTTGTCGCAGTCTGGCGAAACGGCGGATAGTTTGGCAGCTTTACGACACATTGATAAATCCAAACTTGCCGCAAGCTTAGCTATTTGTAATGTGGCATCAAGCAGTCTTGTGCGTGAATCAGATATAGTGTTGCTAACACAAGCAGGCCCAGAAATTAGTGTAGCCTCTACCAAAGCCTTTACCACACAGCTAATTACGTTACTTCACCTCACGTTACTACTAGCAAAGCAACGTTCACATATAGATATCCAGCCCATTATTAATGCCATGCAAACTTTGCCTGGTGTATTACAGCAGTGCTTATTGATGGACACTAAGATTCAAACTGTGGCTCAAAAGTTTGCCGACAAGCATCACACACTATTTCTTGGCAGAGGCAGCATGTACCCAATTGCGTCAGAAGGGGCTCTAAAGCTTAAAGAGATTTCTTACATACATGCTGAGGCATACCCAGCTGGAGAGCTGAAGCATGGCCCACTGGCATTAGTAGACGCCTTTATGCCTGTGGTTGTGGTGGCACCAAAGGATGATATGCTGGATAAGCTTAAAGCCAACATGCAAGAAGTGCGTGCTCGTGGTGGCGAGCTATTTGTGTTTGCCGATGCTCATGCGAAAATGGCAGAAGATCACGCAACTCACATTATTGTAGTACCCGAAGTACATGAAGTATTAGCGCCCATCGTATACGCTATTCCCATGCAATTGTTGTCCTACCACGTAGCGATTATTAAAGGCACAGATGTGGATCAACCTCGTAACTTAGCAAAGTCTGTCACTGTGGAGTAACAACACAGTTCACCTGGTCGCTATGGTAGCTTGCTGCAGTATTGGCAAGTGCGGCTCATAAAAGGATGACATCATCATGGAAAAAAGCAGCCAATTAGATTTCTTCTTATTGCCATCAACTCTGATTAGGCTTTTTTTTTGGATATCCAGCATATTTGTCGTGCTATTCGTCTTTGTCAGTTGGGTGGCCAATGAACAACGCACAAAATTCTATAAAGAATCCAATGACGCATTTTTTCATGTGAATGAACAGCTTGTTATCAATGACGCCGCATTAGCAGGGTTTGGTAGCTTGCTTACAAGTATTGGCACCAATAATATTCAGAAAACACGTAATTTCACCAAACGTATGCGTACTGCGTACCCACACATTTATATGTTTGAAGGGCTCACTAGTGTTGACCCAGAAAATAAAGCGCAACACCAAGAAAAAATGCAGAAGCTGGGTTACCCAGACTATGAAATCACTCGTTACGTGTCTAAGAAAAACCCTTTAGGTAAGACCATTGACATGGTTAATGGGGCCCCCATGTACTTCCCTATTTTTTATATCGATCCTTATTTAGATTCAGTTAAAGGCCTCATGGGCTTTGATATGATGTCCGCACGTAATATGCGAGTCACTTTGTTAGAATCAATAGAGTCTGGCAAGCCAGTGGCGTCGGCACCATGGAGCTTAAAAGAAGGCGGACGTGGTTATACATTGATTAAAGCGCTGGGCATGGATGATAGTGCTCAGGGGGTAATGGCAGAACATGGGAAAGGTGGGTTGGCTGTATTAATAGTCATCAAAATAGACACAATGCTGGCCCCTTTGAGAAACATCGTACCTGAAGCTAACATTCAACTACTTTATGGTGAGGGTCGCAAACTAGCTACACAAGAAATATTTCCCCAGGCACTCTCTACCCCCATTATTGAAATAGACACCTTGGTAGAAGAGTACAAATTAGAAGATTTAGGGCAGCCATTTATCCTATCTATAAAGCAATCATCAGGATTGTTTGCTCCGCATATTCAAGCCATGGCAATGCTGATTTTGCTTATGTGTTTTATATATGGCGCTTATTATCGTAGTTTGATTGCCAAGTATAGGCTGCAGCTACAGCGAGATAGCGCGGTATTAAAAATTAACCAACAACATGATTCATTGGAAATCATGGTTGCAAGTCGAACTAAGGCGCTACAGCGAAAAAGTGATGAAAATATTAGTTTAGTACAGCAGCTAATACGCGTTCAAGAAGATCAAATTCATCACATTGCAAGAGAATTACATGATGGTTTTGGCCAGACCCTTACCGCCATTAAGATCAATGCCCACATCTTAGAAAACACCAAAAAGATAAAAGATGTGTATTCTTATGCTCAAGATATAACTGCGCAAGCCAATACATTGTATGACACCATGCATGATATGATTCAACGCTTAAGGCCTGAAGCACTTGATATGTTTGGTTTAAAGGCTTCTATAGAGCAGTGCATTAGTGCCTTTCATTTAAACGAGCAAGGCATTGAGCTAGAGCTCTATATTGATGACAAGGTAAATGCCGTTGAAGAAATAATTAGTATTGCAAGCTACCGAATAGTGCAAGAGCTAGTTAATAATGCGCTCAAATACGCTAAGCTAGCTAAGCTGAAGGTGTCTTTATTTATTGACAGTAATGATATTGTTATTTGTGTAGAAGACGATGGTATTGGCTTTGATCCACTTAAAAATAAAGTAGGCTTTGGCTTGTCTGGAGTGGATGAGCGAGCACGGTCTTTAGGTGGTATGGTTGATATTAATACCCAAATTGATGAGGGTGTGAAGGTGCTTGTGCGTATCCCTATACCTCAAACTCAAATATAGGCTCCAGCACAAGCGATGCAGTTTGGCTAAGCCACCCAAGTATATGGAGAAATTGTTTTGGATTTAGGTGTTAGATTAAAAACCATTCGCAAGCGCCTAGGCCTTTCTCAAAGGGAGCTGGCCAAACGAGCAGGCGTGACCAATAGCACCATTTCTATGATTGAAAAAAACACAGTCAGCCCTTCTTTTAGTTCTTTACTTAAAGTGCTTAAAGGCTTTCCTATGGGCGTAGAAGAGTTTTTCACTACAGACCTTGTGAAGAGCGACCAAGTGGTTTTTAAGGCTGCTGAGCAAGCTGATATGAGCGCTCAAGGTGTTGCTATAAAGCTAATAGGTCATAGCATAGTGCAGCGTAATATATCTATGCTCAGTGAAACCTACCCACCTGGAGCAGACACAGGTGAAGACATGATTAAATATGATGGCGAGGAAGCAGGCATAGTGGTGCAAGGCGAAATTGAGCTGACAGTAGATCAGAAAATTTATCAGTTAGTTACAGGAGATGGGTATTTTTTCCAAACCCACCTACCACATCGCTTTCGTAACTTAGGCGACGTTACTGCTAAAGTTGTCAGTGCCAACACTGGCAGTCAAACACATTAAGAGGCCCTTCAAATCAGCCTTTTAGGTAAACAGCTACAGCATATCTCGTAAACGATACCAAGCCATAGCTAATACAAGTGCAGGCGTTTTAAATAATGTGCCCCCAGGGAAAGGTAAGTGGTTAATCTGATTAAATAGATCAAACCTCTCAGTTTGTCCTGCCACAGCTTCTGCTAATAGTTTGCCAGCCAAACCTGTAGCAGCAATACCATGGCCAGAAAACCCTTGCGCAAAATACACATCTTGGCCCAATTGTCCAAAGTGCGGCCCACGATTCATAGTAATAGCCACATTACCGCCCCAAGCATAGTCCATCTTTACGTCAGCTAATTGCGGAAAGACATTAAGCATACGCTGGCGCATAGCTTGGGTAAGATTGGGTGGTGCTAAAGTAGAGTAACTCACTCGACCACCAAAGAGCATGCGATAGTCTGCTGACATACGAAAATAATCTAGCACAAAATTGATGTCAGCAACCGCCATATTATTACTAATTAAAGCTTTAGCCCTTTCTTTACCAAGGGGCTGGGTCGCACCAATATAAGTGCCTACAGGCATAATCTTATTACTAATTTCAGGTACTAGTTTACCTAAGTAAGCATTGCCACAAAACAGTACTTGGTTAGCTTTAACGTTGCCATGTTCAGTATGACAAATATTAGCCTTAGATTTTCTAGTCACTTTGGTCACTGCAGAACCTGTGTATATGGTTACACCAGCCTCCAAAGCTGCCTTAGCCAAACCTAAGGTGTAATTGAGAGGATGGATGTGACCAGAATTAGTATCATAAAGCCCCCCAATATAACGCTCACTAGCCATGTTGGATTGTACTTTCTGCTTGTCCCAGAGGCTTAAGCTGCCATAAGCATAGTCCTGTTCCAAAGAGCCTTGCCATTGTTCTAGTTCATGCATTTGCCTTGGTTTTATTGCCGCGTGCAGGTGGCCTTGTTGTAGATCACACTGAATTTGATGCTGCTCTACCCTTTGTCGCAATATATCAATCGCTTCTACAGACATGTCCCACATGGCTTTGGCAGCTATCTTTCCAGCAGACTTCTCGATGACGGACATGTCACAACCAAAACCAAAAAGCATTTGGCCTCCGCTTCTTCCTGAGGCACCCCAACCCACCACATTGGCTTCAATAACAGTGACTTTGTAGCCTCGTTCTGCCAAGTTTAGGGCCGCACTCAGGCCAGTGATGCCAGCCCCTACAACACACACATCAGCACATTGACTGCCTTCTAGTATAGGGCACTCAATCTGTCGATTAGCACTTGCTGCATAGTATGAGTGAGTATGTGTTTGTTTCATAGAAAACCTGCCCTTTAAAGAGTGCGTTGGTACCAGTCTATTTCTAAGCGACTTACGTGGCGGTTAAATTCATTATATTCTTGTTGCTGCACTTGGATATAGACGTGCAAAAATTCTGCGCCAAAGGCATCTTTAGCAAACTTGCTATTGCTCAACATTGCATAAGCATCCACCCAGTTCAAAGGTAAGCTAGGGGCTACTTTTTCTGCCCCATTGCCGGTAGTTTGAGGGCCCAATATAAGCAAGTTATTAATCCCGTGAAGGGCGCCAGAAAGTAATGCAGACATGGCTAAATAAGGGTTAGCATCAGCGCCAGAAACTCGGTGTTCAATCCGTGTGGCAGTGCTGCAGCCGTTAGGGATGCGTAAAGCTACTGTGCGGTTATCGACTCCCCATGTTGGCGCCATAGCGACAAAGAAGTCAGGTTGAAAACGGCGATACGAATTCACCTTAGGGCACAACAAAGCCATTGTTTCAGCCATAGTTGCTTGTAGTCCAGCTAGGGCTCTACTTAACAAAGTGTTCGGTTGATTCTGCTCATTACAAGCAAAAACATTGACGCCATTGGCATCCAGTAAGCTCATGTGGATATGCATGCCACTTCCGGCTTGGTCGGCATAGGGCTTGGCCATAAAAGTGGCCCCAAAACCATGCTTTTGACTGACGCTTTTGATAATGCGCTTTAGCAGAATTGCTTGGTCACAAGCCAGTACAGGGTCCGCAATATGCTGTAAGTTTATTTCAAACTGACCAGGAGCATATTCAGCTACGGCTGTGGATGCTGGAATCTTTTGTGCATGAGCGGCCAACATAATGTCATCCAAAAGCGCACTATAGTCATCTAAGTTATCCACAGCATAAACTTGGGTGTCAGCCTCTCGAAGGCCAGTTATTGGAGCAATGGGTGGCTGTAATAGTCCAGACTCAAGCCGGTTAACATCGGTGAGGTAAAACTCCAATTCAACTGCCACCATGGGTGTGAGACCTTGGTTTTGAAACTGATCGCAAATTTGATCTAAAACGTGACGTGGGTTAGCAAAATAGGCCTCCCCCGGTCTTTGCTCCATAGTTAACAAACATTGGGCCATGGGTTTTTTTTGCCATGGCACCATAGCTAAAGAATGAGGAACTACTCTGCAGGGCTGATCACAATCGCCAGTATCAAAGCCAATACCCGTGCTTTCTACGGTATTACCATTAATATCAAGGGCAAATACTGAGCCTGGTAAATAAATACCTTGCTCGTACACTTTGAGTAACTCGTGTGCTGGTATGCGCTTGCCTCGTAAAACACCATGTTGATCGGGCAGTAATAAATCTACACCCACAAGGTCTGGGTGAGCAGCAAGAAAGGCTTCGGCTTCAATGCTTTCGGCGATATTATGAGGCATAAGTTCAAGTCTCTTTATTGAGTTTATCCAAGATGGTAGCAGAAAGGCGGGGATAGACAAGCTTCCAACGCCACATGTTTGGAATAATGTGATTATTTTTTTATTAAAAAACACAAATATAGCTAATATACTTAAAAATAGTAAAAATTTTTATTTAAAAAACAATAACTTAATAAAAATAACAAGAGACACTATTGTAATTAACTAGGTGTTCATAATAATAGACGGAACGCTTGATGATTAAAACATCTTTATGCTATTGTCAGGTTAGCAAACAAATGGTTATTTAACCTCCAAAATTTACCTCTATGGTTATATATAATAATGTCTAAGCCACTAATTGGCCTTGTGTGTGAAGTGAATCAGGATGGCCTACATCCCTACCATCGGGTGAGTGAAAAATATGCTCGCGCTGTGGTAGATGCAATGGGTGCTGTGCCTGTATTGATTCCAGCCCTAACCAATAAGGATAACCAGCTGGACATGGATATAGATGCTCTTTTGAGCCACCTTGATGGTGTTCTCTTACCTGGGGGCTACAGTAATGTAGAGCCGCATCATTATGGGCAACCAAGTCGCACAGGCACTTTTCACGATAAGGCTAGAGATGCTCTAACATTGGCGTTAATCCCAAAAGCAATAACATGTGGCGTGCCCTTACTTGCCATCTGTAGAGGCTTTCAAGAAATGAACGTCGCCTATGGTGGAAGCTTACACCAGCATGTGCAAGAGGTAGAGGGTTATCATGACCATCGTGAAAATAAAGCCGATGCCATAGAAGTCCAATATGGTCATAGTCATGGGATAACCCTAACAAATAAGGGGTTGCTGCAACAGTTATATGGCAAATCAGAGGCTAGAGTCAATTCACTTCATGGCCAAGGCCTTCTTAAGTTAGGCGATGGCCTTAGGGTTGAGGCGATTTCTGATGATGGTTTAGTTGAGGCTCTTACAGACCCTAATGGAAAAAGTTTTAATTTGGCGGTGCAATGGCATCCAGAATATCAAGTCACTAAAGATGACTTCTATCAATCTATTTTTTCTGCCTTTGCTGTAGCTTGTAACAGCCATATGCAAACTAAAGCAGTGGGTAATCTATGACTAATTTTAATGGCCTTAAAGCTTGGCTTAAAGAGCACAAAATAACAGAAGTAGAATGTGTGGTCAGCGACCTTACCGGCATAGCCCGTGGCAAAATCATGCCTGCTTCTAAGTTTTGTGATGACGCTGGAATTCGTTTGCCAGAAGGGGTATTAGTGTCCACGGTAACAGGGGACTATTTAGATGACTACAGTATGATTGACCCTGCCGAAATTGACGTTTATCTAAGGCCAGACCTTAATGCTGCGCACTTATTGCCGTGGGCAAGTGAACCTACTGCGCAAATCATCCACGATTGTTATGATATTAATGGGGAGCTTGTTGATTTGGCGCCGCGCACCATATTGCGAAAAGTGCTTAAACTATATTTAGACATGGGGCTCACTCCTATTGTCGCTCCAGAAGCTGAGTTTTATCTGACTCAAAGAAGCCTGAATCCAGACTCTCCTTTGCAGCCACCTGTGGGCAGAACAGGCCGCGCAGAAACAGGACGTCAGTCCTACTCAATCGATGCTGTTAATGAATTTGACCCTCTTTTTGAAGACGTGTACGACTATTGTGAAGCTCAAAATCTTGATGTTGAAACCTTGATTCATGAAGAAGGGTTAGGCCAAATGGAGATTAACTTTCGTCACGGTGAAGCGCTATCTTTAGCTGACCAAGTATTCTTATTTAAAAGGACCTTACGAGAAGCAGCTTTGAAGCATGATTTATCTGCCACCTTTATGGCCAAGCCGCTGCAAAACCAAGCGGGTAGCTCTATGCATATTCATCAAAGTGTTTTAAACGCAAAAGGGGACAATATTTTTGTCGGTGAAGATGGCGGGGTTAGTGAAGCACTCAAACACTATATTGGAGGCCTACAAAAATACACCAAAGCTGCCACTGCTTTGTTTGCGCCAAATGTGAATTCATACCGTCGCTTCTTAAAAGACGAATCAGCCCCTGTTAATATGCACTGGGGGTTTGATAACCGCACTGTAGGCTTGCGGGTACCAGAAAAAACAGGGCCCAACCTACGCGTAGAAAATAGAGTAGGAGGGGCTGATGCAAACCCTTATCTAGCTATGGCAGCCACACTAGCATGTGGTTACTTAGGCATGAAAGAAAAATTAGAACCAAGCGCACCTGTAGAGGGCAGCGCCTATGATAAAGGCACACGGGAATTGCCACGCAGTCTAACCGAAGCCTTGATTCAGCTTGATCGCTGTGAACCTTTGCGGGAAATATTTGGCGACCGATTCGTCAAAGCTTATTTGACCGTGAAAGAAAAAGAAAATGATAATTTTATGCAGGTCATTAGTTCTTGGGAACGTGAATACCTGCTATTAAGTGTGTAATAGGAAACTAATAAAATGAACGCAAAACAACATGACACTAAAGCCCTACAAGAATTAGACAAGCAGCATTATATGCATCCGTTTACTGATTCCAAAGCTATGCATGAAAAAGGTACGCGCATTATTACTGGCGCTGATGGTTGTTATATATACGACTCTGATGGCGGTAAAGTGCTGGATGGTATGGCGGGTCTTTGGTGTGTAAATGTAGGCTATGGACGTCATGAATTAGCCGACGTAGCCGCCCAGCAAATGCGAGAGCTACCCTATTACAATTGTTTTTTTGGAACTGCACACCCCCCCGTTATTAAGTTAGCCGCACAGCTAAAAGAGCTAGCACCTGACCATATCAGTCACGTGTTTTTCACAGGCTCTGGATCTGAATCTAACGATACTAACGTACGTATGGTACGTCATTATTGGCAAGCTAAGGGCCAACCCAGTAAACGTATCATTATCTCCCGTGACAATGCCTACCATGGAAGCACTATGGCATCTATGAGCTTAGGGGGCATGAAAGGAATGCATTCCCAAGGTGGTGTTATCGACGGCATAGAGCACATCATGCAGCCACATTGGTACCACGAAGCTTTACCTGGTGAAACTGAAGCCGACTTTGGCCTACGTGCAGCCCAAGCGTTAGAAACCAGAATCATTGAATGTGGTGCACAAAATGTGGCCGCTTTTATTGGTGAGCCGGTACAAGGTGCTGGAGCTGTTATTGTGCCGCCATCAACCTACTGGCCAGAAATTCAGCGTCTATGTAAAAAATACGATATATTATTGATTGCTGACGAAGTGATTACCGGGTTTGGCCGCACAGGAAACTGGTTTGCTTCTGAAACACTGGGTATTGAGGCAGACCTTATGACCATCGCTAAAGGGCTATCTTCAGGCTATATGCCTATTGGCGGTGTACTGATAAGCGAGCGCGTAGCTAAGGTCGTCATTGAGGGAGGAGAGTTTGCTCATGGATATACTTATTCTGGACATCCAGTGGCAGCCGCAGTAGCTTCTGCTAATGTGAAAATTATTGAGAATGAAGGTTTGGTGGAGCAGGTACGAAATGTTACTGGACCCTACTTGCAAAAACGTTTAGCTGAGTTGCTCGACCATCCCTTAGTAGGACAAATACGAGGGATTGGTTTGATGGGCGCCATAGAGCTGGTAAAAGATAAAGAAAGCCATACCAACTATCCTAGTGAAGTAGGTATTGGTAGTATTTGTCGAGATTACGCGTTATCTAATGGCTTGGTTATGCGTGCTGTTGGACAGAGTATGATCATGTGCCCACCACTGATTATCAGTAAGCTAGAAATTGATGAATTGATTGAGATTACTAAAAAGTCTCTTGATCAGACTTTACTCCAAGTAGAGGGGTAGGGATTAAATAAAAGTGGGCCTAGTGCAAGCTAGGCTCATTTGTGTGCCAGCGAAGTAAGCAAATCGCAAATAATAGAAAGTAAGTAGCGACTAAACTAAAACAATAATTGGAGTCTTTATCATGCTAACTAAAAAACTAACCACCTCACTCACGTCTTTGGCGTTGGCGACAAGCCTTTTCTCAGGCTCTGTCTATGCTGAAGAAGTGCTTAACCTCTATAACTGGTCAGACTACATTGCCGAAGACACCATAGCGAACTTTGAAGCCGAAACAGGCATTAAAGTGACTTATGATGTGTTTGATAGTAATGACGTACTTGAGGCTAAGTTGCTATCAGGCAACTCAGGTTATGATCTAGTAGTGCCTAGCTCATCTTTTTTAGGCCGCCAGATTAAGGCGGGCGTCTTTCAACCCTTAGATAAGTCTAAGCTTTCCAATTACTCTAACCTAGATGCAGCTTTAATGGGGCGTTTGTCCAGTGTAGATCCAGATAATGCTCATTCCATTCCATACCTTTGGGGTACCACAGGCATAGGTTATAACCCAGCAATGGTTGCTGCAGTTTTAGGTGATGATGCACCATTAGACTCATGGGATATGCTATTTAAAGAAGAAAATATTTCCAAGCTCGCCTCATGCGGTGTCAGCATACTAGATTCGGCAGACGAAATTTTACCAGTAGTACTTAATTATTTAGGCTTAGACCCTAACAGCCTTAATCATGCAGATTATAAAGGCCCGGTAGCTGACCTAATGAAGGCTGTAAGACCTAATGTGACTAAGTTTCACTCTTCTAACTATATTAATGAGTTAGCAAACGCAGACATTTGCTTTGCTGTGGGTTGGTCTGGTGACATTTTGATGGCCGGAGACCGTGCTGCCGAAGCAGACAACGGTGTGGTGGTTGAATATGTGATTCCTAAAGAAGGGGCGCCTATGTGGTTTGATATGTTGGCGATACCAGCAGATGCTGCAAACGTAGAAAATGCTCATAAGTTCTTAAATTATATATTACGCCCAGAAGTGATTGCAGAAATTACCGACTATGTTTGGTATGCCAACGCAAACGCCTCAGCATCCTCAATAATTGATGAAGACATTTTAGCTCATCCTGGTATTTATCCATCAGATGAAGCTAAGGCTAATTTGTTTACTTTTGATGTGATGCCACCCAAGGTTACACGCACCATGAACCGAGTTTGGACTGATATTCGTAGCTCAAACTAAGGACGTTGCCATGACCCAAGACAGTCAGCCGATGTTGGAAATTCGTCAAGTTAGTAAAAATTTTGGTGGACTTACCGCCGTTAAAGAGGTGAATTTAAGCATTAATAAGGGCGAGATTTTCGCCCTGCTGGGTGGCTCTGGTTGTGGTAAAACCACACTTTTGCGCATGCTTGCGGGGTTTGAAATCCCGTCTGCAGGCGCCATATTCATAGATGGTGAAGACATCTCTCAAATACCGCCCCATAAACGGCCGGTTAATATGATGTTTCAGTCTTACGCCCTCTTCCCTCATATGAGCGTGGCACAAAACGTTGCCTTTGGCTTAAAACAAGAAAAAAACAAACTCTCTAAGCCTGAAATAGCTAAAAAAGTATTAGAGCTACTGACTTTGGTGCGTATGCAGGACTTTGCGCAACGCAAACCTGATCAACTATCTGGTGGTCAAAGGCAACGCGTTGCCTTGGCTCGAAGCTTAGCCAAAAAACCTAAAGTGCTCTTACTTGATGAGCCTATGGGTGCGCTGGATAAAAAACTGCGTAGCCAAATGCAGTTAGAAGTAGTGGATATTATTGAATCCGTAGGTGTCACTTGCGTGATGGTAACCCACGATCAAGAAGAAGCCATGACCATGGCCAACCGTATTAGTGTGATGCATGATGGCGAAATTATGCAGGTGGGTACTCCTAGTGAAATTTATGAGTTCCCCAATAGTAGACACACAGCTGAGTTTATTGGATCAGTGAATATATTTGATGCCACAGTGACGCAGTTGGAGGCAGATTATACCCGCTTAAGCTGTGCAGATTTGCACGTGCCGATACAAGTGGAGGCAGGAGTTAACGCCCCTTTGGGCTCCTCGTTGGGAATTGCAGTAAGGCCTGAAAAAATAACGATGAGCCAAGTAAAGCCTGAGCTAACAGATAATTGGCTTACCGGCATGGTAGAAGATATAGCGTACCTTGGTGGACACTCAGTTTATTATGTAAAGCTAGCAAGTGGTAAGAGGGTGATGACCATAGGCACCAATAATGATCGCCATGAGCAAAAAGTAACTTGGGAAGACACTGTGTATTTATATTGGTCTATCACTAGTGCTGTGGTGCTATACCGATGAGTTGGGGGCGAAAAAGTGTGATCAGTGTGCCTTATTTATGGTTAACATTGTTCTTTTTAGTGCCCTTTGTCATTGTATTTAAAATTAGTTTTTCGGAGATGGATTATGCCATTCCTCCCTATACCGATTTGTTCACTTGGGCTGATGAACAATTAACACTTACGCTCAACTTAGGCAACTATGCCTACCTGTTCACAGACGATCTATATATCCGTGCCTACTTAAGCTCTATTCGTATCGCTGCGATTGCTACGATCATCTGTTTGTTTGTGGCTTATCCCATCGCTTATGTCATCGCGCGTGCACCATCTGCTACACGTAATGCATTACTCATGTTGGTTATTTTGCCCTCTTGGACCTCCTTTTTGATAAGAATTTACGCCTGGGTAGGTATCTTGAAAAACAATGGACTGATTAATAATTTTTTAATGTGGCTTGGAATAATAGACCAGCCTATTGCCATGTTAAATACTGAATTTGCAGTGTATGTAGGTATTGTTTATGCCTACTTACCCTTTATGGTTTTGCCACTTTATACTAACCTAATGAAGCTGGATAACTCCCTTTTGGAAGCTGCTTCAGACCTAGGCGCACCTCCTTGGAAAGTATTTTTGACCGTCACACTGCCTTTATCAAAGGCGGGTATGATTGCAGGGTCTATGTTAGTTTTCATCCCTTCAGTTGGCGAATTTATCATTCCGGATATGCTTGGTGGTGCTGAAACCTTAATGATTGGTAAGGTGCTATGGCAAGAATTCTTTAATAATAGAGATTGGCCTGTGGCCTCAGCTGTAGCTATTGTGATGCTGCTCTTGCTGCTTTTACCCATCACTTTATTTCACCGCTATCAAGCTCGTGAATTAGAGAATTAAGGAGCCGATTTATGGGTAAAAAAGTTTCAAGTTTGGGCAAAACCTATTTAACCTTAGGGTTTATATTTCTTTATTTACCCATCCTCATCCTTATTATTTTTTCATTTAATGAATCTAAGCTGGTGACTGTGTGGGGTGGATTTTCCACCAAATGGTATGGCGAGTTACTAAATGATAAGCAGATGCTGGGCGCAGCATGGATGAGCTTTAAAATTGCCTTTCTTGCAGCATCTTCAGCGGTAGTCTTGGGCACTATGGCTTCTATTGTAATGGTGCGAATGGGTAAGTTTAAGGGCAAGGCAGCCTTTGCTAGCATGATTACAGCGCCTTTGGTCATGCCAGAAGTCATTACGGGCTTGTCTCTATTACTGTTGTTTGTTGCTATGGCGCAAACCATCGGCTGGCCAGCAGGACGCGGCATGTTGACCATTTTAATTGCTCATGTCACTTTTTGTACGGCGTTCGTAGCTGTGGTGGTTAGCTCGCGTCTGCGAGAGATGGATGTTTCCCTTGAGGAAGCCGCAAGAGACTTAGGCGCCCCTCCTTGGAAGGTGTTTTTCTTAGTCACTTTGCCCATTATAGCGCCAGCCTTGGTTTCTGGCTGGTTGTTAGCCTTTACCTTATCTTTGGATGACCTAGTCATCGCAAGCTTTGTATCAGGCCCAGGCTCTACCACCTTGCCGATGGTGGTATACTCTAGCGTGCGCTTAGGGTTAAGCCCCAAGATCAATGCTTTGGCAACGATCATTGTATTGCTGGCAACAACAGGTGTGCTGACTGCGTGGTGGTTAGCCAGACGAGTAGAAACGCAATCGGTTAATCTGCCCACGGGCGACTCGTAAGGCCACTCAATCTAAACCACCACTAGGTTATCTGAGATATTGTTACAACATGAAACTAACCCCCAAATTTTTATCTGTTAAAGCGGTGCCCAGATTGTTTTGGAGCTCGCCAAAAGCTTTAACGATTAAACCCCCTTTAGCTTCTGTTTTATTTCTTATTGTAGGGCTCACTTTTTTTGGATTAGGCGAAGCCTTATTGGTAGCTGCTGGTGTAGGCGTGAGCCCTTGGACGGTGCTCGCTCAGGGCATTACCCAGATCACAGGGTGGAGTTTGGGGTTGGCGACCTTTGTGACCAGTTTTGTGGTGTTGTTTTGCTGGATCCCCCTTAGGCAAATGCCAGGCATAGGCACCATTCTTAATGCTGTGATTATCTCTTTAGTGCTAGAATTTTTGCTGCCATTTTTGCCAACCTTTGACCATGTCATGCTAAAGCTAGGGGAAGCAGTGCTTGGCGTAGTGGTTACAGGCTTTGGTGGAGGCTTGTATCTCATTGCAAACTTAGGCCCGGGGCCAAGAGACGGCCTAATGACTGGGCTGCAAAGGGTGACAGACTTACCCATAGCTTGGGTTAGAAGTGGCTTAGAAGTGGCTGTGATTGCTGCTGGATGGGCTTTGGGAGGCACTGTTGGCCTTGGCACAGTGCTCTTTGCATTGGGTATTGGCCCATCGGTTGCAGCCAGCATGTACGCATTAAATAGTGTGTTTGGGCAAAGCAAAGCTTCAGCCTAGCCATGATGTTTCAACTAGGTCTTATTAACGACTAAGTAAGCTGTGGCCGGCACTAGTGTAATAAGTCCAGCCAGTAACCAAAACGCAGTGGATAAGCTGGTTAAATCAGCTGCAAAGCCCACCATTGCAGGGCCTACTAGCACACCAGCATAGCCTGTAGTAGTAACAGCGGCGATGGCCAAACTGGCAGGCATAACAGTTTGCCTTCCAGCTGCGCTAAAGAGAATAGGTACTATGTTGGCCGCACCCAAGCCAATCAGTGCAAATCCCATTAAAGCAAAAAATTCTAATGTGGCAAGCAGAACTGTAGCAATACCAAAAATAGTGATCATGCCACTAGTAATAAGCACCCAAAACTCGCCCCATAGCCCTACAACTTTGCTGCCAGTTAAACGGCCAATCACCATGGCCACTGAAAATAAAATATACCCCACGCCTGCATTTTTAGGCGCTGTTAATTGTTGGTCAATGATTAAGATAGCTCCCCAATCTAGCACTGCTCCCTCTACTAAAAATGCAATAGCAGCCAATAGCCCCAATAATAAAACTATGCCATGAGGCAGTGCTAGAGCGGGGGGCTCCTGCGCCCTAGAATCTAACAGGCCCCTACTCGCTAGCACCATGGCCACTAGGGCCACGCAAGCGCCTACCAGCGCAGCGGTAATAATTGAAATATTTAGAGATATAGATAAGGTCATTAGCCCTGCGCCACACAATGCACCAATGCTAAATTGAGCATGAAAGCTGGACATTAACGAGCGCTTTTCCAAGGACTCTACTTCTACACCATGAACATTCATAGCCACATCTATAGTGCCAAGTGATGCACCAAAAAGAAATAACATGCTACCCAACATAAACGAAGTTTGAGCAACAACTATTGCTGGCAAAAAAACGACAAGCCCAAAGCCACCCAAAAGTACCATCGACCTAGCACCATACCTTGCACAAACCACTCCAACTGCAGGCATTGTTATGATGGAGCCTAGCCCAAAGCAAAGTAAAAGCAAACCAAACTGCCGCTCATCGGCACCCACACTTAGTTTAATAAAGGGAAAAAATGGCGCACAACACGCCATTACAAACCCAGCAGTAAAAAATGAGAGCCGGGTGGCAAGGCGAGCTTTTTTTGTGGATAAATATTGAGCCATTTACAGTCCTAATATGCTTAGTGTTAGCGGATTATAAGTTCTGGCCCCATAAAATAGTTTGGTAAAAACGTTGATAAGGCAGGGATGTAAGTTACCATAATTAAGAACACAAACAAGATCCCAAGCCAAGGAGTGGCCGCTTTTACTACGCGCATTACGGACATTCCTGCTACTCCTGAAGTGACAAAAAGGTTAAGACCAACAGGAGGTGTGATCATGCCAATTTCCATATTAACCACCATGATAATACCCAAATGTATGGGGTCTATACCTAGTTCTATGGCAATAGGGAATACTAACGGAGCTACCACAACAATCAAGCCAGACGGCTCCATAAATTGGCCGCCAATGAGTAAGATTAAATTAACCATCACTAAAAACATAATGGGCCCCAAACCTGCCGCTAACATTGCAGTAGCGATCGTCTGTGGAATTTGTTCGTCTGTTAATACATGCTTTAGAATTAGAGCGTTGGCGATAATAAACAGTAAAGTGATGGATAGTCGACCCGCGTCGTAAAGAGTCTGGCGAGTATCGGGGTGAAACCATGCCGTAAACAAAGCGCGAGGATTCGCTCTTAAGGTCAGTGGTGTTTGTCCATCTACTGTTTTAAGTGGCCCCATGTCACGATAAATAAACATCGATACCAAAAAGGCATATACAGACGCCACGGCAGCAGCTTCGGTTGGGGTAAAATAGCCCCCATAAATACCACCTAAGATAATCACTACTAAAAATAAACCCCAGCTGGCCGCTCGCGCTGCACTAAATACCTCAGTCCAACCCGCCCATTCACCTTTTGGCATGCCTTTATAACGAGCATAAAAATAGATAGTAACCATGAGCATAGTGCCAGCTAACAATCCTGGGATTACTCCGGCTAGGAACATCCGTCCTACGGATACATCTGTAGCTGCCGCATAAACTACCATCACAATGGATGGTGGAATCAAGATACCTAAGGTGCCCGCATTACATATGACCCCTGCTGCAAAGTCTTTGCTATACCCCACTTTTGTCATGGCTGCGATGACAATAGAACCAATAGCCACTACAGTGGCAGGCGAAGAGCCAGAAAGGGCTGCAAACATCATGCATGCAAACACTCCAGCGATAGCCAAGCCGCCGTGGAAGTGGCCAACACACGCTATAGAAAAACGGATGATACGTTTGGCTACGCCACCTGTGGACATAAAACTAGATGCTAAAATAAAAAACGGTATAGCTAGTAACGTGTAGTGCCCTTCAAAGGCAGAAAATAAGGTTTGTGCTACAGAAGCTAAAGAGCTGTCAGAATACACTAGTAAAAATAAGATTGAGCTCAAACCTAATGATACGGCAATAGGCACGCCTATTAAGAGCAATAAAATGACCAGTATAAATAAATATAAGGCTTCCATGGTTAATCCTTGTCTGCTTCTGCGGCGGCCTGATCAACGAGATCTTCGGCTTCGTGGCTGGCTATGATCATGCTGGCTCTGTCTTGCATCACATCTACAGCAACACGCAGATAACGCCATAAAAGCATGGTTATGCCCAGTGGCAATGCGAAATAGGGTATGAAGCGAGGAATTTTTTCATAGGCCTCTCCATCATTAAACCAAGTAGCTAAAAATTGTCCCCAGTCCGGCATGACAATATCGTTCACTTCATAATAACCCTGGGTTAAATAACGCGTCTTAAAACCTTCGGGGATGATGCGGCCGTCAGTAGGGGGCAAATTGGCAAATGGAGCCCAGTAATCCCAACTGCCTTTAAGTAACAGCAGTGTATAAAGGATACAGGAACAAACAGCCAGTAAAGTGGCAGCCTTGCGCCAGCTAGGTGACATATAGTTAAGCGCCACATCGACACCTAGTTGAGCATTAATGCGCACCATATAGGCGGTGCCCACAATACCCAACCAAGCAAAAAGAAATACAGTAGTTTCTAGAGATTGAAGCCCAAAGGTGGACAAAGGTTCGGCCCAAGGCTCAAACCAATCACTACGCCAAAAAGCCATCTCTTGTAACTTACGAATCACCACATTGGTGAAAGTGATCATAGTCATAAGCCCTAATATGAGGGCAATAAAATTACGCTCAATGCGGTCGCCTAGGGGGGCGGTTAGTATCGGTGGAGAAGTCATAACGACACCTTAAGGTAATAAAAATAAGGCATAAAAAATAAGGATCTAAGTAAGATAGGGCCAAAAATCAGGGACAAAATAGCAGAGCCAAAGAAAGTAGGGCCCTAAAATTTAGAGCCCTTTTATTAATGGATTACTAGCGGACTAGTATTTAGCGTTAATAGCCTGCGCCGCATCAATATTGTCCTGGCCTACATCATCTTTAAACTGATTCCATACTGGTAGCATGGCAGCTTTCCACTCGGCCCGTTGGGCTGCGGTTAAGGTGTGGATGGTTTTTCCGGCCGCCAAAATAGCTTCTTTGTTGGCTTCGTTTACACCAAAGGCTTGAGCGTTACGAGATACAGTGACTTCACGCAGTATGGTTGCCAATTGATTGCGAATATCGTTTGGCAGGCCGTCCCAGAACTCAGTAGAGGTTATTACCAAGTAGTCGATTACCCCGTGATTGGACTCGGTAACACTGTCTTGTACTTCAAAGAACTTCTTGCCGTAGATGTTGGAGTAAGTATTTTCCTGACCTTGAATAATACCAGACTGTAAGGCTTGATAAACTTCAGAGAAGGCCATTTTTTGTGGTACCGCACCCAGTGTTTTAAATTGAGCAACCAATACATCGGAAGCTTGTACTCGAAACTTCAAGCCGGCAGCGTCAGCAGGAGATATCAGCGGCTTGGTTGCAGATAATTGCTTTAAGCCGTTGTGCCAAAATTCAAGTCCTAATAAGCCACGTTTTGTCATCGATTGCTTCATCGCTTGACCTGATGCAGATGCTTGAAACTCATCGATCGCGTCAATGTTCTTAAACATGAATGGCAAATCGAAAAGACGGAATTGCTTGGTGTACTTTTCAAATTTCGACAAAGATGGCGCAGCCATCTGTACGTCGCCTAACAACAGAGCTTCAAGTACTTTGCCGTCATCGTATAGGGTGGAGTTTGGGTAAACTTCTAAACATACTTGACCGTCCATTTCGCTGTTTATGCGAGCGGCAAGCTCAGTAGCAGCGATGCCTTTAGGATGCTTGTCGGTGTTAGTTACGTGGCTAAATTTGATGACGATTTCGCCTTCCTGGCAAACTTCACTGGCTTGGGCTGGAGTGGAAATAAGAGCCACCGCCATCGTGCTGGCTAGTGCAGTTTTTATAAAAATTTTCATGATGAACCTCGTTATTACAATTATTATTGATTCTGTAGTCGGACTACTCGCTTATCTACTGCAACTCTTGTGCCAAATGTTAACTACTTGAAAAATATGGTTATATTTTTCAACGTAAAGGTATAGTGTGGTGTAGCCCACACACTAATTATTCATAGTATGTGGGAATCTACACACCTTTTTGGATTGTTACAGACGCTTCACGTCGTAATAGCCAAGCGTTATTTAATCATCTTTAAAGCGATGACGATCAATCCCATACTTGGCTAACTTGTCGTATAACGTCTTTCGTGCAATACCTAAACCCTCGTAGGTAAGTTTAATTGAACCTTGTGCTTGAGACAGCGCTTCTTCTATGAGACGCATTTCATAACGCTCCAATCGGCTTGGCAAGCTGCTGTGGCTAAGGTCAGATTGCCAGTTGGCTAAAGTACTCTGGTCGATCAATGTGTCTGTTAGCACAAAGCGCTCGGCCACGTTAATAAGCTCACGCACGTTGCCAGGCCAATTATGCTGCATCAACGTGTCGATCACATGAAGGGATAAGTTAGGTGCCGGAATGTTAAAGCGGCTACAGGCCTGGCTAACAAAATAATGAAACAGCAGCACAATGTCTTGGTCTCGTTGGCGTAATGGTGGCAAATGCAGCTCTACTACGTTCAGGCGATAGTATAAATCTTCCCTAAAAGAGCCTTGCTCAGACAGCTTTTTTAAATCGCTTTTAGTGGCTGCAATGACACGGATATCAATATCAATGGATCGATTGGAGCCTAGTCTCTCTATTTGACGTTCTTGTAGCACGCGTAATATCTTAACGGCTAACGATAAGGGGATGCTTTCCACTTCATCTAGAAAAATGGTGCCTTGGTGTGCGTATTCAAATTTACCAATGCGAGCTTGTTTGGCATCAGTAAAAGCGCCAGCCTCGTGGCCAAATAGCTCTGCTTCCATCATGGATTCGGGTAATGCAGCACAGTTGATAGCGACAAAGGGGCCTTTATTGCGGTCACTTTGTTCATGTAAACACCTAGCAGCCAATTCTTTACCGGTGCCTGTTTCGCCGCAAATGAGCGTGTTAACGTCTGCTTTGGCTAGACGGGTAATCTTTTCTTTAAGGGCATTGATGATAGGAGACTGGCCAATAATGGTTTCTGTGTGCTGAGCGGCAATGGCGTCTTTTAACCGCCGGTTTTCAAGCACCAGCTGGCGTTTGTCTAATCCTCGTTTAACCACTTCTAATAGATGTTCTCTACGAAATGGTTTTTCTATGAAATCATAAGCTCCGCTGCGAATAGCACTCAGCGCCATTTGTACATCGCCGTGGCCGGTAATCAATATTACTGGCAAGTCTGTATCTAACTTTTGCAGCGTCGCCAACAACTCAAAGCCGTCCATTTTTGGCATACGAATATCACTAATAACGATACCCTGCCAGTTCCTGTCAAGGGTAGCTAAAGCGTCTTCCGCGCGGGCAAAAGCAACCGCTTTATAATCTGCCAGGTGCAGCATTTCAACTAATGCATTACGAATATCTTGGTGGTCGTCAACCACACAAATAGTAGGTGAGTTCATGTGTTTTTCTCTGGTGGCTCTTTCTAATATCGTTTGATGTCGCTTAATGTCGATTTTTGGCCTGTAGCTGGACAGCAAATACAGCACCGTTGGCGGAGTTTTTAGCACTTAAATCTCCGCCCATGGTTTTGATAATACTGTATGAAATGGTAAGGCCTAAGCCTAGTCCCACACCTATATCTTTGGTGCTAAAAAATGGGTCAAATAAATGATGTAAGTGCTGACTATCTATGCCAGACCCGGTATCAGAGACATAAATGCTGATCTGCTTTACATTTTCTGGTGAGCCATTCTCAAAGCATATGCTAATTCTCTTGCAAGGGCTTTCTTTCATGGCATCTAGGGAATTGGTTAATAAGTTAATAAATACTTGTTCTAAGCGCACGCCATTGGCCAGCACTTGTATGGAGGACATATCTACTACCATGGTTTCAACCCCCTCTTCTTTGATGCGGGATTGAAGCAAAGACAAAGCATTGTCTAAGGCCTCTTGTGGACAAATCCACTCGTTTTTGGCGTCTGTTTTACGACCAAAAGTTTTTAGATGAGAAGTAATGAGTCCCATTTTATGGGCCAATGTTTTGATCTGTATAAGTTTTTCTTGTGCTTTGTCCGGTTGCGCGCGCGCCAGCCACTGCTCTGCGTTTTCAGTTAAGGCCATTATGGCGGTTAGCGGCTGATTTATTTCATGGGTGACACTGGTGGCCAACTGGCCAAGCGTGGCAAGCTTAGCCGAGTGAATGAGCTCTTGCTGGGTTTGTTTGAGTTCTTGGTTACTAGCTTGCAGGGCTTGCGTGCGCTCTGCAACACGGGTTTCCAGTAACGCTTTAGCTTGCTGTAAGCGGTGTTGGTTAACCTCACGGCGCGCGAATGTTTCGTTGAGCTGTAAACGCCTTTGTATGGCCACGTAGGCTAATGAAAGTACTAAAATAAATAATAATGCTGAGATGCCTGTGTTACGCTGGATCGCCAAATCACATTGTTTTAAGTCGCCATGGGCATATAGGGTCCAGGCAAGGTCTGGCAAAAAATAGGAGGTTTCCAGCACTCTTTCATAACCAAGTTTAGGTAACTTAACGATGTCTGCACCCTCGATATTTCGGATGACTTCTATTGGTAATATGGGGAATGATGTAGTGGGGTATTTATGGGTTAACTTAATGCGCTGTTTTTGCGTATCGGTTAAACGTTGACGACTGGTAAATAACCAAGACGCTGTACTGGACGCGATCACTATTTGGTACTCGTCGGTAACCATCATAGGTGTAAACCTGTGCAGCCAGCTTCGCTCTAGGCGTGCCATATTGACCTTGACCACGATTACTCCTATAACATCCCCGGAGCTAGGATCACTCAAAGATTCGCTGAAATAATAACCACGTATACCGGCGTTTACTCCCATGGTAAAAAACCCACCTGAACGGCCTTGCATAGCGTCTTGAAAAAATGGCGTATGGGAGTAATTAAGACCTTCATTATCAATATTTGTGGAGACTAGGGTTTGCCCAGCAGTGCCCAGTAGAAACACTTCGTCAGAATTGGTGGTGGTGCGGATATGCTGCAGATAATTGTGGATATTAGTGCTGTTAAACAGGTGTTGATTAGAGACGCTATTTGTTAACGCTACATCCATCATTAACATTTTAGGAATAGAGCGGTATTTTTCTAGTTCGCTCTCCAAACTGTCGGCAAATAGTAGAAGGTCGTTGTGTATGACTTGACGCAGGTTCTGTTGTGCTTGGTTGGTAAAGACATGAAAACTGGCTAGCACCCACAGAGGCAGGACTATAATCAGCGTTATAATGTATAGAAATTTTATGTTGTTCTGCAGCCAACTGCGAGGAGGGTACGGGTTGTCTATTTCATTTGTCATGAGGAAAGTATACGGCAAAACAAAAAATGGTTCAGCAATAGGTATGGAGATATTTAGCTATAGTAAAAGGATGCCCAGGCAGGTGATGCAGGGCAGTTGGAGCAATTCATCAACCACCATATTTACCTACTTCAATCAGGTTGCCATCTGGATCGCGAAAGTAAATTGATTCGATAGCGCCAACCGCCCCAGTTCTAAAAACTGGCCCCAATTCTATCACCACGCCCTTCCCTTGCAGATGATGCATCACTGAAGCTAAAGGCAATTTGGTAATTAGGCATATATCTGCAGACCCAGGGGCTGGATTTTTGGCATGAGGCATTAAAGGAGAGTGAGCAGGGTGAATGTTAATTTTTTGCTCGCCAAAACTTAATGCTGTCCGGTTGTCACCAAAAGTAATCGCGGTCATTCCTAGAGCTTCACTGTAAAAAGAGCAGGTTTTTTTAATATCTGCCACAGTCAAAACTAAATGATCTAAGTGAGAAATAAGCATAATATGCCTCCAGTAGATTGTTTGAGTTTATTTACTTAACACTTAACCTTAGACCGTATTAAGATTTTGTGGGCCAACTTTAGTACCGGCTCATCCACCATTTGACCACGAAATTGGAAACTATTGTTACCCGTAACCGCGGCTTTTACGACAGCGCAAGCCCATTCTATTTGAGCATCGCTGGGAGTGAATATAGACTCAACTATAGCAATCTGGTTTGGGTGTATACACATCATGCCTCCCATACCGGCGGCGGATGAGTATTGGGCTGTGCGGCGCAGGTAGTCATGATCGTTTAATACTGGACAAACACCATCTAAAGGGGCCGGAAGCCCCGCCATTAAGGATTGGCTTAGGAGTAAAAACCGGCCTTGATTGAGCATAGACTGACCGCCTTCGTGGTTGGAGTCTAAGCCCAGTTCGAAGGCTAAATCTAGCGTTCCATAAAGGAGACGAGCTACACCCGGTACGTTCACGGT
>JGI20152J14361_10000286_pt1 | contig 37989 bp, 38 predicted proteins | sample COG_02_FD_14361 | JGI IMG/M metagenome (IMG submission 14361)
CTATTGGAATCTGTTGTTTAATGGCTTTCTTTTTAGAATACTTCTTTCCAAAATTTAAAAACTAATTAAATACCTAACTCCCTCCCTAATACTTTGAGATAAAATTAGTAAATTTAGGAATATGAAACAATTGCTAAAAAATTATCTAAAAGACCCTTTGTCAACTATCGCAGTTAATACTACTATTTTCATAGCAGGATGTCTTTTTTTTGGAACTATAGCATTTATTGGATTGGTATCAGGAATTATAAGGAACATTAAGAATCCTCCTACAGACATAAGGCAACAGCATATTCAACAGCATTTTGATGAACAAGTAAAATATGATGAAATGATTTATCTGTTAGACTCAATAAATACAAAACTCAAATAAATAATCAATTTATCCTCTTGCAAATAATAATCCAATCTTAAATACTTACCTTAATGATTGACTTAAAAATGAATATTTGGTGGGAAAATTTAGTTCAACTTGGAATCCCATTTTTAATTATTGTTGTTCTTATTCCTGTGGCTATTATATTGGTTAGAAAAGAAAATAAAAAGAAATTATAGAGAATAAAGTTTGAATAAATGAAAAAAAAACATATCCTGATTCTTATGATTATTTTATTCTTTCTATATATATGGGCAGAGTTAGGAGTAGGTATCTTTTTTCAAGATAGTTGGGGTGGAGATTAAAGTATTTTAATCTTGGATATTTATTAAGGTGTCTTTATCCCTAATTATTAGCACTCTATCATTTTCTGTATTTGAATCTTCTTTATTTATTTCAATTTTAAATTTTGATAAATCAATATCTTCTCCCTTAAACTTATCAAAAGCACTAGAGATAAAACCGCCAATTGAAAAAGCAATGAAAAGTCCAAAGATTAGTTGAACAATTAAAAGGGATAATGCAAATATCCCAAGTATTTGAAGTATTTTTTTTAAATCCATTTATTTTTTAAAAGTATAAAAATTCTTTAGTATTGAGTAAAAAGGAATATTATATTTAGCCTTTCAAAAAGATATTTAAAATGAATAGACTTATACTATTAACCACACTTTTTATAACAACACTATTAAGCGCTCAAACTAAACAGAAGTTTTTACTTTCTGGAGACAACAATTTATCAGAAATAGTAAATGCTGAAAAACTTAAGGTGACAATAGCAGGAGATGCAAAATTTATTGGCACAGGAGAAGCAAAGAATATCATTGTTAGAATAGTAGGTGACGGTGTTTGTGATTTATCTCAAATAAAAGCTGATACTGCAAACATTAGAATAATAGGAGATGGAGTTGTTATAATTAACACCAATAAGTTAATAGCAAAAATAGTAGGAGATGGAACAATTAGAACTATCGGAAAACCATTTGTTACCAAAAACTTTGTAATAGGTGACGGCAGGGTTGTCGCTTTCAAACTCTAATTTACTTTTTTATATCATAGGCATATCCTCTTCGTTAAGTTCAGGGACTTCTAAACCTCTTAAATAGGTTAAACTAACATTGATAGATGAGTGTCCCATAGCTTTCTGTAGCTTGGTTATACTCCCTGTTCTCTTAAAGATATCAATAGCTCCAGAGTGACGGAATGAGTAGATAGTAGTAGTTGCTATAACATCAGGATTAAGTCTCTTAAAACGTCTCCAAAGAAGCGAAAAATAACCTTTACTGTATGGGTTAGATGTATTAGAAAAGATGTTATTATTAGACACTTTTTTTGCAAGTATTTCTCTTATATAAGAAGGTACTGGAACAATACGATTACGCTTTGATTTTACTTTGTTTCCCCCAAGATTAATATGCGATAAATCATCACTAAAATCCTCCCACTTTAATAGTCTTATTTCTTGATGTGGACGCAGTAAACAACCATAAGTAAGAAGGCAGCATAAGTACAAGTTTTCATTATATTCTTTTACCCTAAACAGCAACTTTTTTACATCTTTTATAGGACTATGTAATACTTCTTCTTGCTTACGTGTTTTTAGCTTTGATTGCTCAATTGGAAAACCGTTAGCGTGTAAATAGTTTACCAATACATTTACGTGTCTTCTTGTGGTATTATAACTTGTGTTGTTATTGTACTTAAGTGGAATAGAATCAATGAACAAAGATGTAACACAACCTTTTCTATTTAGTTGTTCTCTTAAAACACTTGATAATTGCATTAATGTTTTACGATAGCTATCCGATAAAGGTTCAGCAAGTTTATCTCGTATAAGACTATCATAATGCTCAACAGTAGAAAGTGGTTTAGTAAGAGAGTAATCGTTAGAGACTATAAACTCATAAATCTGTTTTGCAAGAGTTGAGGTTAGAGAGTAACGAAGTTTAGCAGGATACGAATTAGGATATAATGAAGAACCAATTAAACGACCACTAAATAACCTATAACGTTTATTATTGATTTTGAAATCAACGTAATATTTACCGTCTTTACGTTTGCAGACTTTAGGGTAGGAAAGGCTATTATTTGGCACTTATATGGCAATTTAGTTAAACATCAATGTTCAACTTAATCGTAATAAACTATTCCTATTGGGCTTAGATTTTATTTAGACATCAAATAGTATTTGACTGCCAGTCAAGCGCTCTAGCCAGCTGAGCTACATCCCCATTTTAGTTGGATGTAAAACTAAGTAAAATATGTTTATCCATTTATAAAAAGAGATTAATTGAATAAGGTTATTGAAGGCATAAATTAAACTATAGCTATAGATTAGATTATTTATAAATTAAATGATTAACTATAAAACCAATTTAAATGGATACTTCTCATTAAGAACACTTTTTTTGCTGTTCACAAAAATGAGTATCTTCCTTCTTTTAATCAACTTTATTAGGTCATACAATGAGACATTCATTGATTTTACGAGGTTTAATTGGTGTAAGTTTTTCTTTTTTATTTAGCTGTACTTCAATCAAGAATACTCCCAAGGTTTCTCAACCTCCCCCTGAGGGAATGGTTTTAGTTCCTGCAGGAATTTATACTATGGGTGGGCGTTCCTCACAAGCTTATGTAGATGAATTTCCAAAACACGAAGTTTCTATTTCCGCTTTTTATATGGACCAAAACGAGGTAACCAATCAAGAATTTAAATTATTTGTAGAGGCCACAGGCTACAAAACAATTGCCGAACGCGACATTGATTGGGAAGAAATGAAGAAAACTGTTCCTTTGGGAGTAGCCAAACCGCATGATAGTTTGCTCAAGGCTGGTTCTTTAGTTTTTAAACAAACTAAGGGTCCTGTCAATTTAGAAGATTATTCCCAATGGTGGCGTTGGACTACAGGAGCCAATTGGCAACATCCAGAGGGTTCAGGAAGTTCATTAGAAAACAGGATGGAGCATCCGGTGGTTCATATCGCATGGGATGATGCACTGGCGTATGCTACTTGGGCAAATAAGCGATTACCTACAGAGGCAGAATGGGAATGGGCCGCACAAGGGGGAAATTCTGGGAATATCTATCCTTGGGGAAACACGAATGTTGAGGCTGCCTTTGATCAGGCCAATTTTTGGCAGGGAGTATTTCCTTACAACAATAGAGAATTGGATGGTTACTTTGGGACGGCACCCATCACTTCTTTCCCACCAAATGGGTATGGATTGTTTGACATGGCAGGAAATGTTTGGGAGTGGTGTCAGGATAAGTATGATTTTAAAGCGTATGAAAAAGCACAAAATAAAGGGGTGGTTCAAAACCCACAAGGACCAAGACAATATAATGATCCGAGGGAACCCTTATCCCCTAAGCATGTAATGCGAGGAGGCTCTTTTTTGTGCAATGATTCCTATTGTAGTGGCTACAGAGTTTCCAGGAGAATGAGTTCAAGTAGAGATTCAAGTTTTAACCATACTGGCTTTCGTTGTGTTCAAGATTTGTAAAAACTAGAATTCATAAAAAAAGAGCATTTTCTATCTTTTTTTACCCTTTTTTGATCATAAAATGAATAATTTAAGCATTTTTTGAACTTTTTTCACCTTTTTGATTAAGCACGTTTTATAAAAAAAGAGACTGTTTAAAAAGTAAAAAAGGGGTAAAGTGCTCCCTTTTAAATACTTTTTTAACATTTATTAATTGGAAGGACTAGAAACGTATTCCATTTCAATACTATCAATTAAAGTTACTGTTCCAATTGCTTCAATCAATGTATCATAATCTACGGTCAATGAGTTTTCTGATGGTAGACTACTCGGAGTCTCAGAAAGCGCATAAATCGTCATAAAATAGGTTGAAGAGTTACCGTTTGGATTACAAGGGGATGTATAAGATATTCCTACTCCATCTTTATTGGGTCCCATATACCAATCTCCATCATCAGCACCTCCGTACACAATTTCTGTTACACTAGGATCTATATCCCAAAGAGTAAGGTAAGAGTTCGTTTCAACCACGGCACTGTTGGTATAGGCATGAATTGATATAGCTAAGGAACCTGTTCCCTCGGGAACATTAGACCAAGAAATAGGAATTGATTTTTCTGAGCCGTTTACTTTTTCTTCACATTGGTAGTCACTTAATATTTCACCATCAGAGTCGATTGCAATACTAGACAAGGTGAATTCTGAATTTTCAGAAACAACACTATATCCCGTATCTCCAGTATCAATTAATGAGTCGTCAGAGGAGTCTACAGTATCAACGTCACTATTTGTGCTGCTACTACCTCCTTCTCCTAAACTCACATCAACACAAAAGTTGACATTATTGAAACTTTCTACATTACCAGTTCCAGTGTCTATACTTCCGTTAGTTGGTAAATTTGAAGTTCCTCCATCTTCATCATTATAAACATAGGTGAAGTTACAATTTTCATCCCAGCTATAATTAACATAGTATTTTGTACCCGACACTTCATATTCAAAAGAAAAGGCATTTTTTCCTGTTTCTGTAATTCCAATGACTACGGCTCCATTAACTCCTTTGAATGTATCTGAAGGACGAACCGCATTTTGAATTGCTTGAGGAATTACTTGATCTTCTGGAGCTGTAGAGGTTGGGTCTAACGTTACTTTACCCATCATATAGGGCATATAATACGGAGCTGTTGTTTTTGCGTGATAACGATAATTACCATTACTATCTTCACGACCAAAAGCGGCATCAAGCGTTTCGTCTGTATAGCCATAAACGGGATAGCCGTCAAGCGCATAAGCTAAGGGGGTGTCTGTTCCTATCTCATCTTCCAAATGGGTTGGAATTAAGTGATAATGATAATCATCCCCTCTTCCAAAGTGTCCTCCCCAATTGTCTAATTCTCCTAGTTCATAAGAGTTTTCTCCACGATTATTGAAAACGTTAAAAATAGGGACTCCATTTACAGCAACTGCCAAAGCTCCTTTCAAAAGATGGTCAGAAGTACTAAGTGGGGTATCTGCCATTTCAGGATTCAAAGGAATTGCCCAGCTGTTGTCTCCTTGATAATTTTGTGGAATTGGTACTTGTTCTTGCCATGCAGTGATTCCTGTACCCATGTTATGTTCAGGCCAACTGTAGGAGGCAATATAAAAATAGTCATCATCGGCGCTAATACTGACTCCAGTGTAGGCGGCAAAGTGAGACTGAATTGTAGATAATAAAGTGCCATCTCCCGTTGAATTATCTGTGTCCGTTGGGGTATCCGTTGAGTCGTCAGTCGAGGTATCTGTGGTGTTATCTGTTTCAGTAGAAGTGTCTGTGGTATTATCTGTATCCGTATTTTCTTCAGGTGCAGGAGGAGTTACTGGAGCAACAACTGCGGGAACCTCAGGGACAGGATCCTCTTCTACGGAGCAGGTTATAAAAATTAAAAACAATAAAGAAAATAAAGCTGGAGTTAAAAAACTTTTACGATTAGTGCTTGACCAGTAAAGGACTAAAGAGGCCACCAAAAGTAATAGCAATATCAAGCTAATGTTTACATTCCCTTTGGTCATTTTTAGTCCAGTGGTTCCTTTTTTAACTGGAATGGGCAACGCTAAATTCGCATTGATGTGCGCAGTCAATTCATGTCGCTTAAGAATCAAAAATTGATCTTCCATTACAAAATCAGTCAAGGGATATTCATAAACAACCCCAGTTTTTGGGTCTTTTAGCAAAACAATATCCTTTATTAAAGCTATATAATCAGCTTTAAATGTTTTATTATTTTCACTAAGTTGCCAAGACTTTGCATGACTTTCTGAATGATATCCAGAATGTGCGTTTATAAATCCACAAAAGAAAAAGAAAAAGATTAACAGCGCAATAGAATTTAGTTTATGTTTTCCATTTTTAAATAATATAGTTAATCCAAATTTAGTTATTTTTCAGATGGTAATTCAAGAAAGGAAATAATAATTACTCAGAGATTATTTTTAGAGGGTAACGTTTTATATTTACTAAATGCGAGTACACTTATTTTAACCTTTTCAACCTTTGCCATGAAATTCAAACGCTTATTTAAAAATTTACTTTTTAGTATTTTAGGCTTGTTAAGCCTTATCATTCTTATTTATTTAGTGTACTTAATTAAATGGAATGTTGATTCTTCCAAAAATGAAGAACTTTTAGGAAAAGTAGCTCCATTCATTGAAAATAAGGGTAATCCATATCGAGATTTAAATAAAAATGGAAAATTGGACGTCTACGAAAATAAGGAAGAGTCCATTCAAAATAGGGTCGAAGATTTGATTTCTCAGATGACCATTGAAGAAAAAGCGGGGACTATCTTCATAAATATGATTGGTGTAAACGAGGATGGTACTCTAATGGAGCATCCAACTTTTTCAGATCCTTTTAGTTTTTTGATGGGTTCTTCTTTAGAAATGATTGCAAAAAAACACATGAATCACTTCAATATTAGAGCCTCCCATGACAAGGAAAAAATGGTGGCTTGGCATAATACACTTCAGAAAGTTGGGGAACGCACTCGTTTGGGAATACCCATAACCATTGCAACAGATCCAAGGCATGGGGTTCCAGATACATTTGGGGCATCCATTTACACCCCTTATTTTTCTAAATGGCCCTCCCCACTAGGATTGGGTGCTACAAGGGATAGCATATTAGTTTATGATCATGCAAAAATTGTAAGTGAAGAATACAAAGCCCTTGGTATTCGAGTTGCCCTGGGTCCCATGGCAGATATTGCATCAGAGCCAAGATGGACAAGAATTAATGGGACTTTTGGAGAAGATGCTTTTGTAAATGCAAAACTTACAGCAGCTTATATAAAAGGTATTCAGGGAGATACGCTAGGGACCCATTCAGTAGCTGCAATGGTAAAGCATTTTCCAGGATCGGGTCCATTAGATGATGGAAAAGACAGCCATTTTCCCCCAGGATATCAGTCCTATAAAGGTGGGAATTTTGATTATCATCTCATCCCTTTTGAGGCTGCTTTCAATGCCGGAGTTTCTTCTGTGATGCCCTACTATAGTGTTCCTAAAGGAATAACATCAGAAGATGTTGCTGCAGGATATAATAAAGATTTGATTAAAGGAATCCTTCGAGATGGGTATAATTTTGATGGGATTATTTGTACTGATTGGGGAATTATTTCAGATATAAAACCATTTGGAATGATGTTTAAACCAGCTTCAGCGCATGGTGTTGAACACTTATCTACAGTTGAAAGATTGGAGAAAATTATAGCTGCTGGAGTGGACATGATCGGGGGAGAATCGCTGAGTCTAGAACTTGCCAATAGCATTCATTCTAAAAAAATCAGTGAGGAAAGAATTGACGAATCTTTAAGAAGAATACTCAAGCAAAAGTTTCTGCTTGGACTCTTTGACAATCCTTATTTAAAAAGCGAATCCCATTTGTCTCTTGATAATAAAGCCAACATTACCAAAGGAATTGAAGCACAGAAAAAATCCTTAGTCTTATTGAAAAATGAAACCGAATTTTTGCCACTTCCACAAAAAACCAAAGTTTACCTTCATGGCTTTGATGAAAGTAAAAATTTAAAAATTGAAGTTTCTACACTGGAAAATGCAGAGGTCATTATCGTTAAATTAAAAACACCAAGTGGTGATATTGAGACAGAGTCCATTATGGAGAAACTCTTTGGGGGCGGGCGTTTAAATTATTCAAAAGAAGAATTAGCAGAATTGATACCTCTATTCAAATCAAAACCTACGGTCGTTGTGGTAAACCTTCAGCGCCCCGCAATTCTTACGGAAATAGAACCTTTTTCAAAAGCAATTATTGCGGATTTTGATGTTGCAGAGGGAATTATATTGGATTTAATTTTCGGAAAATTTGCTCCTACGGGAACGCTCCCCATTGAATTGCCTTCCTCAATGCAATCCGTTTTAGACCAAAAAGAAGATCTTCCCTATGACTCAGAAAATCCTTTATTTGAATTTGGACATGGTCTAAAATATACCAAAATTAATGAGTAGCTTTAACAAGTTTTGAATCGTAAAATTAAATTATGAAAAAAAGAAATATACTACTTGTTTTAATGACCTTGTTTTTGGTAACATTAGGTTGCTCTGCTTCTAAAAGTACCACTTCAGAAAAACCCAAAGCGGTTGAAGAAAAAAGTCAAGCAAATTTAAATGTAAGTTTAATTGATCGCTTGAGAAGATATTCAGGCCTTAGCATCAGGGGAGATGGTGAAAATGCTCAGATTTTTTTAAGAGGAATTTCCAGTATAAATAATCCTAAAGAGGTATTGTTTATTATCAATGGATCTCAGGTTGGTAATTTTTCAAGAGCAGCATTTTCTGTAAATCCTCAAGAAATAAAGCGGATTGAAGTGCTGAAGAATCCTTCTGACATTGCCTCTTATGGAATTGTTGGATCTGGCGGTGTTGTTCTGATCACAACAGAATAAATTTATTCCTGGAGCGAAGATAATTAACACGATTGTTTAACTTTAGGGTTAAACGGAAACGCTGCCCGATTGTTTTATCGCTTGCTTAGACACAAAATTTATACAGATTGTAACGCATTGCGCTATTTTGAACTTTACAATCAAAATAAGGGTTATGGTAAATCATAAAATAAAGGCATTTTTAAATTTGACCATTAATAAAGGATGACAAAATTTAGTTTACATAATAAAGGCTTGGTTCTTACAGGTGGAGGAAGTGGAATTGGGGAGGCAATTGCACTAACTTTTGCAAGGCAAGGAGCAACGGTATATATCTTAGACTTCAACATTGAGGCAGCCGAGGAAACGGTAAAGCAGATAGAGTTGGAAGGTTTTTCTGCAAAAGCGTATGCTTGTGATATCTCGAAACAAAATGAAGTTAATGAATGTATTGACAAAATAGCAAAATTGAATTCCATAGATATTTTGATAAATAATGCAGGTATTGCTCATGTAGGAAACATAGAAGCCGTTGAAGAAGCAGATTTAGATCGCTTGTATGAAGTAAATATTAAAGGGATCTATAATTGTACAAAAGCATGTATTCGTTATATGAAATCAAAGGGAGGGGGTAGTATTTTGAATCTTGCCTCGATAGCATCCTCCGTGGGGATTTTTGATCGCTTTGCTTATTCCATGACTAAGGGAGCTGTTTTAACGATGACGCTTTCGGTCGCCAAAGATTACTTAGCTCATAATATTCGCTGTAACTGTATTTCTCCCGCCCGCGTTCATACACCATTTGTGGATGGCTTTATTAAAAAAAATTATCCTGGAGAAGAACAAGAAATGTTTGATAAACTTTCCCAAACACAACCCATAGGGCGAATGGGGAAACCCCAAGAAATTGCTGATTTAGCACTGTTTCTCTCTTCAGATGAAGCTGGATTTATAACGGGATCGGACTATGCAATAGACGGTGGGTTCATAAAATTAAACGGAAAGTAACTTTATAATTAAATACAGTAAGATGAAATTAATACGTTTTGGTGAGATTGGAAATGAAAAGCCAGGGGTTCAATTGGACAACGGAGATTGGATAGATGTTTCTGCTTTTGGACAAGATTATAACGAAGCCTTTTTTGGAGGAGATGGAATAGAACAATTAAAAAAGTGGGTTATTACCAGCGCAAGTCAATGTCCAGTTGTGGATCCAAAAACACGCCTTGGAGTCCCTTTAGTTCGCCCTTCAAAGATTGTGTGTGTAGGATTAAATTACGCCAAACATGCCGCAGAAAGCGGAATGGATATTCCCAAGGAACCCGTATTGTTTTTTAAAGCTACCTCAGCATTAGTAGGCCCAAACGATGCGATTATTATTCCTAAAGGAAGCGTCAAAACAGATTGGGAGGTTGAGCTTTCTATCGTGATTGGAAAACAAGCATCCTATGTTACTGAAGCAAATGCTTTGAGTCATGTTGCAGGATATGTTCTTCATAACGATGTGAGCGAAAGAGAATTTCAATTAGAGCGATCAGGACAATGGGTAAAAGGGAAAAGCTGTGATACTTTTGCCCCTTTAGGTCCCTTTATAGCAACGCGTGATGAAATCAAAGACCCTAATAATTTACACTTATGGTTGAAGTTAAACAACCAAGTAATGCAAGACAGTTCTACTTCTGATTTTATTTTCAACGTTCAAGAAGTTGTGAGTCATATCAGTCAGTTTATGACACTTCTCCCAGGAGATATTATTTCTACTGGAACTCCCTTTGGGGTGGGACTTGGTTTAACTCCACCAAAATATTTAAAGCCAGGAGATATTGTTGAATTAGGTATTGAAGGGTTAGGCACTTCAAGGCAAGAGGTAAAAGCCTATCTAAAAGGATGAAAATTGATGCGCACCAACATTTTTGGAATTACATCCCTGAGCGAGATACTTGGATTGATGATTCGATGCGCATTCTTCAAAAAGATTTTTTACCTACAGACTTAAAAGCCTTACTTAAATCAAATTCCATTGATGGATGTATCGCGGTTCAAGCAGATCAATCTGAGGAAGAAACAACCTGGTTATTAGACTTAGCTGAGGAAAATGACTTCATTAAAGGGGTTGTAGGTTGGGTTGATTTATGTGCTGAGAATGTAGAAGATCGGTTACAGTTTTTTTCTAAAAACCCGCTCTTCAAAGGGGTTCGTCATATTGTTCAATCTGAGGAGAAAGATTTTGTTTTAAGAGATGATTTTAAAAATGGGCTCTGTAAACTAGCTCCTCTTGGACTGACTTATGATCTCTTGGTTTATCCTTCACAACTTGAAGCAGCAACAGAATTGGTTTTTCAATTTCCCGAGCAACAATTTATTTTAGACCATTTAGCAAAACCAAATATTAAAGGGCAAGAATTAGATTCTTGGAAATCCCAAATTGAAATTATTTCTGCTGCACCAAACATTAGCTGTAAACTTTCGGGGATGGTTACAGAAGCAGATCTGAATCATTGGCATGCAAATGATTTTACCCCTTATTTAGAAAGCATTATTGATTATTTTGGTTTAGACAGAGTTCTTTACGGTTCTGACTGGCCCGTATGCCTTTTAGCTGCAGAATATAAAGAAGTACTTAAACTTGTTCAAGATTTTACAGCAGCTTTTTCAAAAAAAGAGCAAGCCAATATTTTTGGAGGGAATGCATGTCGTATATATAATTTAACGGACTAAAAGGGAAAAATGGATTTAGAGTTAAAAGGAAAAATAATAATTGTCACTGGTGGTTCTAAAGGGATTGGATATGGAATCTGTGAACGCTTAGTTCAAGAAGGGGCAATACCTGTTATTGTTGGAAGAAATAAAAAAACAATANTGGAAGCCGTTGAACAGCTCAGTAAAAAAGGAGCATCTGTTGGATTTGCATTAGCAGAGCTTACAGATCCAAAGCAGTGTCAAGAAGCTGTTGATACAGTTAGGAGGCAATACGGCAAAATAGATGGTTTGGTAAATAACGCAGGGGTAAACGATAGTATCGGTTTAGAATCTGGAAACCACAAAGCATTTATGGATTCTATTCAAAAAAATCTAACTCATTATTATTTGATGGCACACCATGCTTTGCCTGCATTAAAAATTTCCAAGGGGTCCATTGTTAATATAGGGTCAAAGACTTCCTTTACAGGACAGGGAGGTACCTCAGGCTATGCTGCAGCCAACGGAGGTAGAAATGCTTTAACGCGTGAATGGGCGGTTGAATTATTACCGTATTCCATCCGCGTCAATGCTGTAATTGTTGCAGAATGCTACACTCCACTTTACAAAAAATGGATTCAAACATTTTCAAATCCTGAGAAAAAACTAAAAGAAATTACTCAAAATATTCCCTTAGGGAATCGCATGACTACAGCCCAAGAAATTGGAGATACAGTTGCTTTTTTACTTTCTGAACGCTCAAGTCATACTACAGGACAATTGATTTTTGTGGATGGAGGCTACTCACATTTAGACCGATCTTTATAAATTTTGCTCATGAAAAACGTTTCCAAACCGGCCATTGTTTCAAAAGAAGTATTCCTTCCCTTTCTTTTGATTACAACATTATTTGCGCTTTGGGGCTTTGCAAATGACATTACCAACCCAATGGTTTCTGCATTCAAAAAGATTTTAGAATTGAATAATACGCAAGCCTCTTGGGTACAAGCAGCTTTTTATGGAGGATACTTTACAATGGCTTTACCTGCAGCCTATGTTGTAAAGCGGTATTCATACAAAACAGGAATATTAGTAGGACTTTTTCTGTATGCCTTTGGTGCGCTTTTATTTTATCCAGCTGCTGCTATGGAAAATTATACTTTCTTTTTATTGGCACTCTATATTTTGACCTTTGGCTTGGCTTTTTTAGAAACCACTGCCAATCCTTTTATCCTCTCTATGGGGGATGAGGCTACTGCAACACAGCGGTTGAATTTGGCTCAAGCATTTAATCCTATGGGAGCGCTGATGGGACTTTTTGTCGCACAGAGTTTTATCTTGGGGGCATTACAATCGGATGATTTGGATGCACAGGGCAATGGTATTTATGAATCCCTTTCTGATTCTGCCAAGGCTGTTGTCAAAACTGCGGACCTCGAGGTGATACGAAATCCCTATGTCGCTTTGGGGATTTTTGTTTTGCTGATGATGCTTGTGATTTCTTTCGTAAAAATGCCAAACACAACGCAACAAGAATCAAGCACAAGCCTTTGGAGTTCTATTAAAAGAATTTCGCGAAACGAGCGCTTTGTCGGGGGAGTAATAGCTCAACTTTTTTATGTAGGTGCACAGATTATGTGTTGGACTTATATTTATCAATATGCTGAGAACTTGGGTATTGAAAATCAAAAAGCAGTGAATTATGCGTATAGCGCACTAGTTATATTTCTTTTAGGACGTTTTTTATGCGCCTACTTGCTTAAGTATATGAATTCTGGTAGATTATTGATGAGCTTATCATTTATGGCAATTGTCTGTTGTTTAGGGACAATTTTTATTGAAGGGATGGGCGGTTTGTATGCGCTTGTTGCGATTTCTTTTTGCATGTCATTGATGTTTCCCACCATTTACGGGATTGCTTTAACAGGTCTTGGAGAAGACGCAAAACCAGCATCTGCCTTTTTAGTCATGGCGATTGTTGGCGGAGCTTTTATGCCAGTTTTGCAGGGGCAAATTTTAGATTTTGGTGGAAGTGGCTATAACGATATTGAAATATTAGGAGTCCCTGAAGTCAACTTTTCATTTTCCTTACCCTTACTCTGTTTTATTGTTGTCGCTGCCTACGGATACCGAACCCTAAAGGTTTATAAAATTGGATAAAAGAAGGGTTATGAAAACTAAAAAATATTGTTTTGCTCTTGATTTAATTGATGATAAAGACGCTATTGAAGCCTATAAAACACATCACAAGAATGTATGGCCAGAAATTTTAAAAAGTATTAAAGCTGTTGGAATCCATGAGATGGAAATTTATTTGGTAGCCAATCGCCTTTTCATGATTATGGAAAAAGATGAAAAATTTTCTTTAGAGGGCAAACAAAAGCAGGAAGAGTCAAACTCGAAAGTACAAGAATGGGAGACCTTAATGTGGAGTTATCAAAAAGCCCTCCCAACAGCCGCTCCTGGGGAGAAATGGGTGCGTATGGAAAAGATATTTTCTTTATAGATTTATAATGAAAAACAAGATGAACCTGAACGCTAAATGGGGATGTTAAGTTATTGGGAAAAGTCAGAAATGCTAGACTATGATTTAGTCGTCGTAGGGGCAGGTATTACAGGCATGTTTTGTGCATTATCATATCGTAAAAAATATCCTGATGCACGCATTGCGATTTTAGAACGAGGTTTGTTTTCTTCAGGTGCAAGCACAAAAAATGCTGGCTTTGCTTGTTTTGGATCCCTTACAGAATTGATGGATGATGCAACTAAAATGGATCAGGATTCCATGCTCAATATTCTTGAACTTAGAGTTCAAGGCTTAGCACTTTTAAGAAAAGAATTAGGAGACAACGCAATTGATTATAAACCCTATGGAGGGTATGAACTTTTTTTTGAAAAAACACCAAAAGCACTTGATTCAATTGCTCATTTTAATTCCTTGCTCAGGCCGATTTTTAATAAAGATGTATATCACCTTAGGCCCTCCAAGATAAAAGATTTTGGATTTGACACAAGCAAGGTTAATCATTTGATTGAAAACTCTTTTGAAGGGCAAATCAATACAGGAATGATGATGCAAGCACTTCGTTCCAAACTTAATAAAGCCAATGTTTTCTTTTTTTCACATACCGATGTAACCCATTTTGATCCTGATCAGAAAAAGGTTTTTATTAAAAGTAACACGGAAACTATTTCTTTTAAGTATGAAAAACTAGCCATTTGCAATAACGCTTTTGCAAAGCAGTTTTTTGAGAATTTAGAAGTATACCCGGGAAGGGGTTTGGTTTTGGTTACTGCTCCTATAAAAGATTTAAAAATTAAAGGAACTTTTCATTATGATGAAGGCTATTTTTATTTTAGAAATAGTGGGGATCGTATTATTTTTGGAGGAGGAAGAAATGTCGATTTTAAGAAGGAAACGACAACAGCTTTTGGGGTAAATCAAAAAATTAAGGAAAAGCTACTTCACGACCTAAAGGAGTTTATCCTTCCAAATTCTACTCCCTCAATTGAAGGAGAATGGTCTGGTATTATGGCTTTTGGAAACAACAAGATTCCTTTAGTTAAGAAAATGGGAGATCATTGTGCTATTGGAGTTAGGCTTGGTGGAATGGGAATCGCTATAGGGAGTAAAATAGGAAATGATACGGCTAATTTATTAATGGATTGACCATTATTTATGATCTGTTTTCGTGCCTATGTATAGTTTTATTACATTTATACAATGAAAAATTTATTTTATTATTTTGGGTTTTCTTATTTAAAGCCAAAGCAATATTGGCCTTTAAGGATAGTTGTTATTCTTTATTTTTTAATCGTTTATTCGGGACTCATTTATGACCTCACCACAGAAAAAATAAAATACTATTCAACTACTAGTGGATATTTCAATCTCCTCCTTCAAGACAAGGCTTTTTTATATATCTATATAGTTCCAGTTATTGTAATTTTTATTGGCTCCTATTTATGGGAGTTTTTTCTTACTGTGAATCAAAAACCACCACAGAAAAAATAAAAAAACCGTCTTTGGAAAAAGACGGTTAAACAAACAAATTGAATTGACTAACTATAAAAATTTAAATTATTTTAGGGTAACAAAGCCTAAAACCTAATCTTTTTTTAGTTGAAAAAAGCGTAAAAAATATGCTTTTCTTTTAAATTTTATTCAAAGATAAAACCATATCGATAAATATACTGTTACGAAAACATTAATAAATGTCTTTTTGATGAGAATACAATAATTCACAAGCTCTTTTGTCAATTATTCAATAGAATAGGATTAATTCTTATAAGAATTAATTTTTTTAAGGAACGAGGGAGAGAAAATTCTTTTTAATACTATTTTATCATTCAGCAGGCACCGTTTAGTTTGATTTACCATTTAGAAGCCCTAAGTTTGATTGCAGTTTTAATCAAAACCCATGAAACAATTTTTACATCTTTTAATCTTGGTATTATTTTGTTTTTGCAATACCCAAGATAAAGTTACGCCGCCAAACATTATCTTTATCTTGACAGATGATCAAGGATTTGGGGATCTTGGTGTGTATGGGGCAACTGATATAAAGACTCCCAATCTAGATCGATTAGCAGGAGAAGGCGCTCGTTTTACTTCTTATTATGCTACGCAGCCTGTATGCTCGGCTTCTAGAGCTTCCATTTTGACAGGATGCTATCCAGATCGAATTGGAATCCACAATGCCTACAGCCCTGGCTCAAAAGTTGGGCTAAATCCAGAAGAAACGACCTTAGCAGAACTTTTAAAAGAAAAAGGATATGCTACGGGTATTTTTGGTAAATGGCATCTGGGTGATGCTCCTGAATTCCAACCAAGAAAGCATGGTTTTGATGAATATTATGGTATCCTATATTCCAATGACATGTGGCCTAAACATCCACAACAAGGAGCTGTTTTCAATTTTCCAGACATTAAATTGTATGAGAATGAAACTCCACTAAGAGTTTTAGAGGATCAAACCTTTCTGACAGGTGCCCTTACAGATAGAGCCATAGATTTTATTAAAAAAAATAAAGAAAACCCTTTTTTCGTTTACTTACCTCATCCACAACCTCATGTTCCATTGTTTGCAATAGACAGTCTTAAAAATACCCAAAAAAGAGGTCTTTATGGAGATGTAATTCATGAGATTGATGCTTCTGTAGGGCGTATTTTGAGTACCCTTGAACAAGAAGATTTGGTTGAAAACACCATTGTTATATTCACTTCTGATAATGGCCCTTGGTTATCTTACGGAGGTCATTCGGGATCTCCAGGAATTTTCAGAGAGGGTAAAGGAACAAACTGGGAAGGTGGGCATAGAGTGCCTGGAATCATTCGCTTTCCAAATAAAATTGCTGCAAATATGGTTATAGAGGCCCCTGCCATGGGAATTGATTGGTTGCCCACGCTTGCAGAATTTGCAAATACAAATTTACCAACAAAAAAAATTGATGGAGCTTCTCTAGTTCCTCTTTTGACGGGATTGAATCAATCATCACCACACGAAAACTTTTTCTTTTACTATCGAACAAATGAGCTACATGCTGTTCGGCACAAGGAGTGGAAATTGTATGTTCCTCACACCTATCGTACCCTAAACGGAAGAGAAGGAACGAATGATGGTTTCCCTATTCCTTATGAGATTAATGAAATTAAAATTGCCGCACTATTTAATCTTACCACTGATCCTAGCGAACAAAATGATGTTGCGGAACAACACCCACTTTTGGTTGAGAAAATTACTAAAATAGCGGATTCAGTCCGTTTGGTTTTGGGGGACAGATTAACTGGAATTAAAGGAAACGAGGTACGCCCAGTTGGTAGAATATTGGAATAAAAAATTAGTTTTTGTCGGTATTCCAGGGGCCGTGATGTAACGTATCATCACTTGAATCAGTTCGCTTAAACCCATGGGCACCAAAGTAATCTCTTTGCGCTTGAATCAAGTTAGCACTACTTTGCTTTTGAGATATTGCTAAAAAATAGTGCCAGGCGGAACTCATACTGCTGGTTGGAATGTGCTGTTTTAAACTACTTTCTAAGGTGAGTTCCCACGACTCTAAACCAGCGTTTATTTTTTGAATAAAAGGAGCGTATTCTAGTAAGGTTTGATTGGATTTAAAAATATCAATTAGTGAATGCATTAAATCCGACTTTATAATACACCCTTCAGACCATAGACTGGCAATTGTTGAAAGATTGATTTTCCAACCATATACTAGAGCAGCCTCACGGATCATTTCAAATCCCTGATGATGATTAATTAATCGAGATAAATCATATGCTTTCTTTAATGCTTCTAATGAGATTTTTTCATCTTTTCTTGCTCTTGGAAAAATTTTAGAGATTTTTTCGCGTTCGTTTTTTGAAGAAGAATTATAACGTGCATATAACGCTGAAGCCATCATACTATTGTTGGTTCCTAGATTTGCACCTGCAGCAGTTGCCCACGCTCCAGTTCCTTTGTTGGAGGCTTCGTCTTTAATAAAATTGATAAACGGATTACCTTTTTCAGTATAATTCAGAAGTGCATGGGTGATTTCTAAAAGGTAACTCTGACTGGAAGTATTTAGCCATTCACCAAACATTTTTTGGAGGTCAATAAAATCATGCCTTGCATCGGATCCAGCCAACTCAAAAACCTCAGCAAGTAACTGCATTTCTGCATATTCAATTCCGTTATGAACTATTTTTACAAAATGCCCAGCGCCCCCCGCCCCTAAGAAAGCACAACAGGGTTCTCCTTTTAAATTTTTAGCAGCAATAGTTTCTAATTCCTTTGATACAAGGGGGTAAGCACTTTCAGAACCACCCACCATTAAAGAGGGTCCTGTCAGCGCCCCTTCTTCCCCTCCGGAAACACCCATTCCTAAAAAATGAATGCCTACATCAGCTAATTCTTTGGCTCTTTTTTCGGTGTCCTCAAAATGAGAATTACCTCCTTCAATCACAACATCTCCCTTAGTGAGAAGTGGCGTAAGGTGTTTTAAAATAGAATTTGTTGCTGTTCCTGCCGGAAGCATGAGGATTATTTTTCTAGGGGCTTGTAGGCTGTCTACAAACCTATTTAAATCCTCGAAAGGAAGCGCTGACTTAAGTTCAGGAAAGATGAGACAATGTTTTTCTGCGACATTCTCTTCCACTCCTTCCACACGTCTGTTATAAAGAGCTAAAGGCACTCCTTTTTGAGCTAAGTTTCTACTTAGACTTGTTCCCATTACACCCAGGCCAATTACGCCCCAATTTGGATTATGCATGATTTAGATGAGATTTTATTTGATTTACAAGGTCATTTAATTCGGTATTTGCATCCAGATGAATTCCTTCAACAGGGACTTCAAGTGTTTCTAGTTGACTTTCAAGAAGGGATATTGGCATAAAATGAATTCTGTTTTCCATGCGTTCTTTAAGTGTTTTTAAGTCACAAGCTAAATAGACCCAAAGCAATTGATCCGAATGAATATTTCGACTTAAAATATCACGGTAACTCTGTTTTAAAGCAGAACAAGCCAATACTACACCTGTGTTTTTTTCTTGGATCAACTTTTTATTTAAATCGTGGAGCCAAGGCGCTCTATCTTCATCATCTAGCGGAATGCCATCTTTCATTTTCTTAATGTTCATCGGTGAATGAAACTGATCACCTTCCACAAATGAAATTCCTAATAAACGGGATAATTTTTCCCCTAATGTGGTTTTTCCAGAACCACTTACACCTATTACTATGATTGTTTTTGACACCCCATAAAGGTATGAAAAAGCCCTTTGAATTTAAATTTACAAACTTAAAACTCCTTAGAAAGAGAATGAATTCAAAAAAATAAAGTTAAATAAGACTTGTTTTTAAAGAACCAACCCTAATCCAAGTAATTCCATGGAAGCGTTTTTTGCTCCTGAGCGGCAAGATGCGCTAAGCTTAATATTTTTGAAACAATCAGGTTGTTTTCTATACTGTAAAGTGAATTTTTTGGAATTTTTCTTTTTTCGTGCACCACTTCATAGAGTAAGCGGAAGGGATCTTTTTGATAGTCTTCAATGGCTTTTGGCTTATAGGGTTTTTCTCCTTCGGACTCTTTTTCCATGACCATCATTTTTGATCCATTTAAACAATTTATGTACCCACTCGACCCATATAGCTGCATGTCTTTTCTGTTGTGTGACCAATTCCATGAAGCTTGAATAACGACTTGTTGTTTTTCATATTCCAATACGATTGTTGTATCATCGTCTACTTTTGGATATTTATTTGGCTTTGTTTGCTTAGCAATACAACTTACAGAAATGGGTGTTTGACCCTCCAAAAGCCAAGTGGCTATATTTGCACCGTAGCACCCAAAGTCAGTTAGGGCTCCACCGCCGTTCAGAATAGGATCAGTAAGCCATTCAAGAAATTCAGGACTACAACCAATTTCTTTGGGCCCAGGATGCCCAGTGTTAAAAACAAGCTTATTTAGATTTCCTATTCGATTTTGTGCGAGTAAATCTTTTGCTTCATAGGTACTCTCATACCATGAGGTTTCATAGTTGATTAGAATAGGGACATTATATTTTTTTGAAAGTTTTGACATTTCAAGTGCATCTTCATAAGAAGTTGCCATCGGTTTTTCAACCATGACTGGAATATTTTTTGGAACAAAAAATGCAACAACTTCTAGATGACTTTTTGTTTCATTAAAGGCAGAAACAGCCTCTGGTTTTGTTTTATCATACAAGGCTTGATAAGTGTCAAAAAACAAGGAATCGGGAAGCTGGTAGCGCTTTTGATATCGTGCAATGGCCTCTTTATTGGTCTCAACAATACCAACAATTGTGACGTCTTCTTTATTTCTATTAAAAACCCAACTCACATGATCATGAACCAATCCAATGACACCTAAACGAAGTATTTTATCTGAATTATCTTGGGATTGTGAATATACTTTTGACTGTAATATGGAACTAAAAAGGATAAGGATAAAAAAGTATTTAGCGCGATAAAGTAAAACTGCTTTCATAATTTTAGTAAATTGAATTTTAAATGTAATCTATTTTATTATTAATAAAACATCATGCAAAAATTTAAATCTCTTTTTGTTTTTCTTTTAATTTCTTCCTTAATAGGTGCACAATCTCCTTCAAAAAAAATACTTGCAATTTTTGCCCATCCCGATGACGAACAGTCTGTTGCTCCTATTTTAGTTAAATATGCTGAAGAAGGTGTTGAGGTTACTTTAGTGATTGCTACAGATGGAAGATTGGGGGTCAACGAATATAATGACAATAAGGCTGGGGATGGTTTGGCCGCCATACGAAGAAAAGAAATGGCCTGTGCTGCAGAAACATTGGGAGTTACTTTAATTCATCTTGACTACCATGATCAATTAAAAGCGGCAGAAGGTTTTGATGGACACATTCCTCATGTTCAAAAGCTAATTTTAGACCTCAATAAAATTGTTTCTGAATTTCAACCTGATGCAATTATAACTTGGGGACCAGATGGAGCTACAACACATATGGATCATCGTTTAGTTGGGGCGTCAGTGACTCAAGTATTTGTTTCCCAAACCTGGGATAAGCCCATGGATTTATATTATTTTGGAATACCTTCTGACTTTTTGGAGGATGAAAGAGCAAAAAAATTAAGAGGACAAAGCCGTAATTTTTTAACAACTCAAATTCCATTTACTACTGCGCACTTCGAGCAAGCGTATCGTGCTTTATTATGTCATGAAAGTCAATATCCTGCTGAGGTAGTGGCCAACATCAAAAAAGAAAGATCAAAAATGGGAACAACACTTTTTTTACGAAAGTTTCAAGCACCAAAGGAAATACAGAATAGTCTTTTTTAAAGATCAAACACAAGTTCTGTAGTAGGGAATTCAGCCCTATTTTTTGAAATGTCACCCAGACGTACTTTTGTATTCCAAAGAAATACTTTCTTTAGTGAGGGTATGTTTTTAATTAACTCAAAAACCTCTTTATTAACCTGAGTACTGTGAAGATTTAATACTTCCAAATGTTTTAAGGTACTGAGCGAAGTTAAATCGGATGCTTTAATTCGGTTTTTTTGAAGATTAAGACGGGTTAAATTTTCCATTTTCCCCATAATTTCTATTTGAGCCCCCTCAAGTTTACTATCTCCTAGATTTAGCCAAGTGATATACGGGGCACACCTCACCAAAACTTTGAGTGCCTCATTGGTAACTTTATCTCCTTGAAATCGAATATCCAATAATGGATTATCTTGTGAAAGTGTTCTCCAGCTGAAATTTGCATTTTCTAATGCTGAAAAAACAGAATCCTCTAATGGTGCTAACGTCACTTTTTCAACCCAAGGTTTGTCACGGGTGTCTAAGCTGTAATTTTTTAATAAAAGAGATTGTATTTCTGGTGTTATGGTATGTTGGCTTAGTGTTTTAGAATAGTTTGCACCCTCCATAATCCACCATTGTAATAATTGGATTTCATGATAAGAAAAAGGGACCCCTGTTGGCGGCATAAATTTTTCATTTTCTTGAGAAAAAGTTAGCCTTTTATAAAGTAAGCTCTTATTCAAGTTCTTTCCTACAATGGCAGCTCCGCTTCCGCCTCCTTTTTTTAAACCTTCTATTGTAGTCATGTTTAAGCCACCATAGGAGGTTTCAGTATTGTGACACCCCATACATTTTTCCGTCAATAAGGGTTGTATCAAATCATTAAAAACAAAAACAGAATCTAGTGGCAGCGCATCAAATGTTTTATACTCCTTTTGCTTATCAAATTTTGATTTAATAAAATCAGGGGCATACTCAATTAAATAATTGGGACCATGGGTAAGGCTCCCACCAAAGTGCCCCACTAAAATAAGTAAAATGAGAACAATGAAATTATTTATACGGCTGAATAAAGAGGGTAAATTCATATTTTTTATTCTCAAAATCCAACCTACACAACTAAAAAGTACAAGTAAAATTCCGGTGTATTGATGCAGTGTTAATTCGGATTCTATATAATGCCCGTTTCTCGCTAATAACCATCCTATAAAAGCAGAAAAAAAGGAGCTTATAAAGGCCAGTAACCAGGTGATTGAAAGAAAATTAAAACGGGACCCTTTATCTCTAAACCACTTTAACTCAAAGATAAGCGCAAGTATAATAAACCCTATGGGCAAGTGCACCAAAAGAGGATGTAATCTACCAAAAAATGTAGTTATGTCCAATGCGATCATTATACTCTTGTTAGTTTAAGTGGATATGTCTTTCCTGAATTCCATTGGGGGACATAAATATTTTCATCATCATCAATACAGACATCATGGGGATTAAAAAATGTTTTTTGGTCATAGCTTGGCGATTTGAATGCACCATTAACATAATTTGGAATACTTCCACCAGGTAATGATACCACTTTATTTTTTTCATTTAGAACGGCGAGCATTCCATCATACGATCCCCAGTCTTTTGTGACTATTACCGCAAAATAAAGCATTCCATTTTTTAAGACAGGCCTACATACATAACATCCTGGAAGATGAATCGTTTCAATATGATTTCCGTCTAAAGTAAATCGTTTAAAACTATTAGCAGAACGTGAGGTAATCAAAAGTGTGGGCTCTTTTCCTCCGCGAGTATCTAAAGTGATTCCATGGCAACAATCGAAATGATAATCTTCCGTCCCTTTCCCACCAAAATGGCGGATGTAGTTTCCTTTTGCATCATATTGAATAATGTAATCTAAACCATAGCCGTCTGCAATATAAATATCTCCGTTAGGAGCAATAGCTGTTTCTGTAGGTTTAAATTGATCTGCTGTGGTATAGGCTTCCACCTCTTTTGGCATTGAAAATTCCAATAGCTTTTCACCCTTAAGAGTTGTTTTACAAACTTTATGCGAATCGGGATCAGTGATAAATAAAAATTCTTCTGAACCTTCTTCACAATGGTTAACCCATGTGCACCAGGATATTCTGTTCCCCAAGCATCTAATATTTTCCCTGATCTATCATAGATTAAAATATTGTTTTTGGGATGAGTAGTCGTCATCAAAATTCTTTTATTCTTGTCCATTACCATTTCATGACAATCATTCACAGGGAATTGTGAAGGATCTTGTATTCCCCATTTTTTATCAACTCGATAGGTATAATCACCATGGCCTACTATTGGGTTTTCTTCAATTGCAGGATTGGTAATTGCAAAAATATTTTCAAAAGGGGTTAGGGTTATTCCAGCAGCAACTCCTGCTTTTTTGATAAAATTTCTTCTGCTTTTTTTCATGGGATTATACGTTTAGTTTTTATAGTCTTTTGTTATTTTTTTGGTATCTATATAAATAGCTATGCTAAGATGTCTTTTACTACTTTGCCGTGAACATCGGTAAGACGAAACCTTCGACCTTGAAATTTAAAAGTAAATTTCTCATGATCAATTCCCATAAGGTGCATTAATGTGGCTTGAAAGTCGTGAACATGAACAGGGTTTTCAATTATATTATATCCAAATTCATCTGTAACTCCATAAGTAATTCCTTTTTTGATTCCGGCACCCGCCATAAAAATGGTAAAACAACCAGGGTGGTGGTCTCTGGCATAATTGGTCTCGGTCAACTGACCTTGAGAGTAGTTGGTCCTTCCAAATTCACCCCCCCAGATAACTAAGGTATCTTCTAACAAGCCTCTTTGCTTGAGATCTTTAATTAAAGCAGCTGTAGGCTGGTCTGTTTCTTTACATTGGGTTTTGATTAGTTTGGGTAAATCCCCATGGTGATCCCATCCTTGATGATATAATTGTACAAACTTTACATCTTTCTCTATTAGGCGTCTTGCTAATAGGCAATTGGCAGCAAAAGTTCCTGGAGTTCTACTGTCCTCACCATACATTTCATAGATGGATTCGGGTTCTTTGGATAAATCCATCACCTCTGGCACTGAAGTTTGCATTCTAAAGGCCATTTCATATTGGCTTATACGAGACAATATTTCAGGATCACCTATATCGGCATGTTTGTCTTTTTGCATTTTAGACAAATAATCGAGTTGTTCTTCTCTCAATTGTTTGGTTACACCCGGAGGATTGTCAAGATAGAGAACAGGATTTTTTCCTGAACGAAACTGTACCCCTTGATGCTGAGAAGGAAGAAAGCCATTTCCCCACGAACGGGAATACAGCGGCTGACCATACTTATCCTTCGTAATTAAAACGACAAAACCAGGGAGGTTTTTGTTATCACTACCAAGGCCATAACTCAACCAGGAACCCATCGAAGGTCTTCCTGGGAGTTGAGAGCCTGTTTGGATTAAACTCACAGCAGGGTCATGATTAATAGCGTCAGTATGCATTGATTTGATGAAGCATAATTCATCTGAAATTTTACTAACATGAGGCATTAGATCGCTGACCCAAGCACCACTGTTTCCATGTTGATTAAAGTTAAAAAGGCTTCCTGCTAGTGGAAATGAATTTTGTCCTGCAGTCATACCCGTTAGGCGTTGCTCCCCAAAAACACTCGGTGGAAGTTCTTGCCCTTGCATTTTGTTTAGCGTGGGTTTATAATCAAATAAATCGAGTTGTGAAGGGGCTCCACTTTGAAAAAGATATATTACACGCTTCACCTTGGGAACATGGTGAGGCAATCTTAGGTCTAATGCATTGGAATTACGTATCCTATCTGAGGCATACAAGTTTTCGGAATTTAGCATGCTAGCCAAACTCAAACCGCCTAATCCCAAAGTAGTTTTGGTTAAAAAATCTCTTCTGGAATAGTCAGAATTGTCGTGGTCGTGATTGCAATTCATGGATTAATACTTATAATAGGATTCGTTTAAATTTAATAATGTGTTTGCGACTATTGTCATAGCAGCAACTTTATCTGCTCGAGCCAAACCGTTATATTTTGACTTTCCAACGTTCAAAACTTTATAGGCTTCAGCTCTATTTTTTCTATAGAATCCTAATTGATTTTGATACAGTTCGTTCAATAAGATTACTTCACTTTCTTTTGGAAATCTTGAAGTTGCCAACCTAAATCCGTGTTTAATTTGGTCTTTGATATCTCCTTTAGACTCCGAAAAAATACGTTCTGCAAAAACACGAGAGGCTTCAAAAAACTGAACATCATTTAGTAATATTAATGATTGTAAGGGAGAAGAAGTATTCTCTCTTTTTATAGTACATATTTCCCTTGCTGTAGCATCAAAAGTAACCAGTGAAGGCGGAGGTGACCCTCTTTTGATGAAAGTATAAATCCCTCTTCGGTAGAGGTCTTCACCTTCGGATTCTTCGTATTCTAATAGGCGAATTGAAAAGGTATTTTTTTCTTTCCACAACCCTTTAGGCTGGTACGGTTTTACACTAGGACCACCTATTTTTTCTGACAATAATCCGCTCACAGCTAGGGCATTATTTCGGATCATTTCTGCGGGTAAGCGACGGGTATTTCCTCTGGCTAGTAAAATGTTGTTGGGATCAATATTATTTTTTTTATCATCAAAAAGGGCTTTTTGCTTGTAGGTTTCAGAAAGGACTAACTGTTTGACAAGTCTTCTTATATCCCAATTATTTTCCATAAAATCAACGGCAAGCCAGTCCAGTAATTCGGGATGGGAAGGGAGCGCACCTTGAACCCCAAAATCCGTAGGCGTTGAAACGAGTCCGTTTCCAAAAAGCATTTGCCAGTACCTATTTACAGCAACCCGTGCTGTCAATGGATTATTTTTTTGAAAGAGCCATTGCGCTAATCCAAGTCTATTTTTAGGAAGGTCTGGGTCCATAGCGGGAAGAACTTCAGGAGTCAGCGATGCTACTTTTAAGCTAGGCTCGTTGTAGTTTCCTCGGCTATACAGATAGGTAGTTCTTGCTTGGTCCAATTCTTCCATCACCATGACTTCTAAAACGGGCTCTATTTCTTCTCTCCAGGCGTTTAGATTTTCTTTAAGATTTTTTTGAACAGCGCTATATTTGGGATGATTTTGGATCCAATGGTTTTTTGCTAAGGTTTCATCTACAGGAGTTGTTTTCCCTGAATATTGATCAAATAGCATTTTTACTTCTAGATTTGAAATAGACTTATTAAAGATTTTCAAATCGTCCATTTTCCCCATAAATAAGCCATTATCACCTGTGGAACCTTCGTATGTTTTACCAATTAAAACGGGACGTTCTTCGATATTTATCCCACTTGCAGAGACAGGTTTTATGGATTTTGATAAATTATTTAGGCGTGTTTCAAACTCAAATTTTTCGCCATTTTTAAAAAGATTAATCCCTCCTGCTTTACCGGTTCCGTCATAGGAAAAGGCGATATGGGACCACTCATTTACTTGGATGCTGTCTTTGGAACGCACATGAATCATGTTTCCTGGGGACATATTTATTAACCTGAGGTTGAGGTGGTTTTGGTCGTCTAAATAGAAATCCCAACCACGCCACCAATTGTTTTTCCCCCCTGTGGTTCCTAAAATAAATTGTCTTGATTTCTCTTTTCTTTGGTTTGTCTGCGTCCAAATTGCAGCCGAAAAGGAATCGGTCCATTCAAAGTTTGGAATTTCTTTATTGATTGAGAGCCGGTCATAATCACTTTTGAATTCAAGCGCTTCTCCTTTTACACCTTTTACAACCTTAGGAGCTTTACTTGATTTTACGTTTCTATTATTATCTGCTATAAAATAGTCTGAGCGAACTTGGGATAGTTTGTCAAAAGGATAATATCCTATTTGATGTTTGTTTAAATCAGATTCTTTTGGGAGTTTGTCTATATATTGGTATACCTCTGCAAGCTCTTTTTGTGTAAGCTGCATTTTGGTTTCAGTTTCTTTAATAAGGACTTGGAGTTTCTCTAATTGTTCTTCTTGATTTTCCGAGGGGAGATAAAGCAAGGGGCCAAAATCACCATCGTCTCCGGTCATTCCCAACTCTCTTACGTTATTAAAAAATCCACTAAGTTGATAATAATCTTTTTGTGAGATGGGATCAAATTTATGGTCATGACATTTCGCGCAAGCAACAGTAAGCCCTAAAAAGGCAGTACTGAAAGTTTCGGTTCGATCAAAAACATAATTCAGGCGCCATTCCTCATCGATGACACCTCCCTCTGCTGTCATTGGAGAGTTTCGGTTGAACGCTGTTGCCAATTTTTGCTCTCGTGTGGCATTTGGAAGTAAGTCACCAGCAAGTTGCCAGGTTACAAATTGGTCGTAGGGCATTTTTTTGGTAAATGCATCGATCACCCAATCTCTCCAAGGCCACATGGTTCTGAGTCCATCTGCATGCAGGCCATGCGAATCGGCATAGCGTGACACATCTAGCCAGTCTAGCGTAAGTCGTTCTGCAAAGGAATTACTCTCTATTAGTTGGTCTACAAGGCGTTCATAACTCCCAGACAAGGTGTCTTTCAAAAAGGAATCTATTTGATTTAATGATGGCGGCAAACCGGTAAGATCAAAACTAAGTCTTCTTATCAGGGTTTCTTTATCTGCTTGAGGCTCAAATTCTAATTCGTTTTCAAGGAGTTTATCGTAAATAAACTGATCTATTTCTAGGGGATATTTCTCTTTAGCAACAGGACTTGCTTCGGCTTTTTTTGGAGGATTAAAAGACCAATGTTCTTTCCACTCAGCGCCTTGTTCAATCCATTTTAAAAGGAAAGCCTTCTCTCGAGCGGATAATTTGAGGTTTGATTCAGGCGGTGGCATTTGGGTTTCAGGGTCTGTGCTTATTATTCGATGAGCACTTTCACTTCCATAAAGATTTGATTTTGAAAAGGCCTTTTTTCCGCTTTCTAATTTTGCAAAAGCAATGGTTTCTATATCCAATCGAAGACCTGCTTTTCGGGTATTCTCATCTGGGCCATGGCATTTAAAACAGCGATCTGAAAGAATAGGTTTTATATGATAATTAAAATCTACAACCTCAGGGAGGCTTTCCATTTCTTGAGTTATTTCATCTGGGATTACGAAAGTACATTTTGTGAAGAGGAATCCAAGAAGTATTATAATACCAATAAGTAGTTTGGATTTATTTAAAAACCAAGTTTCTTTAGATAGTAGCAACATCAAGATTAGATTAAATTATATCTCTAATATAAAGAATATTTAAGAGATAATGATTTTGAGCTATTTGTGTTTTTTTAAGATCCGAAAAAGGAGGCTTACAGTTTGAATTTTTGACCCTTTCTAGCAATGTTGAACCCTTCCTCAATTACCCATTTGGTTTCTTCGCTTTCAGGATTTAGCATGGGGTTGGTGTGGTTCATGTGAATGAAGTATACTTTATTTTTTAATTCTTTTGAAGCGGAAGATAAATAAGCAATTGTTTCTTTCACTAGGGGGTGAGGAATTTCTGATATCGGGCGATAGTTTATTTCTTTAGCATCAAAAAAAGTAGCATCGATAAAGGCATAATCTACTTTTTCAAGCAACTCGATTAAACTAAACTCCCATTTTGACCACTTGTCGATATCTGGGATAAAAAGCACTTTTTTGTTTGGCCCTTGAATTCGATACCCAACAGTTTCAGAAAACTCATCTCTGTGGGGTACTAAAAGTGGTGTAACAGTAATTTCAGGGCTAGGTGTTGCTACTTTATTTTTATCTAAGGGGATGAGTTCAATGTTTTTTAGGGAAACGAGCTGACTCCAAGGGCCATTTTTACTCAAAAAAGCACTCATTTTTGGCATTACATAGACGGGTATATTTTTGGCCCCCAGCGCTTCTCGCCCAAGTTGCATAAGGCCAGAATAGTGTCCCATATGGGCATGTGTTAAAAAAATAGATACAGACGTTTTGTTAAGTTCCTTCCATTGAGAGATAATGTCAGGTGTGGCTTCAAAGAGAAGGCTTGAATTCGTTTTAGGGATAAGTATAGCAAGTGCAGTAACATTCCTTTTTTCCTTTTGCTCATGGGAAAGGGTGTTACAGCAAGATTTCTCACAAGCAAGATGGGGAGATCCGCCGTCTTGAACAGTTCCTAATACGGTAAGGAAGGGCTCTGTTTGATTTAGTTGAGAACATAACATGGAGGGAATAAGAAAAACGCCTATTCCAAAACGAAACAGGTTCTTGGTTAAATACCGAATAAATTTCTTTTTACTCCAATGCATTCAGAGTGATAATTTCTATAACGCCAGCTCTTCCTAGCTGACCCCATTTGTTTGTCTCAGCAAGGGATTCGTAAATATTTACTTCACGTATATTTTGCAATGAAATCACTTCTGGGGGAGAATAATACTGTTGACCATCAACGATCCAAAGAGGATAGGCTTGCGAATTTGAAAAGGATTCAGATTGTCTGATAATTACAAGCCCTCTTTGGGTGTCAATTCTTGCAGACCCCAAGTGTTCTCTAATGGCCAATACCAAGTTGGGGGCATTTTCATTTATTCCCCAAGCATTTAAGCCTCTTTTGGCATAACGGTCTTTTTGTTTTTCAAAGGCCTTCTGTTTTTTGAGTTCTCTCAGCTCTTTTTTGGTAAGGTCTTTAGCTTCAATTTCAGTTTGTCCGTAGCTGGTTATGCTTAACATTCCTAATAGCAATAATAGAATTAATTTTTTCATGACTTTTTTAGGTTATTGTATTTGTAGTTAGCAATGGTAGTGAGATACGCAAAACAACTATGCTACTTTACAAAAGTAGTCGTTATTTGTATAACTCGCTTTGTTAGAGGCAAGAAAACAGCTGTTTTTTTAAATGGATTAATNAACATTAACGTAAACACTTTGTTTAGTCAAAGTTTCTTNNTTACTTTTACTTAATTCAAAANATTAACATGAAATTTTTAAACGCCCCTAAAATCACATTTTTTCTGTTCACCCTAGCAACTATTATTAGTTGTGGCAAAGAGGAGGTGCTTCCACCCGACAATTTAATTGGACAATGGAATGTTTATTCTATTACTGACACTTCTGGTTCTGTAATTGTTTGGGATGAATTGGTAGCCGACCTTGTAAACTTAATTCCTACCTACAGCTGTATGGAATTTACAGCATCTGTTACAGAACAACTTGTAACGACACGTTATGTTTTAGCAGATGAAAATTCTACAGCATGTAAAAGCCCTATTGTTAGTGCTTATACATGGTTAGTGGATACAGATTCAGGAAATTATTACTTTACTCAGGGGAATATTACGAATGAATATTTGATTTCTTTTTCTAACAGCAATAATCGAATGACATGGGTTGATCAAACCAATGGGACCATTACCGTTTGGGATCGTGAACAACAAACAACAACAACGGAATAGTTGTAATAAAGAATTAAAACAGGTTATATAATTTTAATATTTATGAAAAAAACAGTTACACTCGCATTACTTTTCTTGGTTGCCTCTTGTGGCGTTTTAAAGAAAACGGTGAAAGACCCCTATGTAGGCTCTTTTAATTTCACCGTTTTTGAGGTTGATAATTATGGTGATATTCCAGTTAAATTAACCATAAATAAAGAAGGTGAAAATTACATCTCTCAGATGGAGTTGGCCAGCGGTGGAGACACCGGAAATGACATGCAGATAAATAGTACATCGTTCAATGACGGAGTCTTAACAATTGAAGCGACTGCTTCAGGGTTTGATATTTATTTCGAACTAACAGTAGATGGAGATGATATTTCAGGTGCTATGATGGGGATGTTTGACATTGAAGGAACGCGAATAAAAGAGTAGTCTTAAAAATTATTTTTAAAAAAACGCCTTATGATAAATAAGGCGTTTTTTTTGAAAACGTTTGGAATTAGTTCAGTTTTAGAGGATAATTTTAGTAGAATATTTTATTTCTTCTAGCACAATTTGACTTTCAATATCACTAATGTTGTAAATGGATGCAACATCGTTGACCAAGAAATCACGAAAGGTTTTAATGTCTGAGAAGCGAACCTTGGCAAGAAAATCAAAACTCCCCGAAGTATGATAAAATTCAATGACAGAATCCAAGCGTTTGATTTCTTTTACAAACTCATTTCGTTTGTCAGAATGATGATCTTTGATGGTTATATTCATAAAGACAAGGATGCTTTTTCCAACCAAATTTGCATCCAATAAAGCCACATATTGCTTTATTATACCAGACTTCTGGAGTTTTTTAATCCGTTCATAGATAGGGGTGGTCGTTAGGGACAGTTTTTGTGCCATTTCCTTTGCTGTAATCATGGCGTTTACTTGGAGGATTTCAAGGATTTTCTTATCAGTAGCATCCATATTCAGTGTTTATTTTTATTATTTAATAAATTTTTAGCTAAAATTACTTAATTATACCATTAAACAAATATTTATAACTACAATATTTGATATTTGCAGCTTAAAATGTTGATTGTGAATCGTGTCATTAGGAGTTTTTCAAAATTTGATTCTTCGACAAAAGAATCAATTTACAGTGCTTTTTCTGAGGGAGAATTGGAGCGAACTACTTTTCCATATCAAGGCAGTATAGTAGAGGGTGTCATTTATAAAACCGAGGAAGCCCTTCTGCTTATTCCTATAAAAACAATACGAGGGATCGAGCTCCGTTTTCTAAAAAGTTCAGAGGACAATGAGGAAGAAATTCCAGAAATAGCCCCTGACGAATAAACCGCTAATGAAAAATAAATATTTAGATTTTATAGAACAATCTTTTGATTTTCCACAACCAGAATTTAAATTAAATCAAAACCATTCCATTGTCTGGGAAGGAGTGGATATAGAATCGTTACTCACAGAACACGGAACGCCGCTAAAGGTAACTTACCTTCCAAAGATCTCCGAAAAAATAAAACACGCCAAGGCATTGTTTCAAAAAACAATCTCTGCGTTAAATTATGAAGGGGCTTACAATTATTGTTATTGTACTAAAAGTGCACATTTCAGTCACATTTTAGATGAAGCTTTAAAAAACGATATTCATATAGAAACGTCTTCCGCTTTTGATATTGAGATTGTCAAAAAGCTAAAAGCCCAAGGTAAAATCACTCAAAATACCTTTGTCATTTGCAATGGATTTAAACGCGATCAATACATTGAAAACATTGCTGAATTAATCAACTCAGGCGATTACAACTGCATTCCCATTATTGACAATTACGATGAAATTCAATTGTTGGATGGGCAGATCAATCGGCCGTTTCAAATTGGAATCCGTATTGCATCGGAGGAAGAGCCGAAGTTTGAATTTTATACCAGTCGTCTAGGGATAGGCTACAAAAATATAGTTCCTTTTTATAAAAGAGAAATAAAGACAAATCCAAAGTTGGAGCTTAAAATGCTTCATTTTTTCATCAACACTGGCATCAAAGACAACTCATACTATTGGAATGAACTCCAAAAGTGCTTGAATGTCTATGTGGAGCTAAAGAAGAACTGTCACTCCCTTACGGACTTAAATATTGGCGGTGGTTTTCCCACGAAAGATTCTTTGGGCTTTGACTTTGATTACGAATACATGATTTTTGAAATCATTAATTTGATTCAGACGGTTTGTAAGGAAGGGGGGGTTCCAGTACCCAATATCTTTACCGAATTCGGATCCTATACAGTAGGGGAATCGGGGGCAATATTTTACGAAGTATTGTACCAAAAACAGCAGAACGATAGAGAAAAATGGAACATGATAAATTCCTCATTCATCACAACACTTCCAGATTCGTGGGCTATTAACAAGCGATTTATGATGTTGCCTATTAATCACTGGAACCAACCCTATGAGCGTGTACTTTTGGGTGGGCTCACCTGTGATAGTGATGACTACTACAACAATGAGCAGCATGTAAATGCCATTTATCTCCCGGTTTTCCCTCAAAAGAAACCCTTGTACATTGGTTTTTTTAATACAGGCGCCTATCAAGAATCGTTGGGTGGTTTTGGAGGTTTACAACACTGCTTAATACCACAGCCAAAACACATTTTGATTCATAAAACGGAAACAGGTGAATTGGAAACGAACATTTTTGCTGAACAACAAAGTGCAGATAATTTCATGAAACTATTGGGTTATGAGTGACCACAAAACTTTTGGGGGAATTCCCACAGAAAACACACAGTATGAAAGCAGTAAAGTAGTGCTTCTCCCTATCCCCTATGATGGGACCAGCACCTATGGAAAAGGCGCAGACTTGGGACCTAACGCCATTCTTTCTGCAGCTGAAAACATGGAGCTGTATGACATAGAAACAGATTCTGAAGTGTATTTAAACGGAATTTATCTCGCCCCAGAAATTAAAGAAAAATCAAGCCCAGAAGCGGTTGCCAAACAAGTAGAAGCAGCTGTTGAGAAACACTTAAACCAAGAAAAATTTGTAACCATTTTAGGCGGTGAGCATTCGGTGAGCATCGGGGCGATACGTGCTTTTAAAAGTAAATACGATGCACTTACCGTCTTGCAGTTGGATGCACACTCTGACTTAAGACCCACCTACCAGGGTTCGACACACAATCATGCGTGCGCACTTCATGAAGCTTCCTTTACTACAAACCTGGTACAAGTAGGAATCAGAAGTATGGATCGAGTGGAACTTCCCTTTTTGAATAAAGACACCCTTTTTACTTCCTATGATATTCGTTCGAATGACTACTGGCAGGACGATGTCATTAATTGCCTGGGAAAAAAAGTATACATCACCATAGATCTTGATGTGTTTGACCCATCCATCATGCCCTCCACAGGTACACCAGAACCAGGGGGATTGCTTTGGAATGAAACCTTAGACTTACTTAAAAAAGTATTTTCTGACTGCGATGTAGTTGGTTTCGATATAGTGGAGTTAGCACCCAAACCCTCGTTGAGTGCTCCTGATTTTATGGCAGCAAAACTTTATTATAAACTACTATCCTATAAATACCACCTCTAATGGCTAAAGAAATTAAAAATTTCATCGAAACACATTTTTTACATTTTAATGCCGCTGCATTAGTAGATGCTGCAAAAGGGTATGAGGCCCATCTGGCTTCGGGAAAAAAAATGTTGATTTCTCTTGCGGGAGCCATGAGTACTGCTGAGCTTGGAATTTCTCTAGCTGAAATGATACGCCAAGACAAGGTACACATGATATCATGTACTGGAGCCAATCTAGAAGAAGACCTCATGAATTTGGTGGCTCATAAAAGTTATAAGCGTGTTCCCAACTACAGGGATTTAACACCTCAAGAAGAATGGGAGCTGTTGGAGCAAGGTTTAAATCGGGTAACGGACACCTGTATCCCTGAAGAAGAAGCCTTTCGGCGCCTACAAAAACACGTGTTTGACTGTTGGAACAAGGCAGAGCAAGAAGGCAAACGTTATTTTCCTCATGAATATATGTATCAACTTTTACTTTCCGGGGTATTAGAAGAATACTATGAAATTGATCCAAAAAACTCTTGGATGCTTGCCGCAGCGGAAAAAAACCTACCTATTATAGTACCTGGTTGGGAGGACTCTACTCTGGGAAATATATTTGCTTCGTATTGCATCAAAGGGCAGTTACAGCCAAGCACAGTAAAATCAGGAATTGAATACATGATGTGGTTAGCAGACTACTACAGCCAAACTGCAGGAAAAGAAGGAATTGGATTTTTTCAAATAGGCGGAGGAATTGCAGGAGATTTCCCCATTTGTGTCGTGCCCATGTTGTATCAAGATTTGGAGCAAACAGAAACCCCTTTCTGGAGTTACTTCTGTCAAATTTCAGATTCTACAACCAGTTTTGGATCCTATTCTGGTGCCGTTCCTAATGAAAAAATCACTTGGGGGAAATTGGACATCGACACCCCTAAATTTATTATCGAATCCGATGCGACAATTGTAGCCCCCCTAATTTTTGCTTATTTGTTGGGGCAATAAGGAATCTTCTGCCTGTAGGCCCTAGTATTGCTCTATAATAGCTTACCTTCAAAAAATAATTATATTCTCTTACGCTTTTTTTAAAGCACAAACTTTCAAATGGGGGCACTGGATTTATTGCCTTAATGCACCTTTATTAGAGAAACAGTAACCTATAATTTAGTGCCGTTTTCATTTTTGAAAATCAAAGCGTAGGGCTATTCCTACTTTTTAAAAAACGGATTTTGTAATGCGTATCAACTAAAAAAAACAGATGAATTTATCCCAAATTGGCGTTATTGGAACTTCAAAAAAAGAAGATGAAAGGCGTGTTCCTATCCATCCAGACCATTTAATCAGACTTCCGCAGCACGTGCGCACAAAACTTATTTTTGAAACGGGTTACGGTGTCCCCTTTGACATTTCAGATGAAGATATTGCTGCTCGTAGTGGTGGGATTGCCAGCAGAAAATCAATTCTCTCTGACATTGGCTCTGTTATTATTGCAAAACCCGTTCTTTCAGACTTAAAAGAAATGAAGGCAGGCGGAATGATATGGGGTTATCCCCATTGCGAGCAGCAGCAAGAGATTACACAAACGGCCATCGATCGGAAATTGACGCTTATTGCTTTTGAAGACATGTTTGTCTGGACCCCCACGGGGGCTATGGGGAGGCATACATTTTATAAAAATAATGAAATGGCAGGGTATTGCGCTGTAATTCATGCCCTCCAACTAAAAGGAATTGACGGTCACTACGGAAACCAACGGAAGGTGATTATTTTCAGTTTTGGAGCTGTGAGTAGAGGCGCTATCTATGCTCTAAAAGCCCATGGATTTAGAGACATAACCATTTGTATCCAACGGCCGGACCATGAAGTTAGGGAGGAGGTCTTGGACGTAACCTACACCCGAATTGAAAAAGGGCAAAGCGGCGAACCCAGGCTGAAGGTGGTTGACCACGACGGGTCGGAGCGCCCCCTTTTGGATTTAATCAACGAAACAGACATAATCATAAACGGTACCTACCAAGATACTAACGATCCCATTGACTTTGTGCTAGAGGATGAAAAAGAAAACCTCAAGAGGGGCTCACTCATCATAGACGTGAGTTGTGATGAAGGGATGGGCTTTTATTTTGCCAAGCCTACAACATTTAAGAACCCAATGTTTACGGTAGCCAATGTTGATTATTATGCCGTAGATCATACCCCAAGTTATTTTTGGGAAAGTGCCTCACGATCTATTTCTGCAGCATTGATTGTACATCTAGAAGCAGTACTGGAGGGATCAAGCAGTTGGCATCAGAATGCAACCCTAAGAAATGCAATCAACATTAATAAAGGCGTCATTGTAAAAGAAGGGATTCTTAATTTTCAAAACCGAGAGGAAGCATATCCCCATCTTGTGAAATAAGCCGTTTATTCTAGCTCATCATCTCCTATTCTGTCAATTAGGAGGTCTATTTCTTGAATGGTCATTTTCCTTTTTTCTTTTGATTTCGCCACCACCTCTGGGCTATTGTTGGGGTTGGCGATTTGAATGTTGTAGTAATCAATGAGTATTTTGAGCGCATTCAATTTTGAAGCCAGTTTCATTTGCTCTACCTGCTGTATTAAAGCCTTTTCAGAATGTTGCTGGGCTTTGGCGGTTTTCTTTAGCTCCGCACGGTTTAGGGCAATTTCATTACGCTGTAATTCTAAATCCTGCTTTTGTAATACAATGGTATAAATCAATCCAGCAAAAGCCAACCCAGAAAACAAAGCATTCACAGCCCCAAACAAATCCCCAAACGTACCCCGGTCGGACCAGTTGTCAAGACCCAATAAAATCAAAAGGGTAGAGCTGCTCCAGATGATGACCACCAGAACAATCAATTTGGTAAGAAGACTCAGGTTGTTTTTTTTCTCTTCCATAGCGGCGTGTTATTTAAAGGGTAAAAAGAAATAGCAGTATTGAAAGTAGTAAATTAAATTTCTATTTTATTTATTGTCTCAAAATCTTTTCCATCTTTCTGCCTTTTGCCAATTCATCAATGAGCTTTTCCATGCGCCTACACTGTTTGTACACTTCAAATTTATCCTCTATTTCTTCGATCCGATACCCACAAACCACCCCGCGAATCAAGTGTGCATTTGGATGTATTTTAGCTTTTTCAAAAAAAGTTCGAAAAGTTACTTTTTCCTCAATCAAGGCTTGTAGTTTTCCCTCATCAAAGCCTGTAAACCAACTTATTACCTGGTTTAACTCCTCCTTGGTTCTTCCGTTTTTTACCACTCTTGTCAAGTAATGTGGATGAATAGAAGCAAATATCATTTTTGCAACTTTTTCATTTTTCTCAGCGGTAACGGTCATCTTTATTTAGGGGTTTGGTTTACTTGGAGTGAAGTAGTATTGTATGTCGTTTTGATTTTATTCATTTCGTTTTTATTCGAAGTTTTTAAAGCGCTGCTGCAAGTGTAGGAAAGAGGATTGCAATTTGCTTGAATTTGAGTTGGTATTTATGCTGACTGATATAAATACTTTTGAAATTCAGCAAATTCGTTTTTCCCCTGTATCTCTGTTTCCATACTCACTTTTATGAGTATATAAAAAAGGAGAATAGACAGGATATGAATTAAAGGGATTTTAAGTGTTATTTTTTTCATTTGTAGGTTTTTTGAAGTACAGACTTGGGGGTCGCTACATGTGTTTAAAAATAAAAAATCCAAAGGACCAGGGCTACCTTCTTTAGTATCCCCAAGGCCAATAGGGAGTAGAATGTTTTTTTAGTTGGGGTTTTCATTTCTGGTCTTTATTTTTCATTCCTTTAAT
>JGI20152J14361_10000288_pt1 | contig 37893 bp, 33 predicted proteins | sample COG_02_FD_14361 | JGI IMG/M metagenome (IMG submission 14361)
GAGGAATGTATGGTGCTGGCGAATGTGGCCGCAGCTGAAACTTTGATTGCCAAACAACAGCCGCTTTTGTTCCGTGTTCACGAAGAACCAAGCCCCGAAAAATTAGACTCCCTGCGCGAAACTGCAAAATCTGTGGGGCTGGTTCTGGCCAAGGGTCAAGTATTGCAAACGCGGCATCTTAATCAATTATTAAAGGCTGCCACCGGAAAAGATGAAGCAGAGTTAATTAATCTTTCAACATTACGTTCCATGACTCAAGCATACTATAGTTCACAAAACATGTCGCACTTCGGATTGGCGCTTCAGAATTATGCACATTTTACATCGCCCATACGGCGCTATGCGGATCTTTTGCTGCACCGTGCCTTGGTATCAGCCCATGGGTGGGCGTCAGATGGCCTGTCACCGCAGGATGTCGAAATGCTAGACGAGACCGCCAAACACATCAGCGAAACAGAGCGACGCTCAATGCTCGCAGAGCGCGACACTTCAGACCGCTACTTGGCCACTTTCATGTTAGAGCGTGTCGGAAATGAATTCAGTGGGCGCATTTCAGGAATCGCACGGTTTGGTATATTTGTGAAACTTGATGAAACAGGTGCAGATGGGTTAGTGCCTATGCGCTCCTTGGGGCGGGAATATTTCGAACATGATGCTGACAGCCAAACCCTGCGCGGTACGGACAGCGGCACGATCATCAGCCTTGGTCAACGTGTGGTTGTGCGATTGGCCGAAACCACCCCAACCACGGGGGGTATTTTGCTTGAACTTTTACAACTTGAAGATTCAAAGTTGCAAACACGGCCGAGACAACGCAAAACTGCGTCGGCCAGCAACCGGCGGGGGCCCAAGAAGGGCAAATCCAGAAAGGTTACCAGAAAACGGCAATGACGTTTGAAAGCTGGAAATCTGACTTTTTGAGCCGCGCCGCAGCTTATGGTGTTTCACCTGCAATATTGACTGAGGTTTCACCCTATTTGACCACAACGCAGAAAAGCGCGCAGGCCGACATGGTTCAACCGGAGGCCCTCAAAACCCTGCCACACTATATCGATTTGACTGTCAGCACAGCGCGCATTGCTGAGGGCCAAGCAGCTTTGCAAAAACATGCCGAGATTTTTGACCAAATTGAAGCAGACTATCAGGTAGATCGCCATGTAGTTGCCGCAATTTGGGGGTTAGAAAGCAATTACGGCAGTATTCGCGGAGATGTGCCCGTCATTTCAGCCTTGGCAACTTTGGCGGCACAAGGCCGCCGAGCCGCCATGTTCGAAGCACAGCTCTTGGCCGCCTTCGAAATTGTCACCCGGGGAATAAAATCGCCCGATCAAATGCTGGGCAGCTGGGCCGGAGCCATGGGCCATACCCAGTTCATGCCCAAATCTTACATTGATTTCGCCGTCTCTGCCAGAAATGGTCGGCCAGATATTTGGGCAGAGGATCCTGCAGATGCGCTGGTCTCAACGGCACATTTCCTCGTCTGCCATGGCTGGAAGCCAGATGTGCCGTGGGGCAGAGCTGTCCAGCTGCCAGAGCCAGCGGATTTGCACATGCTGCGCCATCTGCCGCCGCGCTCACAAGGCGGGTGGGCGCGCCTCGGTGTGCACTTTATGGACGACGATCAGCGTACCTATGACTCCAAACTGATTTTACCCGGTGGGGTTAACAGCCTTTCTTTTGTGGTTTCAGAAAATTTCAACGCCCTTTTGGGCTATAACAATGCACAAAGCTATGCGATTGCCCTCGGGCATTTGTCGGACCGCCTTCAAGGCGCACCAGCGCTGCATTTCCCAGCCGGCGGTGATGCCCGCGGCCTCACACAAGCCGAGATGAAATTCATCCAATCCCGCTTGACGACACTAGGATTTGATACCATCGGCGCAGATGGTTTCGCAGGGCCCAATACTGAAATTGCGATTGAAGCCTACCAAGCTGCTCAACATTTGCCAGTGGATGGGTTTGCCGGCCTATCGCTGCTCAAGCGCCTGCAATCAACCTAGCAAAACGATCCTATTTTGTTAACTGCATTTGCTCCGGCCGAACAGCCATCTGCGTTTTTTGCCCCATAAACTCCATCAACCGCCAAATGCGGTTATCGGCATCAATCTTTTCGATCGTAGCGATGTAGTCTGCGAAGGGTCCACTTATGACTTGAAACTCATCCCCCGATGCAAACTGATCGGCCGGCAAGACTTTGCCCTGAGTGTCGCAGCGCGCCATGAGCCCGGCAATGAGATCTGTCGGCAGAGCCTTAGGCCGGCCGTTAAAACTTACCAACCGCGTTACACCAACAGTTGAATTAATCTTGCGCCATGGCGCGGTATCCAACTCAAAAGACACAAACATATATCCAGGAAAAAGAGGGCGTGTCTGCTGAACAAATCTTGTCGAACACCGCTGAGTGACATCTAGCATCGGCAAAAAAGTCTCAAACCCCTGGCGATGCAGATTGCGCAGAGCTAGACGATGAGAATTTGGTTTATACTGTAATAAGAACCAATGTTTAGTGCTCACAGAAGGCACTCCAATATATCGTTCGCTAAAATAAATTATCAAATGTCTTAAGATCAGAAATGATCCGGTTGCATGGAAAGTAAGTCCATCAAACCATACTCGCAACAAATATTTTGTTATTTCAGATAACTATCTGGCCAACCGGAGCTTTGAGTCTGAATGACTGGGCCTGTGCTTCACAATCAGATCTAGTTTTTTATCATCTGACGCGCCCAAAATGGTCGGTGCTGCCGGACTTTGCCCCATGCCAGGCGTCAACCGGTGGCGAATTAAGGCCACGGGATGCGCGCGCAGGGTCATCCGCATAGAAACATAATCTTCCACCACCTCCTCGCCCTGTGTCATCTGCGGCAAATAGGCTGGATCCTCTGCAATGTTTTCCCCTTCAAGATCTTGCGCAAAGAGCGGTAAAGGGCGTTCTGCGGTGATTGCCTTGGCAGCCCAAAGCGCCTCGCGGCGCGACAACCCAAGGCTGTGAAACGCGTCCGCCTCTGCCAAGGCTTGGATCATTTTTGGGCTCACACCGGCTTTGCGCCAAACCGCGTCCACGTCCTGATACCCGTTGCCGCGCGCGGCCGTCAGCCATGCAACGTCCTCCTCACGCATCGCTTGGATTTGCCGAAACCCAAGCCGCAGAGCCAAACCACCCGCGCCATCAGGCTCCATCACATTGTCCCAATAGCTGGCGTTGATGCAAATGGGGCGCAGCTGCACCCCATGGGCACAGGCATCACGAACAATTTGCGCTGGCGCATAAAACCCCATGGGCTGCGCATTCAACAAAGCACAGGCAAAAATTCCCGGATGATGATATTTAAGCCAACTGGACGCATAGACCAAAAGCGCAAAACTGGCAGCATGGCTTTCAGGAAACCCATAGGCGCCAAAGCCTTCAATTTGTGAAAAACAGCGCGCGGCAAAATCCTCATCATAGCCATTACGTTGCATGCCATTCATGAAAAGTGTTTTAAATTCAATGACATTGCCATGCTTTTTAAACGTTGCCAAAGATCGCCGCAAACGATCGGCTTGCTCTGGTGTGAAGCCCGCTCCAACGATGGCAATTTGCATGGCCTGTTCTTGAAACAAAGGTACACCAAGAGTTTTGCCCAAAACCGCGCCCAAAGCATCAGAGGGAAAGCTTACCGGTTCCTCACCATTTCGGCGGCGAATATAGGGATGCACCATGTCCCCTTGAATAGGGCCAGGACGAATGATCGCCACCTCTATAACCAGATCATAAAAACAGCGCGGGCGCATGCGAGGTAAGAAATTCATCTGCGCCCGGCTTTCCACTTGAAACACACCCAGACTGTCCGCCCGACATAGCATATCATAAACCGCTGGATCCTCAGGGGGCAGGGTGGCCAATGTGTACTCCACACCATGATGCGCCGAAATCAGATCAAAGGCCTTGCGGATGCAAGTCAGCATGCCAAGGGCGAGAATATCCACCTTTAAGATGCCCAGACTGTCGATATCATCTTTGTCCCAGCAAATGACCGTACGTCCTTCCATACTGGCATTCTCAATTGGCACCAACTCATCCAGCCGGCCATCTGTGATGATAAAGCCCCCAACATGTTGAGATAAATGCCGCGGGAAGCCAATCACTTCATAGATCAAAGCCATCGTTTGCCGCAAACGCGGATCGCTGCCGTCTAGCCCAATCTCAGCCATACGCTCCGCCTCTAAGCCTTTGGTGGAGAAAAACCCCCAAAGCTGCGAGGATAAGGCACCGATGGTATCTTCCGATAGGCCCATAGCGCGGCCCACCTCACGGATCGCCCGCTTGCCCCGGTAATGCACCACCGTAGCGCACAGGCCTGCGCGATGACGACCATAGCGCTCATAAATATGTTGGATCACCTCTTCGCGGCGCTCATGCTCAAAATCGACGTCGATATCTGGTGGTTCATTGCGCGCCTCTGAGACAAAACGCTCAAACACCATCGTACCAATCTCCGGGCTGACTGAGGTGACACCTAAGCAATAGCACACAACCGAATTGGCCGCCGATCCACGTCCTTGGCACAAAATACCTCGGCTGCGGGCAAAGGCGACTATGTCATGTACAGTCAAGAAATAAGGTTCATAATTGAGCTTGGCGATCAGCTGCAACTCATGTTCGATGATCTTTTTCACCCGCTCACTGGCGCCACTTGGATAGCGCCATGCGAGCCCTTCATAGGCCAAACGGCGCAGCCGATCACTTGGGTTTTCGCCTGCGCTTAATTCCGAAGGATACTCATACCGCAAAGCATTCAAGGAAAATGTAAGCTGCTCGACGACCTCTGCCGTTTTGTGCAATGCCTCCGGATAGGCTTGAAACAGGATGGCAGCCTCCTCCGGCGAGCGCAGGCGTTGCTCCGCATTGGCCTGCGCCGACCGACCCAAAGCATCCACCCGCACCCCAAGACGAATGGCGGTGAGCATATCGGTCAACCGGCGCCGTGCGCCGTGGTGCATGATAGGAGCGGCCGAGGCCACCAATGGCAAAGAATGTCGCTCCGCCAATGCGGCGATACGGGCAAAATGCTCCTCATCTTGCCCATCATAACGAGGGGATAAGAGCAGCATCACATCTTCTGCGAAGCGGCGCGTCAGCCGCCGAAGATATGACACCCATGAGGGCGCGCCGGGCTGCACCTTTAAGGCAGGTGGCGCGTGCAGCAAAATCAGCTGATCGCCGCCAAATTCTAGCAGGTCGTCAAATTCCAAATCGCAACCTCCTTTGTCCACTCGCAACCGCCCCCGAGAAATCAAACGGCACAGCTGACCCCAGCCCACACGCGTTTTGGGCAAAAGCGTTGCAGACAGACCCTCCCTTAGGACAATCTTAGCCGCCGGCAGCAATCGTGGTGTATTATAAATATGCGCCGAAACGCTGCGACGGAATCCTGGCGGCGCAGGTGGACCAATCAACCCAATGGTGCGATCAAACTCTTGCCGTTCAGCCACCTGCCGGGCAATCTCCCGCGCTCGGGTATGTGCCCGCACGATACCCGCCACAGAATTCACATCCGCAATCGCCACCGCCGACAACCCCAAGAGTGCCGCGCGATCCATATATTCCTCCGGATGAGAGCCTCCGGTCAAAAAGGTAAAATTCGAACAGGCTTGCAGCTCCGCCCAAGCCAGACGACGATGTGGAAAAGGAAGAACATCAGAACGGGACATAAGATCAGACTCAGCAGCAGACTCCTATATGTTCACATTTTGTTCTCTTTTGCAATTCCAATGCTCCCGACCAAAGAGACAAAGCTCCTTACGCAGCGGCACGCCCAAAAAAGCCTCTCTACTTTCATCAAATTTACTTTAAGCTGGATGAAATGGAGGACAAAATGACAGATATCGTAATTCTTGGCGGCGCACGCACTGCCATTGGCACTTTTGGCGGCAGCCTCGCGGGTGTCAGCCCAATTGATCTCGGGGCGATCGCCACCAAAGCCGCGCTCGCCCGTGCAGAGGTTGCAGCCGAACAAATCGGCCATGTCGCCTTTGGTCATGTCATCAACACCGAACCGCGCGATATGTATCTGTCCCGAGTCGCCGCTTTGGAAGCTGGCATCTCTGACCAAACGCCGGCAATGAACGTCAATCGCCTTTGCGGATCGGGTCTACAGGCCATCGTCTCTGTTGCGCAATCCTTGATGCTTGGTGATGCGGATTTTGGACTGGCCGGTGGTGCAGAAAATATGAGCCGCTCGCCCTATATCATGCAGGCCCAGCGATGGGGCCAAAAGATGGGGGATGTCAAAACGCTCGACATGATGCTCGGCGCGTTGCACTGCCCCTTTGGCACAGGCCATATGGGCGTCACCGCCGAGAATGTTGCGCAAGAACATGCCATCACCCGCGCCGATCAAGATGCCTTTGCTTTAGAAAGCCAGACCCGCGCTGCAGCTGCGATTGCGGAGGGGCGATTTGTCGACCAAATCACCCCCGTGCCAGTCAAAGTCAAACGCGATATGGTGGATTTCATCACCGATGAACATCCAAAAGCCACCAGCGCCGAGGTTTTAGCCGGACTGCGGACGGTCTTCCAAAAAGAGGGAACCGTCACTGCGGGCAATGCCTCGGGGATCAATGACGGGGCAGCCGCAATTGTCTTGGCGCGCGCGGACGCAGCCGAACGCACCGGTCTCACGCCAAAATTCCGCCTACTCGGCTATGGTCACGCCGGCGTGCGGCCCCAAGTGATGGGCATTGGGCCAGTGCCTGCAGTGGAAAACCTGATGGCCAAAACCGGATTGATCATCCATGATTTTGACGTTGTCGAGAGCAATGAAGCCTTCGCTGCGCAAGCCGTCGCGGTTAATCGCGGCCTTGGCTTGGACCCTGCACGGGTCAACCCAAACGGCGGCGCAATCGCTCTGGGTCACCCAGTGGGGGCGACAGGGGCGATCATAATGGTGAAGCTTATGGCCGAATTGGAACGCAGCGGCGGCTCCAAAGGGCTCGCCACCATGTGCATTGGCGGCGGCCAAGGGATCGCAGTGGCGATTGAGCGGATTTAGAATCCAATTGGGGCGCCCCTGACAACAGAGGCCCCCCAAAAAATTGAAATGCGGAAGAGTTACTTGCTACCGATACGATACAAATAGGCGTAAATATTAAGTGCGTCTTCTTCCTTCCGCACTTTAAAGCTCATTTTCGCTCGGGCTTTTTTATCGTCGAGAAACACCTTTAAGAAACCCTTTGGGTCTTGGACATAGGCCGAAAACGTCTCTTCTGTCCAAATCAAACCCAGCTCCACGCCCGCCTTCACCAAGGATTTTCCGTAACGATAACCCGGTACAGCACCTGCTGTTGCACCGGCGACGTTATATAAGTTCGGACCGGATTTACTGTTGCGCCCGGCCAGCTTTTCGCCGGCATCCGTCACAACCACATGGCAAGCGACACATTGTTTGTTAAAAGCCACTTCGCCGGCGGACGCGTCACCAGAGGCACTGTGACCATCCGCCAAAGCGCCAGAGGCCATCATCCCTGCGAGTATAAAAACAATAAACCGGTTCATTTTATTCCCCCGAAAATTTCACGCCGATAAAAATTGAGCTTTAAGCGGCCACATGGGACACAGCGCATTGCTTCCACAGCTCAGACAAGGCCGCAACCAAGTGATCCACATCAGCATCACTGTGCAAGGGCGAGGGCGTGAACCGCAGACGCTCCGTACCTTTTGGAACAGTTGGGTAATTGATTGGCTGAACATAAATGCTAAAACTTTCCATCAAATAATCGGCCAGCATTTTGGTCTTCACAGCATCTTTGATCATCACCGGCACGATATGGCTGTCATTGGCCAAATGTGGGATCCCAGCTTTGTCCAGCCCAGCGCGCAAACGCGCCACTTGCGCGCGTTGACCCATCCGCTCAATGGAGCTGGTTTTGAGATGCGCAATCGAGGTGCGCGCCGCGGCTGCGACCGCCGGGGGCAGGGCCGTGGTGAAAATAAATCCCGACCCAAAAGACCGGATAAAATCGCACATCGCTTCTGAGCCGGTGATATAACCGCCCACACAGCCAAACGCCTTGCCTAGGGTGCCCTCAATGATGTCAATACGATGCGCCAAACCTTCACGCTCACTGATACCGCCACCGCGTGGACCATACATGCCAACCGCATGAACCTCATCAAGATAGGTAAAAGCCCCGTGTTTTTCGCAAACATCTAATATCGCGGCAATCGGAGCAATGTCCCCGTCCATGGAGTACACGCTTTCAAATGCAACAATCTTGGGGCGATCACCACAAGCGGTCAACTTACGATCAAGGTCTTCGACATTATTGTGCGCCCAAATCATTTTTTCAGCTTTGGAATGGCGAATGCCTTCGATCATAGACGCATGATTTTCGCTGTCTGACAAAATCACAGCATTGGGGATCTTCGCTCCCAGCGTGGCCAATGTTGTCCAGTTGGAAACATAACCAGATGTAAACAGAAGGGCCGCCTCTTTGCCATGCAGATCCGCCAGCTCCGCCTCAAGCAGCAAGTGGTCGTGATTGGTTCCGCTAATGTTGCGCGTGCCCCCGGCGCCAGTACCGCAGCGCCCGACAGCCTCTTGCATCGCGGTTATCACCGCAGGATGCTGGCCCATGCCCAAATAGTCGTTGGAGCACCAAACCGTGACGTCACGCGTGCCACCGTTAAAGTGATTGGTCGCCTGAGGAAACTTACCCGTTTTACGTTCAAGGTCAGCAAAATACCGATAGTTGCCATCCTGTTTCAACTGCTCAAGCTGATTTTTGAAAAAGTGATCAAACGACATGGCGTATTCTTTCTACTGGTCCAGTTCACGCAGGAGCGGATGAAACGGCCGCTTGTTTTTCTTTGTATGGTATATAGGCGAGATCGCTCTGATTTCTGCACCTATAGGCAAGTTTTGAGTGTTTTACCCGCGACATTTCAGCCCCCGTAATATGAAATTCAGAAAATTTGAACACCATAGGGAACAAACCGTCCCTGCCTCCGCTTTCGCCAAGACATATTTCGCCCTATAGGGTGCACAACTCACAAGGGCAGAATGAATGGACATCTTGATTCCCGCATGGATAGACGGTCAGTTGCAACCGGTTGAAAAGCTACAAACCCATCTGCGCGGATTGCGGCATAAAGCCGTGTCTGTTTTTGTCATGCGCGATGCGGAAACCTTGTTGCAACGCCGCGCCCTGAGCAAATATCACACCCCCGGCCTTTGGGCCAATGCCTGCTGCACGCACCCGGAATGGGGCGAAATTGGTTTTGACTGCGCCCAGCGCCGTCTTGAAGAAGAATTGGGGCTGGCGGGCCAAGTGCCGGTTTACCGTGACACGGTGGAATATCGCGCAGATGTGGGCGGCGGCATGATCGAGCATGAGGTGGTCGAAATTTATACGCTGCAAGTCGAGCAAATCGACATCCACCCCAATCCCGAGGAGGTGATGGATTATCGTTGGCAAAATTTAACAAATCTCAACAACACCATTGCAGAAGAGCCAGAGATTTTCACCCCTGGCTAAAAATTTACCTCGGCCAGCATTCCAAGGCCATATTTGGCACCTAAGCTGGATAATCGCGCAGGAAGACCGGTTTTTCGGCCGTGGATTGCTCAGGTTGATAGGCATATCCACCCAAATCAAAGTCCATGATTTGCGCCGGGTCTGACAGTCGGTTCTGGACAATAAATCTCGCCATCGCCCCGCGGGCTTTCTTAGCATAGAAACTTATAATCTTCGCCTGACCATCTTTCAGCTCCAGAAATTGCGGCGTGATGATCGGCAGATATAACGCCGATGCGTCCACGGCGCCAAAGTATTCTTGGCTGGCACAGTTGACCAGGGCCTGCGCGCCAGTCGCCTCTGCCTGAGCGTTTAACGCCTTTGACAACTCCTGCCCCCAATAGGCATAGAGGGATCCGCCACGATCCGTTTTTAGGCGGCTGCCCATTTCAAGCCTGTAGGCTTGGATTTGATCCAAAGGCCGCAAAACACCGTAGAGACCGGAAAGAATGCGTAGGTGATCCTGTGCCCAGCGCATATCATCCTCGCTGAAGCTTGCCGCTTCCAAACCTTGATATGTGTCCCCCGCAAAAGCCAAAGCAGCGGGACGCAAAGCGTCATCAGCTGGCTTTTCAACAAAGGTCATAAAGCGCTCGTGGTTGAGCCGCGCCAGGTTTTCGCTGATTGACATCAACTTCTGCAACTGCGGCACTGAAAGATCCTGTGCCGTTTTCGCCAATTTCAACGCATCGGCAGAAAAGTCTGGTGTGGTGACATCTGAGCGCGGGGCCTCTGACCAATCCAGCTTTTTCGCCGGTGAAATACAAACCAACATCTTGTCTCTCTCCTCTGCACCCTTAACCTAGAGCAGTCTAGGCAGACTGCAAGATTTCTAAAAAGGCCACGCCAAAACGTTCGGTTCGGGCAGGCGTCATTCCAGATATTTGCGCCAATTGTTCCAAGGAGTCCGGTCGCCTTTGTGCGATCATGCGCAGGGTCGCGGTTGAACAGCTCAAGGGCTTTTCCCCATCAAAAGCCCCGCGGGCCAATTGTAATTGTCGCGCGAGCAACTGATCAAAAAGCTCCCCCTCTGGGCGTCCAGCCATTTTGCGCCGCGCCGGGTGCACAGAGGTCTGCTCACCAGTGATCACGGATACAAACGCCTGCCCATAGCTTTCCAGCTTCTTCGCTCCCACGCCACCGATTGAAGCCATTTGATCCAAATTCTGCGGGCGGCGTTCGGCCATTTCAATGAGCGTTTTGTCATTGAAAATAATATAGGCCGGCACTTTTTGTTGTTCGGCCAAAGCGCGCCTCTTGGCTTTAAGTGCGGATAGAAGTGGCGCATCTTCCTCTGACACCAAGGATTTGACCGCCGGACGCCGCTCTTGACCTGCGGCGGTGATGCTGTCCTTGCGCAACTGAATTTGAGCTTCCCCCTTCAAAAGAGGTCGCGCGCTTTGCGTAAACCGCAGACCCCCATGGCGCTCTGGATCTGGACGTATAAGATCAAATCCCATCATCTGCCGAAAAATTGCTTGCCATTGCGCCTTGCTGATGGCCTTTCCCACCCCAAAAGTTGGCAATTCATGATGCGCACGTTGCCTTACTTTGTCCGTGGCATTGCCGCGCAAAATGTCAATGAGGTGGCCAGTGCCAAACCATTCCCCAGTGCGCAAAATTGCTGAAAGTGCCATGCGGACGGGTTCTGTACCATCGAAGACCTCGGGCGGTGTATCGCACAGATCGCAATTGCCGCAGTTCGCCGCTGTTTCGCCAAAATAGGTGAGCAATGCCAATCTGCGGCAACTCAATGCCTCTGCCAAACCCAATAAAGCATTCAGCCGCGCATGATCAGCCATTTTGCGATCCGCCGGTGCAAGCCCTTCGTCAATTTGTGCCCGACGCAAGCGAATGTCATCTGCGCCAAAGAGGGTCAAAGTCTCAGCCGGCGCACCATCACGCCCGCCTCGGCCAATTTCTTGGTAGTAGGACTCAATAGATTTTGGCAAATCCGCATGGGCCACCCAACGAATATCCGGCTTATCCACCCCCATGCCAAAGGCAACCGTGGCCACGACGATCAGACCATCCTCTTGCTGAAACCGTGTTTCGACAATCCGGCGATCTTCGGCATCCATACCGCCATGATAAAAACAAGCCGAATGCCCCGCTTCGCGCAGCGCTTGTGCCAAAGTTTCCGTCTTGGCCCGCGTGCCGCAATAGACGATACCTGATTGCCCCTTCCGCGCCGCTGCAAAAGAAAGAATTTGTTTGCGCGGTTGATCCTTGGCGGCGAAAGCCAAATGGATATTGGGCCGATCAAACCCATGCAAAAAGCTTGCCGGTGCCTGACCGTCAAACAATTTGTTGATAATTTCCGCTTGGGTTTCTTCATCGGCCGTAGCGGTGAAGGCGGCCAGCGGGACGTTCAACGCCCGGCGCAACTCGCCAATCCGCAGATAATCAGGACGAAAATCATGACCCCATTGCGAGACACAATGCGCCTCATCCACTGCGATCATCGACACACCAACCCGCCGTAACATCCCCAAAGCCGAGCCGGCCGCCAGCCGCTCTGGCGCGATATACAAAAGTTTAAGCGTACCTTGCTCCAACCCTTCCCAAACCGCATCCGTCTCTTCGGGCGTATTGCCAGAGGTTAATGCCCCCGCTCCGACCCCGGCGGCCTGCAAAGCGCGAACTTGGTCTCGCATCAAAGCAATCAGTGGCGAGATCACCACCGTCACCCCGTCGCGCATTAAGGCAGGCAATTGAAAACAAAGTGACTTTCCGCCCCCGGTGGGCATTATAGCCAGTACATTTTGCCCTTCCGCAACTGCCCGCACAATCTCTTCCTGACCGGGACGAAAGGCATCGAATCCGAAGACATCCCTCAGAAGGGTGGTATAGGGCATAACAGATCCGATGGGTCAGCGGCCGTAATAGGCCAAAGTATATTGCAAAGCCGCCACGATCAGCAGCGCGATCAACGGCGTCAAATCAAGCCCTCCCATATTGGGCAAGAACTGGCGAATACGGCTATAGATAGGATCCAAAAGACGGTTCAGCCCTGACCAAATTTGGGCGACAATAGGCTGATAAAGGTTCAAAACATTGAAAGCGATCAACCAACTCATGATCAAATGGGCAATGATAAAGAACCAAATGACGTTCAGAACCATGTAAGGTATCGCGAAAATAGGAGCCATGTGAAACCTCGATAGACTACGTATGCTTTTACCTAAGCGCTTCGGCGCCCATCGGCAAGTCGCTTGACAGATCGCGCGCACGATCATGGGTTGACCTGCCGGCCCGCGCACTCTTTTGTGACCAAATTTTGGAGAGCCTTCAATGTACCCCTTTGTCCGTCTCGCTTGGCAATTTTTCATTCACCGCAAAGCGGGCAAGCTTGCCATTGGGCAAATCCACGAAAGTACACATTACTGCCTGCCTTGGGACTTGGACCTATGGTGCGAACTCAACAATGGCCGCACCCTGTCAATCTATGACATGGGCCGTCTACCTATGGCCCGTCGCTCTGGGTTATTGGACATTTTGAAACGCAAGGGCTGGGGCCTCACCATCGCTGGCAGCTCTGTGCGCTACCGCAAACGCATCCGTGTATTTGACAAAATTGACATGCGCAGCCGCGCCCTTTGTGCAGATGCGCGGTTTATGTATGTGGAGCAAAGCATGTGGGTGCGTGGAACCTGTACTGGACACGCGCTTTATCGCACCGCAGTGACCGATGCTGATGGAATTGTGCCGATTTCAAAATTGCGGGCAGAGCTCAATCCAGACACTCCGCTGCCGCCCATTCCCGAATGGGTGGCCGCATGGATCACAGCAGAGGACCTACGCCCCTGGCCTCCGATGCAGGACAAGCCTTAGGAAGCCCTTGATTTGGCCATTTCTCTGAGCCAAAGTTGACTCAGATTTAGGGGCGCGAGATGTCAAAACCCACAACAGAGCAGACCATTTTAATCAAACGCGTGCGTGGTTGGATGATGTTCGATTGGGCCACACAACCCTTTTACACCCTTGGTTTGACCTTCATTTTTGGACCCTATTTCGCTGGAACGGCCGCAGAGTATTACCTGTCAATCGGATTGGATCTCACCACCGCCAATGCCAATGCGCAGTCAATTTGGTCTTGGGGACAAGCCCTAGCCGGCCTCATCGTTGCGGTCATGGGCATTCTTGCCGGCGCTTATGCCGATAGCACCAGTCGGCGCATNCCTTGGATTTGGGCCTCCTCCTTGGTCTTTGTGATCTGCTCTTGGATGCTGTGGTATATGGCGCCCGATGGATCTGCGATGTGGTCCTCTTTGTTCTTTTTCTCCATCGCCTTTATTGCCGCAGAACTGGCGCTTGTGTTTACCAATGCCATTCTGCCCAGCCTCGGCGATAGGCAGGATGTTGGTAAAATCTCAGGCAATGGCGCCGCCCTCGGCTATGCCGGCGGTCTCCTCAGCCTCTTTATCATGCTGTTTTTCTTTTTTGACGAAGGGGGCAAGACCTTTGGGCTCGGGTTGGAGCCAGGTTTTGGTTGGCTGGATGCCCAAAGCCGCGAAGGCACAAGGGCCGTTGGCCCGCTGATCGCGATTTGGTTCGCAATTTTTATGCTGCCATTTTTCCTATGGGTGCGAGAGGGCAAAACCCCCGATCGCCTAGGCGGGTTGCGACGCTCATTTGCGGATTTAAGACACACGCTCAAAAACATGGTGAAACGGCCCAGCCTCTTTGCCTTTATGGGTGCGCAAATGTTCTATCGCGACGCGCTCAATGGTCTTTATGCCTTTGGCGGGGTCTATGCGGTTTTGGTCCTGGGCTGGGGTCAAACCCAGATCGGTGTTTTCGGAATACTCGGAGTATTGTCTGCGGCAATTGTCACGAAGACCTCCGGAAAATACGATCAAAAGCTTGGGCCGTTGCCAGTGATTTACTTTCACATCTATGTGCTGATCATTGTTTCACTTTGCATCATCGGCATGTCCAGAGATAGCTTCTTTGGTTTGGCTTTACAGGAAGACTCCGCACTTCCTGATATCATGTTCTACATCTGCGGCGCGGCCATTGGGGGATCCGGTGGAGGGATCTATGCCGCCAGCCGCTCCATGATGGTGCGCCACACCAATCCTGACCGCCCAACCGAAGCCTTTGGCCTATTTGCCCTCGCCGGGAAAGCCACTGCCTTTTTGGCACCGCTTCTTATCGGGTTATTTACCTATTGGCTCAATGATGCCCGCCTAGGGTTTGCTCCTGTTGTGGGACTGTTCATCTTGGGGATGCTTCTGCTACGCTGGGTTCATCCAAATGGAGATCAATAAGAGTGGGACTGATTGTCTTCAGATATCTTGTTGCACTGGCGCTCATGGCGGGTGGCCTGCCCATGGCGCTTCACGCACAAACACAATCTGTCCGTCCGCAAGCACGACCTGATCATATCATGACCGTAGCGGCCAAAACGCTTTTCGGTGCGGCTGAGATCGGGTCAACACATGCAGCCGAATCCTTTGGAAGCTACGCAAAGGGATGTTTAGCCGGCGGGGCTGCTCTGCCAGAAACCGGCCCCACCTGGCAGGCGATGCGCCTCTCTCGGAACCGAAATTGGGGTCAGCCTGTAACCATTAACTTCCTGAAAAATCTTTCGCGCAAAGTGGCCCAGCACACGTCTTGGTCGGGTCTTTACATCGGAGATATTTCCCAACCGCGCGGCGGGCCGATGCTGTCGGGTCATGCAAGTCACCAAATTGGCCTAGACGCGGACATATGGCTGCGCCCCAAAACAGAGCGGGTTTTGACGCGCGCGGAGCGGGAAGAGATTTCCTCTCTATCCATGCGCCGGGCCTCTGGCGCATATACCAACGACCGCTGGACCAAAGACCATGAAACGGTTCTCAGATTGGCCGCTTCAGATCCACGCGTGGCACGCATATTTATTTTCCCAGGTGCCAAGGTCGCCATGTGCAATTCAGCACGAGGCGACCGCAGCTGGTTGCGCAAAATTCGTCCTTGGTATGGGCACCACTATCATTTTCACGTCCGCCTAAAATGCCCAGAGGGCCAAGAACATTGCATTAACCAAGCCCCACCACCGCCCGGTGATGGTTGCAAGGAGGCGGCTGGGTGGGTCAAGCGCATCCTGAATCCCCCCCCGCCTAACCCGAACGCCAAACCGCGCAAACCCAAGCCGCCGATCACCCTGGCTAAATTGCCCCAGCAATGCAGCACCGTTTTGTCCAACCCCTGAAGGACAGCCGCTCGAAAATCACTTGCATTATGTCCTTTGGACTCGTAATTGGGCACGTCAAATCTGACCAAGTCGCCGCTACCTTGGCTAAAAAACGGAATAAAACATGAAAATTCTCTATCTCCCAGGCATTCTTGCCATGGCTGCCGTCGTTGTGGCCTCCAACATCTTAGTACAGTTTCTTCTTGGAGACTGGCTAACCTGGGGTGCATTCACCTATCCTATCGCCTTTCTCGTTACAGATGTGATGAACCGGGTCTACGGTGTCGCTGCGGCGCGCCGTGTGGTCTTTGCCGGTTTCGCCGCCGGTGTTGTTTGTTCACTGATTGGCACGCAAGTCATGCTGCAAGGAGATGGCTATAGTTTCCCAGCGGTGACCCTCCGCGTGGCATTGGGATCCGGCACTGCGTTTCTAGTGGCTCAATTGCTGGATGTTCAAATCTTCGACCGCTTGCGGCATGGCACATGGTGGCGGGCCCCTCTGGCCTCAACGTTGATCGGCAGTGCTGTGGATACCTTCCTCTTTTTCAGCATCGCTTTTTCTGCCGTGTTTAACGGGCTCGAAACCAGCAATGTTCCAGACTGGGCGCAAGGTGCTGTACCGTTGCTCGGCGCTGGTATGGAGCTGCCGCTTTGGGCCTCGCTGGCCTTAGCAGATTGGCTTGTGAAATTGTCCTTAGCACTCATCGCCTTGGTACCATTTCGCTTCTTGGTTCTACATCTTGTGGCACGCGCGGCAAAAAACCATTGACTTTGTGTCTCTCTCTGTCAAGCTGAAGAGGAATGTAACAGCTGAAAGGAGGTGATCCAGTGTCGAGAAAGGTATTGGAGAATGGAGTCGTAACAGGTTTGGAGGCAAATTTCTAAGGCAATCCTTGGAGTTTTAATGCCAAGCTTGGGCAAAAGGTCCTAAACGACCCGCCCTCCGCACAACTTTCGAAGGGCCGTCCTCTCTAGGCGGCCCTTTTCCTTTCTGGCATAGTCGCTGCATGTTGCAAATTAATGACAAAATAACGATTCAGGATTGGGAGCTGACCGAAAGTTTCACCCGTGCGCAGGGACCTGGCGGGCAGAACGTTAATAAAGTATCCACTGCCGTCGAATTGCGCTTCGAGGCGGCCCGAAGCCCAAACCTCCTGGTCCCGGTGAAAACCCGCCTTAAAAAATTGTCTGGACGTAAATGGACCTCCGATGGCGCCATCATTTTAAGAGTGGAAGACACTCGCTCACAGGCGCGCAACCGCGAGATTGCAAAAGACCGCTTGAAACAGCTGATCCTTCAGGCTTTGATACAGCCAAAACGCCGGATTGCCACGCGCCCCACACTCGGATCGCAAAAACGCAGATTGGCGGGAAAACTTCAACGCGGTGTTGTCAAATCCCTGCGCGGAAAGGTGAAAGATGTCGAGTGATCTTGCGGAGCGGCGTGCCGCAGTATTGGGGCCAAATGTACCCACTTTTTATGACTCCCCAGTGCATTTGGTCAAAGGCGAAGGTGTTTGGGCATGGGATGCGGACGGGTGTAAATATCTCGATTGCTATAACAACGTGCCGCATGTTGGCCATTGTCACCCCCATGTCGTGGCAGCTATCGCCACACAGGCAGCGAAGCTGAACACCCATACCCGCTATTTGCACTCTGGAATTGTGGACTATTGCGAGCGGCTCACCGCCAAATTTCAAACGCAATTGGATCAGGTCATAATGGTCTGCAGCGGGTCAGAAGCCAATGACATTGCCCTGCGCATGGCCCAAGCAATGACCGGAAAAACTGGACTCATCGCCACAGATAACACCTACCACGGCAATACGATGGCCGTATCGCAGCTCTCCTCGCGCAAGCCACCCATCGGGGGCTATGCCAGCCATATCCGCCATATCCCTGCCCCAGACAGCCTGCGGCCAGTTGGCGGCACAGCAGATGGTCAAGCCGCGGCCTTCGCGCAGGAACTGCAAACTGCGATTGATGATCTAGAGGCCTCTGGCCACGGGTTTTCAGGTTTTGTATTTTGCCCAACCTTCGCCAATGAAGGTCTGCCAGATTTGCCAAGACATTTTATGAAGCCAGCAGAGCAAGTGGTCAAAGCCGCTGGAGGGATTTTGATTGCAGATGAGGTTCAACCCGGGTTTGGCAGATGCGGTGAGGCCTGGTGGGGTCATGAGTGGTTGGGCATATCACCTGATGTTGTGACATTGGGCAAGCCGATGGCCAACGGGCATCCAGTTGCTGCTGTGGTCGCCCGCGCGGAAATCATGGCTGAATTTCGCAGCGCTTTTGGCTATTTCAACACCTTTGGTGGCAATCCAGTAAGCTGCGCCGCGGCTGCGGCCACTTTGGACGTCATCGAACAGGACAATTTAATAGCAAATGCCATGAGCGTCGGTGCGGTTTTTTTGCGCGAGCTGTACTCCATTGACCACTCCAGCATCGCCAGCCGGCGCGGACGTGGTTTATTTTTAGCTTTGGAATTGGAAACAGATGGTGCTGCCGATGCAGATTTGGCGGCCAATGTGGTCGAATACGCGCGCAATCATGGTCTGTTGATGGGGCGGACAGGACGAAACCGCAATATTTTAAAACTGCGTCCGCCGATGCCCTTTTCCAACGAGAATGTCGCCATGGCCTGTGACATCTTGCAGGCTGCCTTCAAAACATGATTGATCTTCCAGCAATAGCCGCAAAATGGGGTGCAAATGGGCAGGTACAGCTGATCGCCGAGAGGGAAAACGCAGTCTATAAAATCCTGCGCAACGGCACGCCGATGGCGATGCGCCTGCATCGGGCGGGATATCAAAGCGAAACGTCAATTTTGTCAGAGTTACGCTGGATGCAGCGTTTGGCGGAGGCAAATTTTACCTGCCCCAAACCACTCGCGCAGATGGATGGATCGCTATTAGCGCAATTGGCAGATGGACGCTTTGTCTCTGTAATTACCTGGGTAGAGGGCGCGCCGATCGGGGCTATGGACAGCCCCATTGATGCGGATGTCACAGCTCATTGTGATCTTTACCACCAATTAGGCCGTCTCTTGGCCGAGCTGCATGACACCAGCGATCGAATAAAAACGGACGACCTGACACGCGCAGCTTGGGATTTGCCAGGTTTGCTGGGAAAGTCCCCCTTTTGGGGTCGATTTTGGGACAATCCATCCCTGTCGGCCAGTGAAAAGACGTTCATGGTCTATGCCCGACAGACCGCTCATGCCCATTTAAGCGCGATGAAGAGTGCAAATTTTGGCCTAATTCATGCGGATGCGTTGCAAGAAAATGTCTTTCAAACCGAGGCGGGTTTAACGCTGATTGATTTTGACGACGCGGGATTTGGCTATCGCGGTTACGATCTGGGGGTCTGCCTGTCGCAACATTACGCCACACGTCACTTAAATGATTTGATCGCCGCAGTGGCAGAGGGCTATGGCACTCTGCGCCAAGCCCCATCCATCGAAGATATCAAATTCTTCCTTATGTTGCGTGGCCTAGCCTCTTGCGGATGGGTGATCACCCGACAACCGAAGAAAAGCCCTGTTCAAAGGCGCTACGCAGAGCGCGCACTGCATTTGGCACATCAATGGCTGACAACAGCTTAAACGATGACGTTTAGCGGGTTTTGCCACCCAACTCCAAACACCCGCTTGTAACGGGCGACTTCATCTTCTGGACCCATCGCCTTGTTGGGATTGTCAGACAATTTGACAGTCGGTTTGCCATTGGCCGACACCGCTTTGCAGACCAAGGAAAATGGTTTCAACGCATCATTTGGCACCAAACCGCGGAAGTCATTGGTCAACAGCGTGCCCCAACCGAAGGAGACCCTGACGCGGCCAGAGAACAACCGATGCAGCTCGGCAATCTTGTCCACGTCCAAGCCATCAGAAAAAATGAGTAGTTTTTGACTGGGATCTTCATTGCGGCTTTTCCACCATTTTATCGCATGCTCTGCCCCTTGAATGGGATCACCAGAATCGATGCGCATGCCCGTCCATTTGGCCAGCCAATCTGGTGCAGTGTCCAAAAACCCTTCGGTTCCATAGGTGTCTGGTAGAATGATCCGCAAATTGCCATCATGCTCCTCGTGCCAATCTGATAGCACGTCATAAGGGGCTTGGCGCAAGGCTTGATCATCAGGCGCCAGCGCAGAATAGATCATAGGCAGCTCATGCGCATTGGTCCCAATTGCAGCCAAATCACGATTTTTAGCTATCAAACAATTGGATGTGCCAATAAATTTGTCTCCCAATCCTTCCGTCATGGCCTGCACGGCCCAATCTTGCCACAAAAACGAATGGCGCCTGCGCGTGCCAAAATCCGCAAGGCGCAAGTCATCAATATTGCGCAAGATCTCTATTTTTTCCCAGAGTTTGGCCATGGCGCGGGCATAGAGAATTTGAATCTCAAACCGGCGCATATCTCTTAGCACCGCGCGGCCGCGCAGTTCCATAAGAACCGCCAAAGCCGGAATTTCCCACAGCATCACCTCGGGCCAACTGCCCTGAAAAGTCAGCTCATATTGCCCATCACGTTTTTCAAGATGATAGTCCGGCAATCTAAGTGCCTCAAACCAGTCCATAAACTCTGGTGTGAACATTTGGCGTTTGCCATAGAATGTATTGCCACGCATCCATGTGCTTTCCCCACGCGACAGCGACAGTGAGCGTACATGATCCAATTGTTCGCGCAGCTCGCCCTCGTCAATCAATTCCGCCAGCCGAACATCACTCGAGCGATTGATTAAACTAAAGGTCACTTGCGTTTTTGGCTGATTTCGAAGCACCGATTGGCACATTAACAATTTATAAAAATCGTTGTCGATCAACGACCGCACGATCGGATCAATTTTCCATTTGTGGTTCCACACTCGGGTGGCGATATCTACCATTACAAAAGGCTCACTTTCGCTGCCACCATGTCACTCCGTGCTTGATCCAGAGACCCGCCCATATCAATGGCGCGGCATAGGGCGGTGTCGACACTCACCGCAAAGCCCAGCCGCGCAGCATCAAGCGAAGAATACGCAACGCAATAATCCGTCGCCAATCCGACGAAAGTCACATCGAAAACCCCACGGGTCTTCAAATACCCTTCAAGCCCGGTCGCTGTGCGACGGTCATTTTCAAAAAAAGCAGAATAGCTGTCGATGCCTGGCCGATAACCCTTGCGCAGAATCAAGTCAGCGCGATCAATGTCCAAATCTTTGTGAAAGGCCGCGCCAATACTGCCTTGTACGCAGTGATCTGGCCAAAGTACTTGGGAGCCATAGGGCATTTCAATGGTGGAAAATTCGGCGGCTTTATGGGAGTTGGCAAAGGAGGAGTGGCCGGGTGGGTGCCAATCTTGGGTCAGGATTACAGCGTCAAAATCAGCCATCCGATTGTTAATTGCCGCCACAATCTCATCGCCACCGGTGACCGCCAAAGCGCCACCCGGACAAAAGTCGTTTTGAACATCAACCACAATCAGAGCATGCATTTGGATCCCCTATCCAAGCTTCGCGCACAGAGGTAATGATCCACGCCCATAAGGTCAATGTTATCAAGGCGCGCTTTAAGCGGCATCAGAGCTTTGGCTATGTATCTTGCAGCAGTGACGACTTCAGATTATGACCCAAATTATGTTTACGGTCTCCGCTCTTTATCACTTCACCCGCTTTGATGATCCCGACGCGCTGCGCGCGCCCATGGTGTCACTTTGTGAGCATGAGGGCATCAAAGGCACAATTTTGCTCGCCAAAGAAGGAATCAACGGCACAGTCGCTGGGCCGAAACAGGGTATTGCCCGGCTTTGGGCGCATATCGCCACGCTGCCTGGTTGTTCGGATTTTGAACATAAAGAGAGCACGGCCTGCGACATGCCCTTCAAACGCATGAAAGTCCGTTTGAAAAAAGAAATCGTCACAATGGGTCAACCCAATGTCGATCCGCGTGCCGGCACTGGCCACTATGTCGATCCTCATGAGTGGAACGCACTGATTGCCGCGCCAGATGTTGCGGTGATTGATACGCGCAACGATTATGAGGTGGGCATCGGCACGTTTGAAGGGGCGATTGATCCGAAGACCAAAACCTTCCGTGAATTTCCCCAATGGTGGGCTGAAAACAAACATCGCTTTCACAACAAGAAGATTGCTATGTTCTGCACCGGCGGCATTCGGTGTGAAAAATCTACCAATTTTTTGCTCGGTGAAGGGGTTGAGGAGGTCTATCACCTCAAGGGCGGAATTTTAAAATATCTCGAAGAGGTGCCACAGGAAAAGAGCACTTGGCACGGTGAATGCTTCGTCTTCGACAATCGCGTCTCCGTGGGTCACGGCCTGATCGAGGGCAGTTTTGATCAATGCTACGCCTGTCGCAGACCTATCACAGAGTCCGATAAAAATCGTATTGACTACATCAAAGGTGTGCAGTGCCATCAATGTCTAGACGAATACTCCGACGAGGACCGCGCACGTTTTGGGGAGCGCCAAAGGCAAATCGACGCCGCCGCGAGATAGGGGCGCCTTACTGAGATTTGATCCAAGCTCCAAGCCGCGCAAGATGTGGCGCATAGGCTTTGCCATCGGCTTCGGCCCGATCAGCGGCTTTCAACACCGCATAGAGACTGCGCACCGCCATCCATCGCAAAGGCTCCCGCTCCCAGGCTTGAACCGCACGGTTGACCCATGGCAATTCTGTCAAAGCCGTAGGATTTGACAGCACCAAGTCACGCAAAGTACGCCCGGCTAAATTCGCTGAGGTCAAACCAACCCCCACATATCCACCGGCCCAACCAATCTTGGTTTCACGATCTAGGCCAACAGTGGCGCACCAATCCCTTGGAACGCCCAAGATTCCCTGCCAAGCATGGGCCAAGGGGACATGGGTCGCCGCAGGAAACAGACGCGCAAGAATCCCCCGCAATTCTGCTATTGTGCCCGAGGTTGGCCGGCCATCCTGTTGAATTTTTGAATTCAAAAGATAGGGCAGCCCCCGACCTCCAACCGCGATGCGCCCATCTGCTGTACGCTGGCAATAGCAATAGGCATGAGCCATATCTCCAATCAGCTCTGCACCCGACCAGCCAATGTCTCGCCATAGCTCTGGGGGCAAAGGTTCCGTCACAATTTGCGCAGAGTTAAGAGGCAGCCAATTACGCTTATATCCGGGCAATTGGGCGCTATAGCCTTCGGTGGCTTTCAAAACCACCGCGCAGGCCACTCGGCCTTGATCAGTTATGACCTGACCTTTCGAAACTTTATGAGCCCGGGTCGTTTCGTAAATCGTAACCCCTAATCGCACCACAGCATTAGCCAATCCGCGCACGAATTTGGCCGGCTGAATCCGTGCCACACCAGAGGTCACAAGCGCACCCCTGGCGCTCGGAATGGTAACACGCGCGCGCAATTGCGCCTCACTTTCAAGCTGGCTGCGATGATCACCCCAGTGGCTCAATCGCTTCAGCTCAGGCGCAAGACGCTGAAACTGATACGCATTCGTGGCGATGGCCAGTTCTTGCGTGCGGTGGATATCAGCGTGGAAGCCTTCCACCTCAGCCACCGCAATCACCTCATCAACAGTGCCGTGAAACGCCGCTACCATGGCCTTGACCTGCTCGACTGTACCGCTGCTCAGGTATTTTTCATGATCCCAAGCAAAATTACCCGACAGCCACCCGCCGTTACGACCCGAAGCCCCAAAACCGGCGAAATGCTCTTCAACAATAACAATGTTCAAAGATGGATCGGCTTTTTTAAGATAATAGGCCGCCCAAAGCCCGGTAAAGCCCGCCCCAATGATGCATATATCTGCGCTGATAGGCCGGCTTAAGGCCGGGCTCGGCTTTGGTAGCCCACCCAGCTCTTGATACCAAAAGGAGACGCCACCGCATTGCACTGCCCCAAGCACTCCCTATTTGTTCATTTTAGAAATCCAAGTTAGACACATTAAGCGCATTATTTTGAATGAAGTCCCGCCGCGGCTCCACCACATCGCCCATCAGCTTTGTAAATAGATCATCCGCTTCCGCGACGTCATCAATCCGCACTTGCAACAAAGTCCGGGCATCGGGATCCAATGTGGTTTCCCAAAGCTGATCAGGGTTCATTTCGCCCAAGCCTTTATAGCGTTGCAGCGATAGCCCCTTCTCACCCTCTTCCAAAATGGCGCTCAACAGCGTGAGGGGGCCATTGACCACCTGCACCCGATCTTTACGCACCAATGTGCAAGGACCGCTGTAAGTATCTTGCAAGCTTTGGGTCAACTGCCCTGTCCGACGCGCTTCGCCTGACCGCAGCATCGCCCCATCGAGAGTGCGTACCTCTTCCACGCCGCGCAAAATACGGGCCAAACGCATACCTCGATCCTGTGTCGGGCGCCCTTGCCAACCCCGCTCATATTCCAAAGCAATAAGATCAAGCCGGCGGGCCACTGCATCGGCCATGCCTTGCAAGTCACGATCGACCGCGCCAGGCACGAACGCTCCAGCGATTGCCGCTTGCTCCAAAATGTGACGTGGGTAATGGGTTGGGAATGCGTCAACAATACGCTTCAACTGGCGCGCCTCTTCCACGACACGCATCAAATCGGCGCCAATAATTTCTTCGCCATTGCTCAAGCGCAGTAAGGCGCCTTCAATGCCCTGTTCGATCAAATATTCATCCAGCGCAGGCTGATCTTTAAGATAGACTTCAGAGCGCCCCCGGCTCACCTTAAACAGTGGAGGTTGCGCGATGTAAAGATAACCACCTTCAATCAATTCTGGCATTTGGCGGAAAAAGAACGTCAGCAAGAGCGTGCGGATATGCGCACCATCTACATCAGCATCTGTCATAATCACGATTTTATGATAGCGCAGCTTTTTGATATCGAACTCATCACGACCGATACCCGTGCCCAGCGCCATAACCAAGTTGCCAATTTCTTGGCTGCCAAGCATACGGTCAAACCGCGCGCGCTCCACGTTCAGAATTTTCCCGCGCAATGGCAAAACAGCTTGGGTCATACGATCACGCCCCGTTTGGGCAGATCCGCCAGCACTATCGCCTTCCACCAAAAACACTTCAGTTTTTGAAGGATCCTTCTCCGAACAATCTTTGAGCTTTCCTGCCAAAAAGTTCACATCCATTGCCGTCTTGCGCCGGGTGAGGTCGCGAGCCTTGCGTGCCGCTTCACGCGCCATCGCAGCTTCAACGATCTTGCCAACGATCACCTTCGCCTGTGCTGGATTTTCCTCGAACCATTCAGCTAATTTCTCACCAACCAGACCCTCAACCGCCGGGCGCACTTCTGAGCTGACCAATTTATCTTTGGTCTGACTGGAAAACTTGGGATCAGGTACTTTGACAGATAGCACGCAGGTCAAACCCTCACGTGCGTCATCGCCTGTGAAGCTTATTTTCTCTTTCTTGGCGATGCCGCTGGATTGGGCGTAGTTGTTAATGGTTCGGGTCAAAGCCCCCCTGAACCCCGCCATATGGGTGCCGCCGTCACGCTGTGGGATATTATTGGTAAAGGGCAGGACATTTTCGTGATAGGTGTCGTTCCACCACATCGCCACTTCGACACCGATATCATCGCGCGTGCCTTTGACATAAATCGGCTCTTCCATGATCGAAGACTTGGAACGGTCAAGATATTTCACAAATTCACGCACACCGCCGTCATAGTACAGCTCACTGCGCAGAGGTTCCGCTGGGCGCAAATCTTCCAGAATAATCCGCACGCCTGAATTCAAAAACGCCAATTCACGCAGGCGCTTTTCTAATATTTCAAATTTATATTCAAGATTTGAGAAGGTCTCTGTCGAGGCCAAGAAACGCACTTCAGTGCCAGTACGATCGCCACATTCGCCCACAACCCTCAAATGTTCCGCTGTGTCACCATGCTCGAACCGCGCGACATGCTCTTTGCCGTCGCGCCAGATACGCAGCTCCAGCCATACGGACAAGGCGTTGACAACTGAAACCCCAACACCGTGCAAACCACCAGAAACCTTGTAGGAATTGCTGTCAAACTTACCACCCGCATGCAGCTGAGTCATAATCACCTCAGCGGCAGACACACCTTCTTCTTCATGAATTCCAACCGGAATACCGCGACCATTATCCGCGACGGAAACCGAGCCATCAGCATTGATCCGAACCAAAACATGATCCGCATGACCAGCCAGCGCCTCATCGATGCCATTGTCCACAACCTCGTAAACCATATGATGCAAACCAGAGCCATCATCAGTGTCACCGATATACATCCCCGGCCGNTTGCGAACAGCCTCTAAGCCCCTGAGAACTTTGATAGAATCTGCACCATATTCTTCAACATTTACGGTTTGCTCAGACATGCCGATACCCTTTTTTGAGTTACACAACAGATAGCGGAATTCGATATGAATGTCACGCAAATGGCACAACTGATTGTGGTCGAGGTTGCGATTTTTTAAGGTCACAACCCTGATGTCATCTTTCGCATAAAACCACGTTTTTTGAGGGGCTACGCAAAGGGAATAATGATCCCCACAGCGATCAATAGGCCTCCCGAAATTCGGTTGATCCGCCGCACTACCGTTGGTGTTTGCAGCAGATACCGCGCATGATTTACAAAGCCGGCAATTGTCAAATTCCCCAAAAGCGGGGTGAGGATCGAAACCACAACAATCATCAAAACATCCCAGGCCGTGACCTGCGTCAGGTCAAAAAAGCCTGGCAATACACCCATATAAAACAAGATGGCCTTTGGATTGCCCAATATCACCACTACGCCTGCGATAAATCCCGCCCACATGCCCGGTCGCGTTAGCCGCTGGTCACTGCTCAAAGCGACATCGGCCTTGAGTATCAACAAGGCTCCCATTGTGAGGAAAACCACAGCCGCGACATAGCGCAAGATGATCATAATATCGGCAATCTCATTGACCACCCAGCTCACACCTAGGACGGCCAAAACTGGCCACACCGCATCGCCAATCGCCACGCCCAGCGCCAAGGGCCAAGCCGCCTGAAAGCCACCCGACATTGCCCGAGCCAAAAGTGCTACCCAAACAGGGCCGGGAGTAATGAATAAAACAAAAACAGCGATGGCATAAAGCGCCAAATCAGATAAAGCTAAAGTCATTGTAAATCCATTTTTGATTTTCCATCGATCTCTGTCACCATAAGATGCTGCGCTCGATCGCCCAGTTCTTCAAACAGTTCAGGCCCCGTGCCGGTCATCCAGGCTTGAGCACCCAGCGCGCAAATTTCGTCGTAAAGCGCCGCTCTGCGGGCAGCGTCCAAATGCGCAGCCACCTCGTCCAGAAGCAGGATCGGCGGCAGGCCAGTTTGCTCTCTCAACGCGCGGCCGTTGGCAAGGATGAGCGAAATTAAAAGTGCCTTTTGCTCGCCAGTGGAGCTGTCTTTTGCTGGAACATCTTTGGCCGCAAAGACACCGAACAGATCATCACGATGCGGACCGGCCAGGCTGCGACCTGCGGTCAGATCGCGGCTGCGATAATCGGCCAGCAGTTCGGCAAGATCATCGCTATTGTCTAAAGATTCGATGTTTTCAGGATTGGTCAGCGTCAAATGCGCGGTTGGAAAGGACGTTTTTGCCTGATCTTGCGCCGCATGGATATAGGCCAAGGCCTCCTGCCGCGCCTTTCTGATCTGCACCCCAGTGGTTGCCATTTGTCCTTCGATGGCCCGATACCAATGGGCATCTGTCACTTGATTTTTCAACAACCGATTGCGCTCACGCATGGCTTTTTCATAGGTGAGCACCTGCTCACCGTGATTTGGATCAAAAGAAAGCGTCATGCGATCCAAAAACCGCCGGCGACCCTCCGCGCCTTCAATCCAAAGACGGTCCATCGCAGGGACCAGCCACAGGACACGCGCAATGCGCCCCAACATGATCTGAGTTGCCGCTTTGCCATCAATCCGCAGCTGACGCGCCGCACCATTTTGCGACCAGGTCTCTATCTCATGCACACGATCCTGCGCGCGCAAAACGGCCGAGACCTTCCAGCCCAGCGCTTCAGGACGGCGTGTCATTTCTTCCGCACTCGACCGCCGGACGCCACGGCCGGGCGAAAGCAAGGAAACCGCCTCTAAAATATTGGTCTTGCCGGCCCCATTGGCTCCGTAAATCGCAACAGGCCGCGAGTCACAGGTGATCTGCACCAGGTGATGCGACCTAAAGTGTGACAGGCTTAAAGATTCAACAGCAAGATTGGGCATTTGCGCCCTTCACATTCGCGCCAGGTTAAACACGCATCGGCATGACGACATAAATGGCCGATGTGTCATTGCCCTCACGCATCAAGGTGGGATCCCCTGATGTATTAAACAAGAACACCGCATTTTCCCGATCAACCTGGCTGGCAATTTCGAGTAAATATTTCGCGTTAAAACCAATTTCCAATTTTTCATCACCATAGGCGACGGCCAATTCTTCTTCGGCAGCGCCGCTGTCGGGCGCATTAACCGACAAAATCAAGCGATCTTCATCCAGTGCCAGCTTTACAGCCCGCGACCTCTCTGAAGACACCGTCGCCACGCGGTCAACCGCTTTGGCAAATTCGGCCGCATCCACTTCCAATTTGCGCGTATTGCCCGAAGGGATGACCCGTGTGTAATCTGGAAAAGTGCCATCAATCACTTTTGAGGTCAGTGTCACATTTGGCGTGGCGAAACGTACTTTGGTTTCCGAAACTGAGACGGCAATCTGTGCGTCGGCGTCATCGAGCAATTTGCGCATTTCACCAACAGTTTTGCGCGGCACAATCACGCCAGGCATATCGCCAGCTTCTGTTGGCAGATCCGCATCGATCCGTGCCAGTCGGTGACCATCTGTTGCGACACAGCGCAGCTTTTGTCCCCCATCACCTTCGGCCACATGCATGTAAACACCGTTCAAATAATAACGGGTCTCCTCAGTGGAAATAGCAAATTTTGATTTGTCAAACAGCCGGCGTAGCGTCATCGCTGAAGCGGTAAAATTGGCAGTATATTCCGACGTCGCCATAATCGGAAAATCTTCTTTTGGCAGAGTCGTCAAAGAGAAATTTGACCGGCCAGCTTCAACGGTCAAACGGCCAGAGGCGCCGTCATCCGTCAAAGTCACCAAAGCCCCATCGGGCAATTTTCTCACAATCTCATGCAACGTCACCGCAGATACCGTGCTGGCCCCCGCGCGCTCCACCATAGCTGTCACACGGTCTACGACCTCAATGTCCAAATCAGTCGCACGGAAAGACGCATGATCTCCGCTCGCTTCAATCAATACATTCGCCAAGATTGGAATTGTATTCCGACGTTCCACAACGGACTGAGCTTGGGACACAGCCTTCAACAAAGTTGCGCGTTCAATAGACAGTTTCATTGCCGTTCTCCGTCACGTATTTGAAGATAAATCGTAAAGAGTTTTCCACAGGACACAAGGGTGTGTTAGCGGGTTTTAACCCTTAAGGGGCTTGAAAGGCAGTTATGCCTCCAGTGAGCGCCGCAAGAGGTCCAGGTCGTCAGACATTTGGCTGTCTTGGTTACGTAAATCCTCAATTTTCCGCACCCCATGCATCACTGTGGTATGGTCGCGACCGCCAAATCTGCGGCCAATTTCCGGCAATGAGCGGCTGGTCAATTGCTTGCACAGATACATAGCAATCTGGCGCGGGCGCGCGAAACTGCGCAGGCGCTTTGGTCCCAGCATATCAGACAGGCGAATATTATAGTGATCGCTCACTTTACGCTGAATTTCCTCAACCGTCACCTTACGGTCCGAGGCGCGCAAAATATCAGACAGACAGTCCTGCGTCAGCTCGACCGTTATTTCACGCCCCACCAGCGAGGCAAAGGCAAAGAGCCGGGTCAAAGCCCCTTCGAGCACACGAACATTGGTTGAAATGCGATGTGCCAAAAATTCAACAACTTCTTGGCGCACTTCAATGCCTGGATAGCTTGACTGATACAGCTCAATTTTTGACTGTAGGATGCCAAGGCGCAGCTCATAGGTCGTCGGATGTAAATCCACCACCAAACCGCATTGCAAACGGCTGGCGATACGATCTTCTAGCTGCTTTATCTCACCTGGCGCGCGATCAGCGGAGATGATAATTTGCTTATTTTGATCCACCAAGGCATTGAATGTATGAAAAAATTCCTCTTGGGTACTGTCTTTTCCACCGATGAATTGCACATCATCCACCATCAAGACATCGACCGAGCGAAACAGCTCTTTGAAATCCATCATCTTGCGCTCTCGCAAGGCCTGCACGAAACGATACATGAATTGTTCAGCAGATAGATACATCACATTGATGTCGGGACGATTTGATTGCAGCTCCCAAGCAATTGAATGCATCAAATGGGTTTTTCCTAGGCCCACGCCACCATATAAAAACAGAGGATTAAAGGTGACTGGGCCCGCTTCCGCAACACGTTTCGCCGCTGCATGGGCCAATTCATTGGGTTTGCCGACAACGAAATTTTCAAACACGAAGCGTTGGTCGAGCTTTGCGCCCAGTATGTCCCGCGGCTTGACTGGCGCAACGACTGCAGGGGTCGACAGGCGCGCGGCAGGCTTTTGATCCAAACGCCCTACGGAAAACGTTGCACGGCTTACATCTAAACCAGATTCACGCATTTGAAACAGGATTTGATCTTCGAAGTGCTGGCGTACGTAATTTCCAAAAAAACTGGTCGGAACAAAAAATTCTACCGCACCGCCCGATTCACCCACAAATTGTAAGGGTTCAATCCATGACTTGTAGTTGTTGTTCCCAAGAGACTTGCGCAAGCGATCCGCGGCGATATCCCAAAACTCTAGTGCCATACGTTTCACTTAATCCCAATACAAACGACCATCCATCAGGCCCGACTTCAACGCGGCCCAATGACAACGTCGCTCAAATTACTATGCCACTGCCTACCCAGCAGGCAGACTAAGTTTCCGAAGAATAGAGCCCATGACCCATAAAATGGATTTGTCATGTAATGTGATCCCAAGATCATGTCGCCGTGCAGCAGTGGCAATCTCTTGGAACAGTTATCCCCCGGAGCACCTGAAGTGACTCGCTGAGACTTTTTTACCCCTCGGCCAAGTGACTCTGCAACAGATCTTAATTCTTGACTCGGTGTTTTTTGAAAAAGAATCTCTCTCCACCTGTGGTTGAGACGATCTAGTCTAAAAAAATAATTCTTTTACCGTCTCTTAAACGAAAAAGAGCACGGAATTGATCCCGTGCCCAAAATTCGTAGTTTTGTAATAATTATTAAGACAGCGCTTTAACCCGTGAGGCCAAACGCGAAACTTTCCGCGACGCTGTGTTTTTGTGGAAGATGCCTTTTGTGACACCGCGCATCAGTTCTGGCTGTGCAGCGCGAAGAGCTGCAGTTGCTGCGGCTTTATCGCCAGAAACAATCGCTTCTTCGACAGCGCGCAGAAATGTGCGGATACGGGATTTGCGGGCTTTGTTGACCGCTGTGCGACGCTCAATTTGACGTGCGCGCTTCTTTGCTTGTGGTGAATTTGCCATATCATCAGGTCCTAACTTAATCTTGTGCCACACGTATTACCGCTGGGCCCACACCATCTGGACCGGATTATCTAAAGCCAAGCGGGCCACACGCGCATTTTCTGAGGCCGCATATAGCCGGTTTCTAGGGAGATGCAAAGCAATTCTGCTTATTTATCGCGAAATTGTGGCTCTCTTTTCTCGACAAAGGCCGCCATACCTTCTTTTTGATCCTCTGTTGCGAACATCGAATGAAACACACGTCGTTCAAACAACAGGCCTTCCGCCAAAGTGGTTTCGTAAGATCGATTCACCGCATCCTTTGCAGCTTTGATGGAAACTTGCGATTTCTCAGCAATTTTTCCCGCAATCTCTAGGGCCACTTCCATCAATTTTTTCACTGGCACCACCCGGCTGACGAGACCTGAGCGCTCCGCTTCCTCTGCATCCATAAATCGCCCGGTCAAATGCATATCCATCGCTTTCGATTTTCCAACGAATCGGGTCAAGCGCTGCGTGCCACCAATGCCGGCGATGACCCCAAGATTGATCTCTGGCTGTCCAAATTTCGCGTTGTCCGCACAAATGATAAAATCACAGAGCATTGCCAATTCGCAACCACCGCCCAATGCGTAGCCTGCAACGGCCGCAATTGTTGGCTTTCTAGCCTCTTGCAGCGGGCTCATGCTCGCGCCGAATAGATCACCGGACACAACGTCCACAAAGCTCTTTTCCGCCATCTCAGTGATATCTGCACCAGCGGCGAAGGCCTTCTCTGATCCAGTAATCACCATACAACGGACTTTATCGTTCGCTTCCGCTTGGCGCACCGCATCGCCCAGCTCCGCCACCAATTGGCTATTGAGCGCATTCAAAGCCGAAGGGCGGTTCAATTTGATGACGCAGATATGATCTGCAATCTCTACAATGATCGTCTCATAAGCCATTTTGGTCCCAGCATTGCTTCTATCAAGGGAATAAGCCTATCACTTTCGCCATCTATTTCAAGTTATCTCTGACAGGTCGGGCAATAGAAGCTAGACCGCCCCGATTGGCTCACCCGCGCGATTGTGCCGCCACATCCAGCATGGGTGCAGGGCTGAGATTCTCGGTCATACACATGGAAACTATGTTGAAAATAGCCCAACTCTCCTCCCGTTTGACGGTAATCTTTAAGGCTGGAGCCACCAGCTTCAATCGCCTCTTCCAACACCGTCCGAATGATCGGCACCAAAGTACTCACCTGCTCTTTTGAAAGGTCCTTTGCCTTGCACATAGGTGAAATTTTGGCACGGAAGAGCACTTCACAGACATAAATATTGCCCAACCCCGCGATGAGTCGTTGGTCCAAAAGTGCCGTCTTAATCGGCGTATTGCGACCCGCGAGCGCTGCAGCCAAGTANTTGTAATTTAAGTAATTACTCAATGGCTCGGGTCCAAGGCTGGAAAGCATCTTATGCGCTTCAACCTCCGCAGTCGGCGCAAGATCCATCGCACCGAAACGCCTCGCATCATTGAAGGTCACTCGCGTATCATTTTCCATGTGAAACACCACATGATCGTGTTTTTCTGGCGCAGGATGTTCTTGATAAAACTCTCCAATTTGCTGGCCCGACACCAACATTCGACCAGACATCCCGAGATGCACAATCAAAGTCTCCTTACTATCCAAGTCCAAAAGGATGTACTTTGAACGCCGCCAAAGCCGAACCACCCGCGCCCCAGTTAGGCGCTGCCCCATATCGGACGGGAAGCGCCAACGCAAATCTGGCCGGTTCACCTCTGCCCGGACAATTTTTTGATCCTGCATCGCTGGTTGCAAACCGCGGCGGACTGTCTCAACCTCTGGTAATTCGGGCATCTTGCGCTTCCTTCTGGTAGATAACATTGTATCAGCCGTCCCGCGTATTATAAGGGGGTGAAGTCACAAAAGGCCTGTTCCATGCAAGACACTGGTGAAGACACGACCCATTTTGGTTTTCAAACCGTTCCAGAGGCCGAAAAAGCCGGCAGAGTGCAGGGTGTGTTCACCTCCGTGGCCAGCAAATATGACGTTATGAATGACGTCATGAGCGTTGGCATCCACCGATTCTGGAAAGATGCGATGATGGATTGGCTCGCTCCAAGACCGGGGCAAGAGCTTCTCGATGTTGCTGGTGGCACTGGGGACATCAGCTTTAAGTTCCTCAAGCGCGCAGGATCTGGTCATGCCACGGTGCTTGATATCACTGAAAATATGCTCATCGAGGGGCGCAAACGTGCTGAAACTGCACAAATGGCCGATAACTTGAATTGGCTTGTCGGTGACGCCATGGCCCTGCCCTTTGCCGACAACAGCTTTGATGTCTACACAATCAGTTTTGGCATTCGAAATGTCACACGGCCGCAAGACGCCTTAAATGAGGCCTTTCGCGTCCTGCGTCCCGGAGGCCGGTTGATGGTTTTGGAATTTAGTCAAATACCCGTGCCTTTGGCACAGAAGGCCTATGATCTTTACTCCTTCAATGTCATTCCACGCATGGGGCAGGTGATCGCTAATGACCGCGATAGCTACCAATATCTTGTCGAATCTATTCGCAAGTTTCCCGATCAAGAGACATTTTTGAGCATGGTGCAGCACGCGGGGTTTGAAAATACCAGCTATCGCAACCTATCGCTCGGAATCGCAGCCTTGCATTCTGGATGGAAGATTTAGATGCGTGGTCCGCATAATATTTTTCGCCTGATCCGCACCGGCGCGACCTTTGAGCGTACGGGAGCGATGAATGTGATCCTCAACGCCTATCAAGCGCCCGTCGGCCTGCGCTTGGCTGCGAAAATTCTTGGGTGGCCCTTTCAATGGTTGGGGTACAAAGGTGATCCCACAATGCCGCCCGTCACCCGGGCGTTAACTGCTTTGGGTCCTGCCTATATCAAATTTGGACAAATCTTATCGACCCGCCCCGATGTGGTCGGCGATGAACTGGCCGGACAGTTGCGGGTGCTGCAAGATAAATTGCCGCCCTTCCCAATGAAAGACGCGCAAAGAATGATCGAGGCAGAGCTCGAACACCCTTTGACATCCATCTTTCAAGACTTTAGCGCGCCGGTGGCCGCCGCTTCCATTGCTCAGGTCCACCGGGCAAGGTTAGCCTCCGATGGTGCAGATGTCGCCGTAAAAGTCTTGCGCCCCGGTATTGAACGCGCCTTTCGCAAAGATATTGATGCCTTTTACTTTGCAGCGCGAATGGTCGAAGTTTTGGCCCCCGGCGCGCGCCGCCTACGCCCACTTGATGTGATTGCACATTTCGAAGGCTTGGTGCTCGGTGAGTTGGATCTCAGGTTGGAAAGCAGCGCCGCGGGAGAATTTGCCGCCAACACCAAATCCGATGAAGGGTTTCAATTGCCGCAAATCAATTGGAGCCTGTCAGGCAAAAATGTCATGACCATGGATTGGGTCGAGGGGATTTCTGCCGGGGACAATGCCGCCCTGGATGCGGCCGGACATGACAGACGGAAAATTGGCGAACGGATTTTGCAACTATTTTTATCGCATGCCCTGCGCGATGGGTTTTTTCACGCTGATTTACATCAGGGAAATATCAAGATCGCCGCCAATGGCGATGTGATTGCCTACGATTTTGGCATTATGGGCCGAATTGATGAATATACCCGACGGGTCTATGCAGAAATTCTGTTTGGTTTTATTCGCCGCGATTACAAGCGCGTGGCAGAGGTGCATTTTGAGGCTGGATACGTACCCGCTGACAAAGATGTCGATGAATTTGCCCGCGCCCTCCGGGCGGTCGGGGAGCCAATTTTTGGCATGGATGCCACGCAGATCAGCATGGGACGGGTATTAACCTATTTATTTGATGTCACTGAACAATTTGGCATGGAGACCCGAACAGAGCTCATCTTGCTGCAACGCACTATGGTGGTTGTTGAGGGGGTTGCACGCAGTTTGCATCCACAGATTAACATCTGGGAAGTGGCCAAACCCATTGTAGAAGATTACATTAAACAAAGCATCGGCCCGAAAGCATTGATGAAAGACTTGCTTAAAACAGCCCGCGTTCTGTCACGCTTTGGGCCAAAACTTCCTCAGCTTGCAGAAGCAGCCTTGATCCGCACCTACAACACCACCCAAACCAGCCTGCAAAACCAAAGGATGAAAAAGCGTTGGCTCTTGCTCGCCTTGCTTGTAGGAGGCGGGGGCGGCTGGCTCGCAGCACAATTTATTTAAGTTTTATAAAATTTGACTAAACATCTTCTAACACATAATTCGACACTATCACGTCAAGACCGATATCCGCGTTGATTAACTCTGGAACCCCGGCGATTTGAGAGGAAACCTTATGACACGACACCTGTTTGGAACGGATGGGGTCCGCGGCACAGCAAATACCTATCCTATGACCGCTGAAACCGCTTTGCGGCTCGCGGCAGCAGCGGGACGTTTTTTTCGGCGTGACGCCTCCGCAGGGCACCGTGTTGTGATTGGTAAAGATACACGCAGATCCGGCTATATGATTGAAAACGCCCTAACTGCCGGGTTTTTATCAACTGGCATGGATGTGGTCCTATTGGGGCCAATTCCAACACCTGCCGTTGGCATGCTCACCCATTCTATGCGCGCAGATGTTGGTGTTATGATCACCGCCAGTCACAATCCGCATCACGACAATGGCATCAAGTTTTTTGATCCGGATGGGTATAAACTGTCAGATGCTGCCGAGATGGAAATTGAAGCTTTGTTTGCAAATGATGTGGATCTCTGCTTGCCGGAAAACATTGGACGAGCCAACCGCATCGACAGCGCGATTGGTCGCTACGTTGAAGCGGCAAAGGCGACCTTTCCAACAGGCAAACGCTTAGACGGGTTGAAGGTGGTTATTGATTGCGCCAATGGCGCAGCATATCGCACCGCCCCTGAAGTTCTTTGGGAACTTGGCGCAGAGGTGATTGCAATTGGCGTGCAACCCAATGGCTATAACATCAACAAAGATGTGGGCTCCACCGCACCACAAGCAGCCGTTGATGCGGTGTTAGAGCATGGTGCCGATATTGGGATCTGCTTGGACGGTGATGCAGACCGGATCGCTATTATTGACGAAAAGGGCCAGATCGCCGACGGCGATCAGCTCATGGGATTGATCGCCGCGCGCTGGGCCAAGAGTGGAGAGCTTCGCGGCGGCGCTTTGGTGGCTACGGTGATGTCCAACTTGGGCCTTGAACGCTGGCTGGGCGGTCAGGGGATTGATCTGCACCGCACCAATGTGGGCGACCGCTATGTGGTGGATGCCATGCGCCATGGCGGGTTCAATCTTGGCGGTGAACAATCGGGTCATATCGTGATGCGTGATTACGCCACAACCGGCGATGGTCTTCTGGCTGGATTACAATTTTTGGCCGCCATGGTCGAAACCGGTCAGCGGGCCAGTGAATTGGCGAATGTTTTCGCACCCTGTCCACAAGTTCTTAAAAACGTGAGATTTTCTGTGGGTAAGGCTCCTCTGGAGGTGGCCTCTGTGCAAGCTGCGATCCAAGATGCGGAGGCCTCATTGCAGGGCAAGGGACGTCTTCTTATTCGCAAATCCGGCACTGAGCCACTGATCCGTGTGATGGTGGAAGCCGAGGATGAAACCTTGCTCAACGCGGTCGCAGAAACCGTGTCGCAAGCCGTGGAAGACGCGGCCTAGGTGTTTTCGATTAGACATTTTTGAATCGATTGACAGCATTATCAACAACAGTAGTTTCCAGGGCTCTATGAAAACACGCGTAGACCAATTTGATCGTTCGAAGGCTGCCTACTAAAGACAAAACAAACGTATACTTCGGCAATCTTGTTGAATGAAAACATCGAAAACAAACGACGACAACGTTTCACTCATGCGCACGAACTTGGCCATTTTATGTGTCACAGAAACATGCAGGGCCGTTTTGAAGACCGCTATGATGACTCGAAAGTTTCAGGGTCAAAATAGAAACAAAGTTTGAGTCTTCTGGGAGCGGTTATCAATACACCTCTACTGAGTTTGATGAATAATATTAATCACCGACTGCGCATCTAGCATCAAACCAGAATCCAAGTACGAACAGTTTAACATATAGTATCGGGCCCGCCCGCTCTGGATAGAATTCCATTAACTCTTTGCGAGATGATCGCACCTTGTCAGAATTACCAATATTTACCACACGATGCGGTGCTACAGGAGAGAGGCTGTCTCCCTCCATGATATCAGATGCATGCACAGGACGCACCGGCGGCACATCCATCAATAAGCGAATACCACGCAACAAGTCCCTCACATGGATGAAATCACGATACATATCACCATTGTTGTAAATATCGATTAGCCGCCTTTCGATCATGGCATCAACAAACTTATAAAGCGCCAAATCCGGGCGCCCCCAAGCACCGTTGACCGTAAAGAAACGGAACATCGTTGTCGGAATGTCCCACAAATGTGCATAAGAATGGACCATAGTTTCATTGGCTTTTTTCGTGGCGGCATAAATGGTCAGCGGCGTGTCAGCCTTGTCGTTTTAGTGAAACGGCATCTGCGTATTGGCGCCATATACCAAAGAGGTCGATGCCATCATCAAATGCGCCACCCCATGCACCCGGGCCGCTTCCATCAGTTTGAACGTGCCAAGCACATTGCTCTCAATATAGGCTCGTGGGTTTTCCAGACTGT
>JGI20152J14361_10000295_pt1 | contig 37478 bp, 35 predicted proteins | sample COG_02_FD_14361 | JGI IMG/M metagenome (IMG submission 14361)
CGTCCTTTCACCTCCGTGGGCGTCTCAATATGATGCTGGAAAACCTGGCTATGGGTGCGGTTTTGGTGGCCATTGTGCTGGGGTTGTTTTTGAACCTGCATGTGGCAGGTTGGGTGATGCTGGGTATCCCGGTAAGTTTTCTTGGGGCCTTTTGGTTAATGCCGGTTAATCCCTATCCTGTGGATATTAACGTCCTGAGTTTGTTCGCTTTTATCATGGTGCTGGGGATTGTGGTGGATGACGCCATTGTTATAGGCGAGAGTATTTTTAGCGAAGCGAAAAAGGAGTTTAAAGCTACCTCAGCGAGCACTTATAAAGCGTCTGTCGCGACGGTAATTGCTGGGACCAAAAAGGTCGCCACCCCTTCAACCATTGGCGTGCTCACCACCATGGCGGCCTTTGCGCCGATCTTATTCGTTGGCGGTGCAGCGGCACCCTTTTTTGAATCTATCGCTGTAGTGGTCATTCTCTGCCTGTTGTTTTCGCTGATTGAATCCAAGCTGATCCTGCCTGCGCATTTAGTGGGTCTAGAGCTGGGGAGACCGATTAAACCACGAATGGCCTTGATTGAGCGCTGGCAGAAGACTATCAGTGCTCGGCTCAGTGGGTTTGTTGAAAACCGCTACCTGCCTTTTTTAAAGCGCTGCCTGCATCATCGTTACGCGACCTTGGCCGGCTTTTTAGCCCTGCTGATTATTTCGATCAGTGCGGTTAACAGCGGCATAGCTCGATTTGAATTCTTTCCCAATGTGCCCGGTGATGGAGTGCAGGCGCAAATTATTATGCAAGACGGCACATCAGTGGAAAATTTACAGGAGACCCTGACGCGTGTGGAAGCTGCGGCCTATGAGGTTGATGCAGAGTATCGCAGTAGTCACCCAGGCAGTAAGGGATTAATAGAGCACAGTGTTTTTTATACTGAGTCGGATGTGCAGGCGATGTTTATGCTTTCCCTAACCCATTCCGAAGATCGTGATCTCGATGGTTTTGAAATCGAAAAACTTTGGCGCGATAAAGTCGGCAACTTACCCAATGTGCGCAAGCAGCGTTATTACGCCGGTACCAATGCCGGTGGAGGTGCGAAGATTAATCTCACTCTCTCAGGTACAGACCCAGAGCAGCTGACTTTAGCTGGAGCTGCCTTGGCGGAAAAGTTGGGTGAGTACAACGGGGTTTTTGATATCTATAACTCTCAGGGTGCAGGTAGTCGGGAAATATTGATTGGCCTAAAGCCTAATGCCAGTCAGCTGGGTATTAGCCTTGGGGATATCGCCCGTCAGGTGCGCCAGGCATTTTATGGTGAAGAGGTTCAGCGTTTGCAGCGCGGGCCTGACACTCTAAAAGTCATGGTGCGCTACCCCATTGAAGAGCGCAGCTCTATTGCCACTCTGGAGAATATGCATATTCGCACAGCCAGCGGTCACGCCATTACCATTGGCGAGGTAGCCGATATTCGTTTAGGACTGGGGCTNACCGCTATATCGCGAATTGATCGCGAGCGCACGGTGACTATTACTGCAGATGTAGATGCCAGCAAAGCGCAAAGTGGAACGGTGATTGAGGACTTAACCACAGAATTTATGCCGCAATTATTGGCCCGCTATTCTGGCGTTAAGTTTGGCCTAGGTGGCGCCAGCCAAGAACAGCAGACCTTAATGCAGCGCATGATTTTGGGTTTTGTCGCATCTCTGTTTCTGATCTATGGCTTACTGGCGGTGCCACTAAAGTCCTATGTGCAGCCCTTGGTGATTATGGCGGTTATTCCTTTTGGCTTTATTGGTGCGGTGGTCGGACATATTATTTTTGGCGTTTCCATCAGTATGCTGTCGATCTTTGGTTTGATCGCCCTCGCGGGGGTGGTGGTCAACGACAGTTTGATTCTGGTGGAGTTTGTTAATCGTGGGCGCTCTGATGAGCTGAGCATAGATGAAGCACTTGTAGGTGCGGGTAGGCAGCGTTTTAGGGCGATCTTACTGACTACTATGACTACCTTTGTGGGGCTGCTGCCGATGTTATTTGAAACCAGCACCCAGGCCCAGTTTGTCATTCCCATGGCGCTGTCTCTTAGCTTTGGTATTGTCTTTGCTACCACTATTACGCTGATTCTGATTCCCTGTCTCTATCGGGTTATCTACGATCTGCGTGATTCGAAACGCTTTGTTGAGCCGGTGTTAGCGGCTGATTAATCTGCCTATCCAAGCTATTTGAAAAGCCTGCACAACGCGGGCTTTGTCGCTACAATACGCGGCTCAATACTATCTTGGAGAAACCCTTGGCGCTTCGCTTTATCGAATCCTCAAAGTTGCCCACTCGCTGGGGCACTTTTGACATCCATGGTTTTGAAGATCCCTTTAAAGGCAAAGAGCATATCGCCATCAGCATGGGTGACTGTGCCAGTGACGAGCCGCTGCTAATTCGAATTCACTCCGAGTGTTTGACCGGCGATGCATTGGGCAGTTTGCGCTGTGACTGTGGCGAACAGCTGCAAGAGGCTATGAAGCGGATTTCTGAAAAAGGCCGCGGCGCGATTCTCTATCTGCGCCAAGAGGGCCGAGGCATTGGTCTGGTGAATAAAATCCGTGCTTACAATCTTCAGGATCAGGGTGCTGACACTGTGGAAGCCAACGAGCGTTTAGGCTTTGGTGCTGATATGCGTGATTATTCTATCTGCGCTTCGATGCTTGAACATTTGGGCGCCACGGAAGTTCGCTTGATGACCAATAATCCGCGCAAGATCGACGCACTAAAAGCCTTGGGCATCAATGTAGTCGAGCGCGAGCCAATTCAGGCTGATAGCAATCCTCATAATGTTCAGTATCTGTCCACCAAGGCGGGCAAGTTGGGTCACCTATTTAAGGACGAGAAATGAGTCTGGCAAAGCGTATTATTCCCTGTTTGGATGTGGACAAAGGCCGTGTGGTAAAAGGTGTGCAGTTTGTTGATATCCGCGATGCTGGGGATCCGGTTGAAGTTGCCCGTCGTTACAACGAACAGGGTGCCGATGAGATTACCTTTCTCGACATTACTGCTAGCCATGAGGCGCGGGATACTACGCTGCATACGGTCGAGCGTATGGCCGGGCAGGTATTTATTCCCTTAACCGTTGGCGGTGGCGTGCGTGAATTGCAGGACATTCGTAATCTGTTGAATGCCGGTGCTGACAAAGTGGCGATTAATTCTGCTGCGATTCACAATCCGGAATTTGTCCGTGAAGCCGCTCAGCGTTTTGGTTCTCAGTGCATAGTGGTGGCCATTGATGCGAAGCAGGTTGAGCAGGGGGATGAGTGTCGCTGGGAGATCTTTACTCACGGTGGACGCAAGCCTACAGGGATTAATGCCATTGAATGGGCGAAGAAAATGACTGCCTATGGTGCTGGTGAGATTTTGCTGACGAGCATGGATCGCGATGGCACTAAGAATGGTTTTGATCTGGATCTGACATCACGGATTAGCGATGCGGTGAACGTACCGGTTATTGCTTCAGGTGGTGTGGGCAATCTGCAGCATCTAGTGGATGGTATTGTTTTGGGTAAGGCTGATGCGGTGTTGGCAGCGAGTATTTTTCACTTTGGTGAGCATACGGTGCCTGAGGCGAAGCGTTATATGGCCGAGCGTGGTGTTACCGTTAGGCTTTGATTGACCTTTAGTTAATCCAATCTACAACCCTTTTCATCCCGACAGAGCGCAGCGACGAGGAAGCTCATTGTCCGGTTCCCACAGCTCTAGCGTTGCTGCAAGACTTACTTGGCTCCAGCCGCCTTTAGCGCNGTCACATACTCTGNTCCATGGCCATGCTCGGAGGCAACTTCGACCATTGTCTTGCCATCGGGGTTGATGGCATTTAAGTCGTGGCCAGCCTCTTTAAAGAAGTTTAAAAAGGTCACAAAGTTGTCGATGTTCATACCGCGGTAGGTTTTCTCCAGCAGGTGAAAGTCAGTGCTCACTCCGGCCGGTGCTTCGTATTGCAGGAAGCTTTTTACGCGCTCATCATCAAAGACTTCGCCGAGGACTTTTTCTTTATCTTTCTTTAGTGACATGATTTTTCCTAATTTTTTACAGTAGTTCGTTAAGCTTTTGAGCGAGTATTTGATTCACCTGTTGGGGATTAGCCTGGCCCTTTGAGGCTTGCATAATCTTACCCATAAAGCCGCCAAGCTTTTTCTTTCGTTTGGCTTCGTCGGTATTGATGTAATCATCGACCATGGCTTGGTTGGCGGTTAATACCTCGACAACCATCTTTTCCAGAGCACCACTATCGGAGACCTGTTTGAGTCCGCGAGTTTCGATAATTTCATCGGCACTGCCTTCGCCGGCCCACATGCCTTCGAAGACTTCTTTGGCCATCTTGCCGCTGATGCTGTTGTCGGCAATGCGCGTTATCAGTTCGCCCAGTTGCTCTGCACTGACTGGGCTTTTGCCGATACTAAGATCTTGGCTGTTCAAGCGTGCGGCCAGTTCACCCATGGTCCAGTTGGCAGTCAGCTTGGCATTGTTGGATTTCTCTGCGGCGATTTCGAAATAGGCTGCCATCGCGGCGTCGCTACCAATAACGGCAGCGTCATAATCGGATAAACCATATTGCTCAATAAAGCGCGCCTGTCTGGCATCCGGTAGCTCGGGCAGATTGCGGCGCAGTTCTTCGATAGTTTCATCGCTGACAATGACCGGTAGTAGATCGGGGCAGGGAAAGTAGCGATAGTCGTTAGCTTCCTCTTTGCTGCGCATAGAACGAGCGACCTTGGTGTCGCCGTTATACAGGCGAGTTTCCTGCTTTACAGTGCCGCCATCTTCGATCAGGTCAATCTGACGCTCGACTTCCTTGGCGATCGCCTCTTCCATAAACTTATAGGAGTTGAGGTTTTTGGTTTCGGTTCTGGTGCCCAGTTCAGTGGTGCCAGTGGGGCGCACGGAGACATTGACGTCAAAGCGCATGCTGCCCTGAGACATCTCGCCGTCGCAGATGCCGATGGAGGTGACAATACTGTGGAGCCGTTTGGCAAAGGCGATGGCTTCTTCGGCATTACTCATATCCGGCTCGGAGACAATCTCGATTAGCGGGGTACCGGCGCGATTGAGATCTATACCAGAAACGCCGTGGCGGAAGTCGCCCTCATGGAGTGACTTACCGGCATCTTCTTCTAGGTGAGCATGATGGATACGTACATTTTTAGTGCTGCCATCGGCCAGTTTAATTTCAACATTACCGCGACCCACTATGGGCTTTTCCAGCTGTGTAGTCTGGTAGCCTTTGGGAGAGTCGGGGTAAAAATAATTCTTTCGTTCGAAGGCGGACTCTTTGCCAATTTCCGCATCAATTGCCAAACCAAACATCACTGCATAGTGCACGGCCTGTTTGTTGAGTACAGGCAATGTGCCGGGCATGGCCAGATCAATGGCACAGGCCTGAGTGTTGGCTTCGGCACCGAATGAGGTGCTGGCGCCAGAAAAGATCTTGGTTTTGGTGGCCAGCTGCACATGCACTTCGAGGCCGATAACGGTTTCCCAACCTGAATAACTCATTAGGCAACTCCCTCTGGCGTGAGACTGTGCCACTGAGTGGCCTGTTGATACTGATGGGCGATATTTAACATGCGCGCCTCATCAAAGTAGTTGCCGATAATTTGTAGACCAACGGGTTTTTCCTCAACCATGCCGCAGGGTACTGACATACCGGGAAGGCCGGCCAAATTGGTGGCGACGGTGTAAATGTCTTCGAGGTACATGGCCACGGGATCGTCGCCCTTGGAGCCAAACTTAAACGCCGGTGATGGGGTGGTGGGACCCATAATCACATCGACTTGCTCAAAGGCTTTTTCAAAATCTTGCTGAATCAGCTGGCGAACTTGCTGGGCTTTGCCATAGTAAGCGTCGTAATAACCGGCGGACAGGCAGTAGGTGCCAATTAGGATGCGGTGCTTCACTTCGTCGCCAAAGCCTTCGGCTCTGGTACGGGTATACAAATCATTGAGATCTTTGGGATCCTCGCAGCGATAGCCGTATCGAACACCATCAAAACGCGTCAGGTTGGTCGAGGCCTCAGCTGGTGCGATGACATAATAGGCCGGTACTGACAGGCCAGTGTTGGGAAGGCTGATCTCGATCAGTTCTGCGCCCTGAGCTTCGTATTCAGCCAGAGCAACACGCACAGCTTTTTCAGTATCGGCATCCAGACCTTCGGAAAAATATTCCTTAGGCACGCCAATCTTTAAGCCTTTGATGCTGTCGCCCAGAGTGGCGCTGTAGTCCGGCACTTCGCGATCAATGCAGGTGGAATCTTTGTCATCATAACTGGCCATACAGTTGAGCAATATGGCGCAGTCTTCGGCAGTGCGAGCCATGGGGCCGCCCTGATCAAGACTTGAGGCAAAGGCGATCATTCCCCAGCGCGATACCCGACCATAAGTCGGCTTTAAGCCAGTAATACCACAGAGAGCTGCGGGCTGACGGATCGAGCCGCCGGTATCGGTTGCGGTTGCCCCTGGCGCTAATCGAGCTGCCACGGCTGCAGCAGAACCACCGGATGAACCGCCGGGAACTGAGTCGCTGGCCCAGGGGTTTTTCACTGGTCCGTAGAAGCTGGTCTCATTGGAGGAGCCCATGGCGAACTCGTCCATATTGGTCTTACCCAGAACTACAGCACCGGCTTTTTCGAAGTTTTCGACCACGGTGGCATTGTAGGGAGGGATAAAATTATCCAGCATCTTGGAACCGCAGCTGGTGCGAACGCCATTGGTGCAGAAGATATCTTTGTGCAGTATGGGTACGCCACAGAGGGCGGGGGCATTGCCTGCGGCCAGTCTTTTGTCGGCAGCAGCAGCGGCTTTTAGCGCCTGATCTGCAGTCACCGTAATCACGGCATTGTAGTTGGCATCCAGTCTGGCGATGCGCGCTAAAAAGTGCTGAGTTAGCTCAACACTGGAGAATTCTTTGCTCTGCAGGCCTGTGACAAGCTCGGCGATAGTGAGGTTATGCATGAGGGACCTGTTTATTCTATGACTTTGGGCACGAGAAACAGCCCTTCTTCGGTATCTGGTGCGATGGCCAAAAAGGCGTCGCGCTGATTGATCTCGCTAACCTCATCTTCACGCAGGCGCTGAGTCGCTTTCATGGGGTGTGACATGGCCTCGACACCATCGGTATTCACAGCTTGCAGTTGATCTACCAGTTCGAGAACACTGCTCAAGCGCTGTGACACTTCGGTGATAGTGTCTTCGCTGATGGCGATGCGGGATAACGTCGCCAATTTTTCGATTTCTTGTCGTTCGATACTCATTAAAATAATCCATCTGTCAGCAGTGGCTTGAAGGAGGTTTGCCGCGCCTATTAGAAAGGCCGTAAGGTACCATAAATGGTCTTGTCAGGTTAAGGGGGCGGGATTGATTAAAGGCCTATTTGTCAGGCATTTAGGTCAGTTTTTTATGAATTTGGCTAACTTCTGGCTAGATACGGCCGAATGCTATAAAAATACAACAATTCAGCTAGTGAGCGCTTGCTCTAGCAGTCTGCCGCTGTTAAATTTAGCCAATAATTTTGCAGCGGTTCGCTGCCGGCTCAGCGACTTAATCCAAGCAGCCGCACTTAAAGGAAATATAACTAGATGTTTAAGAAACTCCGCGGCTTCTTCTCCAGTGATTTGTCGATCGATTTAGGGACAGCAAACACCCTTATCTATGTTCGTGAAGAAGGGATCGTTCTCAATGAGCCCTCTGTTGTCGCCATCCGCCAGCATCTCGGGCAAAAAATTATTGAAGCAGTTGGTGTCGATGCCAAGCGTATGTTGGGTCGCACGCCAGGCAACATTACCGCTATTCGGCCTCTGAAAGACGGTGTTATTGCCGATTTTCAGGTCACCGAAAAAATGCTCCAGCACTTTATTAAAAAAGTCCATGCCTCCAGTTTTGTTCCCCCCAGTCCTCGCGTCCTTATCTGTGTTCCCTGTATGGCCACAGAAGTGGAGAAGCGTGCGATTAAAGAGTCGGCCTACAGTGCTGGTGCTCGCGAAGTTTATCTAATTGAAGAGCCAATGGCTGCGGCCATTGGTGCCGGTATGCCGGTTGGAGAAGCCGTAGGTTCGATGGTTGTGGATATTGGTGGTGGTACTACTGAAATCGCTATTCTGTCTCTCAACGGTGTAGTGTTTTCTGATTCCGTACGCATTGGCGGCGATCGTTTTGATGAGTCAATTGTTAACTTTGTGCGCCGCAAGTACGGCAGCGTCATTGGTGACAGCACCGCAGAGCGTATTAAAATGGAAATCGGCGGCGCCTATTTAAGCAAAGAAGTTCGTGAAATTGATGTTCGCGGTCGCAACCTTGCCGAAGGTGTTCCGAAAAGCTTTACCCTGAATAGCGACGAAATTCTCGAGTCGTTGCAAGAGCCTTTGGCTGGTATTGTGCAGGCGGTAAAGCGTGTGCTTGAGCAGTCGCCGCCAGAGCTGGCGTCAGATATTGCCGAAACCGGTATTGTCCTGACCGGTGGCGGTTCGATGTTGCGTGACCTCGATCGCTTGCTGACAGCTGAGACTGGGCTGCCGGTAATACTTGCTGAAGACCCGCTGACCTGCGTTGCCCGTGGTGGTGGTGTGGCACTTGAAATGATGGACAGCAATAAATTAAATTCGCTAACTTTCTAAGGTTGTCCGTCGCTGGCGAAATCTTAGTCCCTTACTCTTTTAAGGGTTTTAGAATTCTGCGTTTTTTATTAGCTCAAGGCTTTTTATTAGCTCAAGGCTGTTCAGTCGCTCAAGGCTGTTTATTAGCTGAAGGATATTCAGGAGGGTTTTATGGCAAATGTATTTAAAAGATCATCTACTCTCCTTCGAAAACTCCTTACGGTTGCCCTGCTCGCTGTCCTGCTAATGATCGTGGATAACTTTACCTCCTGGCTTAAACCGGCCTACAGCGCTGCTGATAATCTTGTTCGGCCACTCTATTGGATTGCCAATATCCCACTACGCGTTCAGGAGTGGAGCGCCAATAGTTTGACGCCGCGCTCGGAAATCGAAAGCGATAACCTGCGTCTCAGTAAAGAGAGCCTTATCTATCATGGCCAGTTGCAGCGTATGTCTGATCTGGCTGCAGAAAATATGCGCCTGCGCCGTCTGCTCAATGCCACAGAGCTGCTTCAGGATAGTGTTTTAGTCACTGAGGTGATTGGCGTGTCAGCTAACCCATTGAGGCATACCTTAACCGTTGATCGGGGCAGTGCAGACAACGTTTTTGTCGGACAGCCGTTACTCGATGCCGAAGGCTTGATGGGGCAAATCATTACGGTGCATAAGAATCACAGTACGGCCCTGCTGATCACCGACAGCAACCATGCGTTGCCAGTGCAGGTGTTGCGTAATGGGCTGCGTTCAATTGCTGAAGGCCGTGCCGACTACAATCGTTTAAATCTTAAGTTTGTTTCGCCCACAGCCGATATTCGCGAAGGTGACAAGCTTGTCAGTTCGGGTCTTGGTGGTCTTTATCCCGCAGGCTATCCGGTTGGTACAGTCCTGAGTATTGTCAACAAGCCCGGCGACAACTTTCTTGAAATTGATATTGACCCCTCTGCTGAGATTGATCGCAGCCGTCATTTATTATTACTCTACACCTCTAGGGACAGCGCTGCGGACGCGGTTGAATAATGGAATCTGACAATCGTGGCATCGCGGTTTGCCTGACGCTTATTCTTGCCGTAGTACTTAGTGTGATGCCTTTAAGTGGTGATTGGATCGTCTGGAAGCCGAACTTTCTATTGCTGACGGTTATGGCTTGGATTATGCGCTGGCCCAATGGGTTGGGGATTTTTTTTGCGGCGTCGGTTGGGCTGCTGGCGGATCTTTTGCTACGTATGAGTCCAGGTCATTCTATGATTGTCTTTGCTCTCTGCGCTGGCGGCCTCTCATTGGTCAGTCGCTGGGCGAAATACCTTTCGATGCTTCAGCGCACCATGTTGATGGCACTCATAATTTCCCTGGTCGCATTCCTCGAGGCGAGTGTTTTTCTAGCTTACGGTCGCCCTTCGGGGATCGAGCACCTGCCGATGAAAATTCTCATATCCATGCTGGTGTGGCCATTTATTGATTTCCTGGTTGCCCGTTCGCAGCCAAGGCAAGGTTGAGTTCTATGTCTGAGACTGTCGCTGATCTAATTCTTGCCTCTGCATCGCCGCGCCGTAGTGAACTGCTGCGCCAGATTGCCGTGCGCTTTACCGTTTTGGCGGCCGATATAGACGAGACTAGACTCGCTAACGAGCCACCAGATGACTATGTTTCACGGTTAGCGCTGGAGAAAGCCAGGGCTGGATACAGTCGTCAGGATGGCCATGGTGGTAAAGAGCGAGATAGCATTGAGGATAGAAAGCTACCCAGCCTAGGTGCAGATACGATTGTGGTTTGCGAGGGAAAGGTTTTCGGCAAGCCCAATGATCAGTCGGAGGCTGCTTCAATGCTAATGGCACTGTCTGGCAGAGTACATACAGTGATGACCGCGGTTGCGGTCTCTCAGGGACCTTGCTCTTCCAGTCGCCTGACTAAAACTCTGGTACGTTTTCGCACAATTAGCCAATCCGAGTGTCAGACTTATTGGCAGACCGGTGAGCCCCAAGGCAAAGCTGGTGGTTATGCTATTCAGGGACTTGGCGCAGTGTTCGTTGATCATCTAGAGGGCAGTTACACTGGCGTGGTTGGCCTGCCATTGACCGAAACCGCCGAGATACTGGAAGAATTTGGTATACCTGTTTGGACGTCTGAGTGCCAAAATTAGATTTGAGCGTTTAGAGATGAAATTTGAGAGCTTAGATTTGAGAGCTTAGATTTGAGAGTTTAGGTTTGAGCGCCTAGGTTTGAAAGTTTAGGTTTGAAAGTTTAGGTTTGAAAGTTTAGGTTTGAGCGCTCTGACCCAAAAGATTCAGATCCCCACAAGAGCATTAACGCAGTACAAAATGGAAAACCGATGAGCCAGGAACTGCTAGTCAATATTACGCCCATGGAAACTCGAGTGGCTCTGGTCGAGAACGGCGTGCCTCAAGAAATTTTTGTCGAGCGCAACAACAAACGTGGCCTAGTGGGTAATATCTATAAAGGTAAGGTAGTGCGTGTGCTGCCCGGTATGCAGGCGGCTTTTATCGATATAGGCGAGGCGCGCACAGCTTTTTTACATATAGATGACCTGCTGCCACGTAAAACCAAGCTCAATGCCACTGATACAGGTGAGCCGGATATTCGCAAACTTTTGCATGATGGCCAGCAAATTGCGGTGCAGGTAATTAAAGATCCAGTGGGTACCAAAGGCGCGCGCTTGTCAGCGCAGCTTTCGGTGGCCTCTCATTATCTAGTGTATATGGTTGAGGGGAAGCATCTTGGTGTCTCTCAGCGTATTGAATCTGAGGAAGAGCGTGAACGTTTAAAGCTTATGCTCGGCACTATTGTTGATGAAGTGACCGCCGAAGAGGGTGCGAAAAATACAGTCTCCGGCGGTTATATCCTGCGCACTGCGGCTGATGGTGCCGGTGAGCCAGAGCTGCGCAACACCGTGCGATTTTTACGGCGCCTGTGGCAGGATATTCTGCAGCTCAAAATTAGCGCTAAAGCCCCATGCTGCCTTTATGAAGACCTGCCTCTCTATAAGCGTGTATTGCGGGATATGGTCGGCACCGAAGTGGAGAAAATTCGGGTTGATTCCCGCGAAGTATTCGACAAGCTGACTCACTTCGGCAATAAATTCAATCCGGATATGGTGCGTTTGCTTGAGCACTATCCTGGAGAGCGACCACTGTTTTATATGTATGCCATTGAGGATGAAATCACCAAGGCACTGCAGCGCAAGGTGATGCTCAAGTCTGGCGGCCATATAGTCTTTGACCAGACCGAGGCGATGTCGACCATCGATGTGAACACTGGCGCCTTTGTCGGCCATCGCAACTTAGAAGAGACAATCTATAAAACCAACCTTGAGGCGGCGGTGGTGATTGCCCGGCAGATGCGCATACGCAATCTCGGCGGAATTATCATTATCGACTTTATTGACATGCACAGTGTTGAGCATCGCCGTCAGGTATTGCGGGCACTGGAAAAGGCCTTGGCCCGAGATCCGGTTAGAACCACAATTTCTGGTGTGACCGAACTCGGATTAGTGCAGACTACCCGCAAGCGCACTAGTCAAAGTCTAGGGCAGATACTTTGCGAAGAGTGCCCCACCTGCTTTGGTCGCGGCTATGTTAAGTCGGCCGAGTCTATGAGCTATGAAATCTTGCGCGATATTTTACGCGCATCACGGGCCTATGAATGTGAGAGTCTGCGGGTGTTGGCATCGGCACCGGTGATTGAAAGGCTAACTGATGAGGACTCCAGCCAGGTGGCAGATTTAGAATTATTTATTAATTGCACCATTCAGTTTAGAGTCGAGAGCCTCTATGCTCTTGAGCAGTTTGATATTATTCCGGTTTAAAGAACAGTGATTATGGCAAGTATGGGTACAGCATTTAAGACGTCGATGCGTTGGCTATGGCTAACGCTCGCACTGCTGATTATCGGTACGGTGATCCTTGTGGTGATTGGTCGCCAGACAATTGCCTATGTAGACAAAGTTCGCGAGCCTGTTGAACAGTTTCTCGCGGAACAGACCGGTTTGCAGATTGAGCTTGGTGAGCTGCGTGGTGAATGGCCGCGTCTGGTTCCAATTATTGAAATCGACAACCTATCAATTGCTGCGGCTAATGCTGCAAGTAATGAGAGCCCGACCCTGAGTTTGGAGGGTGCCCGGGCTGATCTAGATCTCTTTAATAGCCTGCTGCATGGCTCCCCAATATGGCGCGAGCTAGCTGTCGATAAGTTGGCGCTGACGTTAATTGAAAATCAGGATGGACGGTGGAGTTTAAAAGGCTTTAGCGGTGGAGGAGACACCGACTTAAGCCTGATTGTTGATCCGTTGACCTACAGTCGTCTGATTCGCTTCGACGATGTGCAGACGACGTTTGAATTTTATTCTGGCAAGAGCATGGTACTCAGCGCGCGCAATGTGGCGATGGAAAATTCTCAAGATTTCCACCGTGCTGAGCTCAGTGTCAGCCTGCGCGATGATGCTTTGCTTCTCGGTGAACAGACTGCGTCTAATGACCAGACGGCTACTAATGACCAGACGGCTACTAGCGCAAGTCCAGCTTATTTACTAATCGAAGGTCAGGGGGATCTAGCGGATATAGAGAGCTTATCTGCTGAGGGTTATTTCCGCTTCGATGATTTTAATCTCTCTGAACCCCTAGCTGATCTCGTTCGCTCGCTGATGCCTGAGCTATTCGCCAATCTTCCAGACTTTAAAGCCAATGCCCAGGGTGAAATTTGGGTTGCCCTGCATCCCGGTGGCTCGGTCGATTTTGAAGGCAATCTCGCAGTGGGTGAAGTGCCGCTAAACTGGCTGGCAGATGTGCCACCGGTTACCGAGATCAAAACAGAGATCACTGGCTGGTATACCCCTGGGTCGGATTGGGGCGCGCGGCTGCAGGGCTTCAGTTTCAGTTGGTCAGATACCTCTATAGAACCACTCAATCTCGTCTTTAATCAGCGCCTTGGTTCCCAGTGGCATGACTTTGATCTGTCGGTGAATCATATTGATCTAACCCTAATGTCAGAACTGCTCTATACCACCCGTATTGCTGAGCAGAAAATTCTCGATATTGTCGACAGATTGAAGCCTCAAGGGATGGTCGAGGCCCTGACTCTGGGACATGATGAAATTGGCTATTACGCGTCGGCCAATCTTCAGGGACTGGGGATTGCGCCATGGAAAAAAGCACCTGGGGTCAAGGGACTGGATGGTTATTTGGAGGTCTATGGTAGCCATGGGTTGCTGTCCGTTGCAGATACTGACGGCTTCGAGGCGTTATTCCCGACGGTATATAAAAATTATCAGGCTATCGAAAAAGCTCAGGGAACCATTAATTTCTCTTGGGATGAGGATAGCCAGCAGCTTACTTTGCGCAGTGATGTCATGCGTGCCGAGTTGGATGCTGGTGTGGCTTCAATACTGTTCTCGATTGAACAGCCGATTCCCGCAAAGGACAATCCGCCATCTGTCAGTCTGCTGATTGGAGCTCGAGATCTGGACGCCAATAAGCGCAACAAATATTTGCCCTACCGCATGCCAGGTCAGCTGCGAAAATGGTTAGAAGAATCTATATTGGATGGCCATGTCGATGAGTTTGGCTTGTTGATTCGCACCCAGCCGCCGCGACTTGAACCGTTGACTAAGACGACTCAGTTGATGGTGAAAATGAGCGGTGCGGATATCAACTATGATCCGAAGTGGACAGGCATTCGCGATGCTAAAACCCTGGTACTGGTCGACGACACCTACACTGATGTTGAGGTCTACTCTGGAGCTATTGGTGATGCCTCTATTGTCGGTGCAAAGGTTATCTATGACAGGCTCGGCCCCAATCAACTGCCGGCGATAACGGTTGCCGCGGATGTCGAAGGCGATCTCAGTGCGGCCATGACTATATTGACCGAGTCGCCGCTACAAAGTGGTTTAGGAGCATTAACCGACTGGGACTACAGCGGCACGATGACCAGTCAGTTGGACCTATTGATTCCCTTGCCATCAAGCGCAACTGAGGTTCTTGAGCCTCAATACAATGTCACTTCACAGGTGGAGAGTGGTTCGCTGAGTATTCCTGGTGGACCCATTAGTGTCGAGAAAATTAATGGCGAGCTGAATTTCTCTCTTGATAAAGGGCTTTATGGAGACGAAGTCAGTGCTAACTTTTGGCAGAGGCCAATGCGGGCAAAGCTTTATAAAAGTGATGGCGATCAGAAGATTGCGGTGACCGGTACCATGCTGCCTGAGAGTTTGAATCAGCTGGTGGATTTCCCTTGGCAAGAGGTGGTTGTGGGGCTGGTTACGGTCGACAGCCTGATCACAATCCCTGGGGCCGAGGGCCAGGAGGGCGCTGACGTACCTATAACCTTGCAGATAAAAAGCCAGCTTCAGGGCGTTGAGCTCGATCTTCCTGAGCCTCTGGCGAAAACCGCAGCTGAATCTCAACATCTCAATATGACGCTGTCATTTGCGCCAGAGTTTGAGCGGTTACAGGCGACCCTTTCAGGGCGCACTGACGGACTCCAGTCAACTGCCGATCTGAACTTCGACCTGAGCTTTAATGAGTCTGGTCTAAAGGGCGCCCATATTAGTTATGACCGTGACCAAGAAGAGCCGCAAGAGGGTATTGTGAGAGTGTCTGGGCATCTGCCAACGGCTGACTTTGAACTCTGGCAGCCATTGATAGGTCTATTTCAGCGCTCTGATTCCGCTACCCAAGCCAGCTGGATACCTATGTTTGATCTACACCTGGATCAGATGGACCTGGCGACTCTTCAGCTACAGGATATTCGAGGGATTGCTTCCTTGCGCGATGGTATTTTAGATCTCGATTTCGTGACTGACTTAGCCGATGGCCGGCTGCTTATGTCGACGGCAGATGCAAGCCAGGTTCCGGTGCTCAAACTGACCCGCTTAATGGTTCCCGGGGCATTACTAGAAAAAAGCGTTAGCGAATCCACTATAGATCCACGGCAGTTTATCGCTCTCGACTTCTCTGTGGATCGACTGCAAATTGCCGATGAAGAGTGGGGTTCGATTGGGTTTAAGTTGCGCCCAGAGGTTTCCGGGGCTGCCTTCAGTCAAATTAAGGGTAATCTGTTGGGCCTGCAGCCAGGACTGTTTGATAGTCAGCCGGCAACAGAGTTTTTCTGGGGCTTTGACGGCAACGACTACGCCAGTCGCCTGGTGGGCCCTGTAGGTATTGGCAATATTGAAGAGTTTCTCGGCTTAGGGCTGAATGTACCTAAGGTTGTAGATAGCCAATCTGGACGTTTCGTATTTGATCTTGCCTGGCAGGATCAGCCATGGAATATCTCGCGGGATAATCTCACTGGCGAGTTTCAAGTTGAATTAAAAGAGGGTAGTTTTTACCGATCTACTGGCGGTGCCGGCGCGGCCTTGAAAATGGTGAGTTTAGTGAATTTCGCCAATTGGTTGCGTCGATTGAAGCTGGATTTCTCCGATATTACGGGTCAGGAACTCAGTTATAACAAGCTCAGTGGTACCTTGGAGTTTAACCAGGGAGTGGCGCGATTTAAAGAGCCCTTGAGAATGGCTATGCCCTCAGGACGTATGAGTATGGATGGCGAATTTGATCTGCTCAACGAAGCCGTTGATGCACGTCTGGTAGCGACTTTGCCAGTGGCCACTAATCTTCCATGGGTGGTGGCGCTGTTGGGAGGATTGCCCGCGGCTGCCGGAGTCTATGTAACCAGTAAACTAGTGGAGAAGCAGGTCGACCGTCTGTCGAGCATCAGCTATAAACTGACTGGGCCCTGGGATGATGTGGAGGTGTCGGTAGACCGTATCTTTGCCGCGGATCTGCGCGCCGAGGAGAAGAAGTCTAAGCAGGGCCAGGGAGAAAGGGAACAGAAGAATGACCAGCCGTAATGTTTTTACCGCCGCAGCTGTTCAGCTGCGGCCACAACCGTCCTTGCAACAAAATCTATCTGCCGCAGAGGTACTTATCCAACAGGCCGCTGAAGCTGGCAGTGAGCTGGTAGTAGTGCCGGAAAATTTTGCCTATCTCGGGCGCAAAGATCTGGCTGACGTCGCTGTGGCTGAGCAGGCCAATAATGGACCGGTCTATCAGTTTCTGGCCGAACAGGCCCGGCGTCACAGTCTGTGGTTAGTGGGCGGCACTGTGCCGGTGGCCGATGGGGATTCGCCGAAGCCTTTTGCCCGTTCTTGGCTGTTTGATCCCCAGGGCAATGTTGCACAGCACTATGACAAAATTCATCTGTTTGATGTGGATGTGCCGAAATCGGCTGATGGGACAACGCAGCAGGTGACATACCGGGAGTCGGACGATTATCGCAGTGCCACTGATTTGGTGGTGGCGGATACTGATCACTGTCGCCTGGGCATGAGCGTCTGTTACGACTTGCGCTTTGCCGAGCTGTATCGTCAGCTTGCTGATGCCGATGCCCAGGTGATTTCGGTGCCAGCGGCTTTTACCGCTGCCACGGGTCGCGATCACTGGGAACTGTTGCTGCGAGCGCGAGCGGTGGAAAATCAACTATTTGTGATTGGTGCCAACATGGTGGACCGGGACCATCCACGCAGAGGTCTTTGGGGCGGCAGTGCAATTATTGATCCTTGGGGGACGGTGTTGGCTCGAGTTGATGATGAGCCTGGTGTTGCGGTTGCCGAAATCGATTTAGATCGATTGGCGGAAATACGCAGCAAGATGCCGGTTGCCCAGCATCGTAAACTTTAGAGGGTTCTGTTGTTTTTGAGCTGAAGGCTCTTTATTCGCTGAGGGCTCTNTACCCGCTGAGGGCTCTTTGTTCGCTGAGGGCTCTTTATTCGCTGAGGGCTCTCTACCCGCTGAGGGCTCTTTGTTCGCTGAGGGCTCTCCATCCGCTGAGGGCTCTTCTACTCACTAAGCTGACGCAGATAGGCGAAGATTTTCTTGCTCGCCGTAGGTGCCTTTTTTAATTCCACTTCTCGCGCGGCTTGGCGCTGTAGATTGCGCAACTGCTGCCGATCTGCGGTGGGATACTTCTCCATCAGCTCTTCGATTACTGGGTTGCCCTGGGTTATTAACCTGTCGCGCAATGTCTCCAGCTGCATAAAATGCTGTCTGTAGGTCTGGGACTGGTGGTCCATTCGCTCCAAGGTCTCTTCAATAAAGCTAATGTCTGCGGTGCGCATGAGTTTGCCAATATATTGCAGTTGGCGGCGCTTGCCTTCTCGGTTCTTCAAACGACGCGCTTCAGCGATCGCGTCCTTCAAGTTGTCAGGTAAGTTGAACTTGGCCAGTTGCCCTAGGGGCATTTCAACGAGTTGATTGCCCATATCTTGCAGTGCATGGCTGTCCCGCTTGAGTTGCGACTTGCTGACCAGGTCGTCTTCGTTGTTGTCATTATCAGTATTATTTTTAATATCAGAATCGGTCATTAGCTGTAAAACACCGTGGCAAGTCCAAGAAAGGAGACAAAACCGACTATATCGGTGACTGTCGTGAGAATGACCGAGCCTGCAAGGGCCGGGTCAATTTTTAAAGAGCGCAACATTACTGGTAACAAAGTACCCGCGACTGCTGCTGCGACCAGGTTAATGGCCATGGCGGCGGCGATCACCAGTGCCAGAGTCCAGTCGTCAAACCATGCCGAGACTATGGTACCCATCACTGCCGCCCAGAGCATGCCATTGAGTGCGCCAACGGCAAATTCTTTGCTCAGCAGCCATTTGAGATTGTCTCGCTCGATTTGTCCCAGGGCCATACCGCGAATAACTACGGTAAGAGTTTGGCTGCCGGCGACACCGCCCATACTGGCAACGATGGGCATCAAAATAGCCAGGGCGACGACCTTTTCTAGGGTCGCTTCAAACAGGCTGATCGCCGAAGAGGCGAGAATGGCAGTGAGCAGATTGAGCCCCAACCACATGGCACGGCGGGGTGCGGTGCGGCTAATAGAGGAGAAGGTGTCCTCAGTGTCGCTGAGACCTGCCATGGCCAAGAGACTGTGATCTGCATCTTCAACAATGACGTCAACCACATCATCAATAGTGATTCGTCCAACTAGGCGGTGTTGATCGTCGACAACCGGGGCTGAAACCAGATCTTGGCGCTGAAATAGCTGTGCCACATCGGAGTCGGTGAGATTCACATGAATCGCCTCAACTTCGGTGTTCATCACTTCACGAACTGAGGTGTTAGGGCTTGAGGTGAGCATCTTGCTTAGGGGCAATGTGCCCAAAAAGGTGTCATTGCGACTGACCACAAACAGGTTGTCGGTAATATCTGGAAGTTCTTCAAAGCGGCGCAGATAGCGCAGCACTACGTCTACGGTAATATCCGGGCGCACAGTGATAACTTCGGTGTCCATCAGGCCACCGGCAGTATCTTCGCTGTAAGTAAGTACTGACTCTACTCTCAGCCTATCCTGCACAGACATGGCTTTGAGGACTTCGGGAATAACTCGGTCAGGCAGTTGCTGCAGAATATCGACTATATCATCGACGTCGAGACCTTCGGTGATCGAGGCAACTTCCGCGCCATCCATCTGGTTGAGGAATTCGAGCTGAATATCGTCAGAGAGTTCCTGCAGTACTTCACCGGATATCTCGGGATCAACAATCTCCCAGAGAATATTGCGCAGGCGTGGCGGTGCGATTTCGAGTTGGTGTGCAATATCTGGCGGCGAGAGATTGTTGAGTATATGTCGCACCTGATTCAGGGTGCCGCTATCAATGGCGTTGCCAAGCCTGGCCAAAAGACTGTTGTCGTTATTGTTCATACGTAGCTCCCTTGGCTGGGCTGAGTCACTTCAGCGCTGGTATTCTAACCAGCTAACCGAGATATCGGTAGTTTTAACTGATAAGCCAGTGTAAACAGGCATCAAGAGCGGGACAGATTACTCACCTTCGCCAAAGTAGTCAGCGAGAAGTTCGCTAATGGCAGTCTGTGCTTCCTGCTCATCTTCACCATCGAATTCAAAGATCAGGCTGGTTCCTTTGCTGGCGGCCATCAACATCAGTGACATGACGCTCTTGGCGTCCACTAATGGCTCTTTTTTACCGGTGCGAATAGTGCAGCCAAAGCGCCCGGCGGTACTGGCCAGTTTGGTTGCAGCTCTGGCGTGAAGGCCGAGTTTATTGATGATATCGAGCTGGCAGTGAATCAAGATGAGAGCTCTTTGTGAGTTACCTGAACAAATGGATGCACGCCAGAGAAGTGCTCGTGCAATCTATTGGCCAGATAGACAGATCTGTGTTGTCCGCCAGTACAGCCTATTGAAACAGTAAGGTAGCTGCGGTTGTTGCCCTGAAATTGAGGAATCCAGCGCGTTAGAAAGCCAATAATATCCGCCAGCATGGAGGCGATCTCAACTTGGCTCTCGAGGAATTCAATCACCTCAGGATCTTGGCCAGTTTTGTTTTTTAGCTGAGCCTTCCAGTAGGGGTTGGGCAGGCAGCGCACATCAAAAACAAAATCCGAGTCTGATGGCACGCGGTTTTTAAAACCGAATGACTCAAACAGAATCGACATATGCTGGGGCTGCTTTGGAACGATGGTGTTTTTAATCAGGTCGCGCAATTGATGCAGCGTCAGGTTCGAGGTATCCACTGACCGGTCGGCGATATCACTAATTGGGCTGAGTATTTCCTTTTCCAGCTCGATGGCTTCTTTGAGGCCAATAGTATCGGTGCTCAGTGGATGGCGGCGACGGGTTTCGCTGTAGCGTCGCAGCAGGTCTGAGCGGTGCGCATAGAGGAACATGACATCGACATCGACGCCATCTCTCTCGATTGATTTTAGGATGTCAGGAATTTTATTGAGATCGCCCACTAGATTGCGCGCATCTATGCCTACGGCGACCTTTAAGTCCTGATGGTTACTGTTTTCGTTGAGCTGACCAATTAAATGCTCAAGTAATGTGGCAGGCAGATTATCAATACAGGTAAAGCCGACATCCTCGAGAATATTCAATGCTGAGGTTTTGCCGGACCCAGAGTGGCCACTAATGATGACTAGGCGCATGTTTAAGCTACGCGCTCTAGTTGCAGTGCTGTGGCGTAGAGTTCTTCGCTGCTGCTGCATTGACGCAGAGACATGCGCGAGCTGTCATCCTGCATAATCGCGGCAACTCTTGCGAGGGTGGCGAGATGCTCTTCGTTTTGTTCCTCTGGAACAATTAGGGCAAAGATTAAATCTACTGGTTGATCATCCAGAGAGCCAAAGTCTATGGCTTGCTCTAGTTTAATCAGACAGCCGTAAATGCGATTAAAACCGGCCACACGGCAATGGGGAATGGCGACGCCTTCACCAATGCCAGTGCTGCCAAGACGCTCACGGGCGACCAGGTTGTGAAACAAACTTTCAGCCTGTTCTCCATCGCCACCGAGTTGCTCGGTGACAAAGGTCGAAAGATTTTCCAGTACGCGTTTTTTACTGCCGCCAGGAATGCCGCACTGGGTCAATTGTTGAGTGAGTATATTCTTGATTTTCATGGACGGATTTAACGGCCTCGGTGCTTCTCTTTGTATTTAATCAGCTGACGATCGAGCTTGTCAGTCAGGGAATCAATCGCGGCGTAGAGGTCTTCATGCTGTGCGTTGGCAAATAATTCTGCTCCGCTGACATGCACTGTCGCTTCTGCGTTTTGAGATAATTTTTCGACGGTTAGGATAACCGAAGTACTGGTAATTTGTTCATAGTGTCGTTCGAGTTTGGCAAATTTGGTGTTGACGTATTCTCTTATTGCGTCGGTGATTTCCAGGTGATGTCCGCTAATGGTTAGTTGCATTCAGTACTCCTTTTTTCACTTGATTAAAATCTTTTGCGCTGACTCGAGGATGGGATACCCAGGCTCTCTCGGTATTTTGCCACTGTTCTACGTGCGACTTGTATGCCTTGTTGTTCTAGCAGGGAAGTCAGTTTGCTATCGCTGAGTGGTTTCGCCGGTAGTTCTGCGCCGATCAGTTCTTTAAGAATAGCGCAAACTGCTGTAGATGAACACTCCCCACCGCCAGCAGTACTAACATGACTTGAAAAGAAATATTTAAGTTCGAATATACCCTGAGGTGTGGCCAGATATTTGCTCGTGGTGACCCGAGAAATTGTCGACTCGTGGAGCTCCAGCTTGCTGGCGATATCAGACAATACCATGGGTTTCATGGCGACTGGGCCATGATCTAGGAAGCCTCGCTGCAGTTCGACGATAGTCATTGCCACGCGCATCAAGGTCTCATTGCGGCTTTCAATGCTGCGTAAAAACCAGCGCGCTTCGGCAAGGTTATCTTTTAGAAACTGATTCTGGTCGCTGCTGTCTGAGCGCTTAATTAAGGATGAATAGGAGTCATTAATACGCAGACGCGGCATATTGCTGTCATTGAGTTTGACCCTCCAGCGGCCTTTGATTTTTTCTACATAGGCGTCTGGGACTATATATTCAACGTCGTTGCTGCTCAGTGCTTCGCCAGGACGAGGATTTAAGCTGCGCACCAGTTGCAGTGCTCCCTGCAGTTCGTCTGGTTCCAGTCCGGTTTTTTTCCCTAGACGGGCGCTGTCCATCGACGCGATGTCCTGCAAAAACCCCTCCACCAAATGTTTGGCCGACTGCAGGTGTGCAGTCTCTAGGGAGAGTTGATTGAGTTGTATACCTAGACATTCACTAATGCTGCGGGCAAATACGCCAGGGGGATCAAATTGTTGCAGTCGATGTAATACGGCCACCAACTCATCTTCATGGAGTTGNTCTTCAATATCGTCGTAGTGAATATGCGCAGTAATATCACTGAGCTCCGCAGAAATAAATCCAGAGCTGTCGATGGAATCGATAAACGCTGAGGCGATTTCTCTATCGCGATCAGAAAAGGGTGTGAGATTAAGTTGCCACTCTAGATGTCCCTGAAAGGATTCAGTAACCTGATAGACCTGCTCAAGATTGACTTCGCCGCCACCGCTAGAGGCTGTGGTCGGTGGACTGTATACATCGTCCCAGTTGGCATCTACAGGGACATCTTTGGGTATTTCATCGTTCCATTCGTACTCTGGATTTTGCTCGCTATTGCGCTCAGCTTCAGCGACCTGATTGCTTTCGCTAGTGGTTCGGTCCGCATCCGGAGCTGGGGGCTCAGGGATATCTTCATCCATTTCTAGCAATGGGTTACTGTAGAGCTGCTCGATCATTTCCTGGCGCAAATCCAGCGTCGACAACTGCAAAAGACGGATAGCCTGCTGCAACTGAGGAGTCATCGTCAGTTGTTGGCTGATCTTAAGTTGGAGGCCTTGGCGCATAGGAGAAAATTATTCTTGTATATAAGTCTGCAAGTTTAGTGCCAATTCTACACTGCTGGCAATCGACTATTTGCCGGAGAGCTTGATTTGGGTGCTTGATGGACCGAATCGAGCACTTTTTAGGTATTTCACTAAGCTTATTTGTCTACAGGCCTTTTGGGCAGCAGCCGCTATTTAAAACCTTTCGCTCTACAGCGTGAAGTTTTCACCAAGGTAGGTCTTGCGCACCTGCGGGTCGTTGAGGATGTCGCTGGTTGTTCCCTCGGCGATCACATGGCCCTCGCCAATGATGTAGGCATGTTCGCAGATATCCAGAGTTTCACGGACGTTGTGATCAGTAATCAACACGCCAATACCGCTGTCTCGGAGATGGCGAATAATCTGTTTGATATCAGTAACAGAGATAGGATCGACCCCGGCAAAGGGCTCGTCGAGCAGAATAAACTGTGGATCAGCTGCCAGTGCCCTGGCGATTTCAACACGTCGTCGCTCTCCGCCAGACAGGCTCATGCCCTGATTTTTGGCTAAGTGGGAAACATGAAACTCACGCATTAGTTCGTCAGCTCGCTGAATACGCTGCTTGCGGTTGAGCTCTTTGCGAGTTTCCAAAATGGCCAGTATATTGTCTTCGACGCTGAGCTTGCGAAATACCGAGGGTTCCTGGGGCAGGTAGCCCAGTCCGCGACGGGCGCGACCGTGCATAGGCAGGGCTGTTATATCTTCGCCGTCTATGTTGATCGATCCGTTGTCCTGAGCCACAAGGCCAATAATCATATAAAAACAGGTGGTCTTACCTGCGCCATTGGGGCCCAACAGGCCGACAATTTCGCCCTGTTTGACGCTGATGGAAACATCTTTCACCACCGGGCGTTTGCCGTAGGCCTTGGCTAGATTGCGCGCTTGTAAAGTAGCCATCAGGGCTTGGTCTCCGGTGCAGTGGAATCGCTCTGCAGGGCAGAGGCTGGGATAACTAATTGGATGCGTTTCTGTTGGCCCTGATTGTCGCCCTTGGCTTTCCAGGTTTGCCTGTCGATGTCGTAGTCAATTGAGTCGCCCTTAATAATCGTGCCATCCCGGGACAGCATAGCATTGTGTTTTAGGATGAGCTTATTGGTGGCGGGCAGGTAGTCGATATGGTCGGCACGGGCGATCATAGTCGCACTTTCAAGTGCCGGTTTTTGCTGATAACTGGCCGGTTTGCCGATGCATTCAATGCGACTGATTTTATTGTTTTCAACGTGCAGAGTGATCTGATCAGCTTCGATCAGCACGCTGCCCTGGCTGACCACCACATTGCCTCGATAGACGGTGCGGCCGGTTTTTTCGTTGCGCTCGGCGTAGTCAGATTCAATGGCAATGGGCTGCTGACGATCATCGGGGAGAGCAATGCATGGGGAAGCCAGGACGCTAGCCAGCATGACTAGCAGAGTGGCTCGCAAGCACAGGTAAGGCTGCGACAGAAAACGCAGTGGCAGTGAGGCCTGTGACAGTAAAGCCTGCAATAGTAAAGATAGTCTAGCGAGGATCATGGGTTACCCTGACTTTGGATTGGATGGCAAAGGTCTCGTTGACCAGATCAATTTTGAGTCCTGTGCCAGAGGCTTTGCCCTGCTCAGAGAGTAGCTTAAATGGCTGGTCGGTAGTGGCGACACTACTGTTTACCAAATAGGTTAACCGCTCGGTGGTCAATGTAGCCACACCCTCGGCGGTGGTCATCTTCCCTAGCACATCATCCTGCAGGTCGAGCCTGCCTCTGGCGCTATCAAGAAGTCCGCTGTCGGCGGTTAGGGCTATAGGGTGAGTGGCATCGCCCTGGAGCAAAAATCTTGGTTGTTGCACCTTAACAGTCGACTCCCCCTGGAAAAATTCGATGCGCGGTGAGCTAAGGCTAAACTGTTCACTACCCTGTTCGGAAAAGCGACGGCTGGTAACTGTCGTCATATAGCTGTCGGCCTGAGGTTTTTCATTCATCTGGCTGTTGCTTTGACGCAGGAATGCTTCTGGAGGTGAGTCCCAAATTAGCACAAACCCACCGATCATAAAGGCTAGGAAAACGGCCAGCAGAGCCTGCTGAATCATTGATAAGCCGCCAGTGCGCTGTCTAGCTTGCCCTGTGCTGCGAGAATCATTTCGGCTGCTTCACGAACCGCACCGTTGCCACCACAGCGGCTGGTCTGCCACTTCGCCTTGGCTGCCACGGCAGCGTTGCCATTGGCGACAGTGATGCCTAGACCGACTCGATTGATCACTGCGAGATCCGGTAAGTCATCGCCGATAAAGGCAATTTCATGGAGCTCGATTGACATATTTTGTAGCAGCTCATTGAGTGCGGTGAGCTTGTCTTCACGTCCTTGAACCACAGGTTCCATACCCAGTTCATCGGCGCGGCGCTGAAGCAATGTTGAGACCCGCCCAGTGATAATGCCTACCTGAACGCCGCCCCGTTGGAGTAGTTTGATTCCCAAACCATCTTGGATATCAAAGGCTTTAAGTTCTTCACCATTATTGCCGTAGTAGAGGCGTCCATCGGTGAGGACGCCATCCACATCGACAAGCAATAGTTTGATCTGTTTGGCGGCTTCGATTACGGCTTTATCTGTAAGGCTGTTTATGGCTGCTTCCATCCTTAGATAACTCCCGCACGCAAAATATCGTGCATATGCAATACGCCGATGGGAGATCGATCTTCATTCTCTACAATCAGGGCGGTAATGGAACCATCTTCCATTATTTTGAGTGCCTGAGCAGCGAGGATTTCGCCGTTAATAGTCTTTGGGTTGGGAGACATTACATCCGCCATGGTGACATTGTTTATATCCACTTTGGCGTCGACTATGCGGCGCAAATCACCGTCGGTAAATACGCCGAGTAATTTATTCTCATCGCTTACCACTGTGGTCATGCCAAAACCTTTTTCAGTCATCACCAACAGCGCCTGATGCAGTGGTTCTGTAGCCAAAACCCGTGGCACTTCGACGTCTTTATGCATGATGTCCGCCACCCGCAACAGTAGCTTGCGGCCGAGGGCACCACCAGGGTGAGAGAAAGCGAAGTCTTCTGCGGTAAAGCCGCGAGACTCGAGCAGAGCTATAGCCAGTGCATCGCCCATGGCCAGAGTCACCGTGGTACTAGTGGTGGGTGCCAGGTTCAATGGGCAGGCTTCGGTGGCCACGCTAACATCGAGATTCGCCAGGGCAGCTTGGGACAAGACAGATTCGGGGTCACCGGTCATGCTGATCATGGGAATGCCCAGGCGCTTGATCAACGGCAGAATAGTAATCACTTCCGCAGTGCTGCCGGAATTTGAAATCACAATCACCACATCGTTTTTAGTGATCATGCCGAGATCGCCATGGCTGGCTTCCCCTGGATGGACAAAAAACGAGGGCGTCCCTGTACTGGCTAGCGTTGCAGCAATTTTGTTACCAATATGGCCTGACTTACCCATGCCTGTCACTATCACCCGGCCCTCGCAGGCAAGCATAGTCTCGCAGGCGGTGACAAAGCTGTGGTCTAAGCGATGTTGCAGCTCGGCAACCGCATCCGCTTCCATTTTGATGGTGCGCTGTGCCGAAGTAATAAAGTTTGTCGCGGTCATAGGTCTGTCGCTTGAGTGAAGTTGTTGGGCATTATAGAGGCAAATGTGCGAGTGGAGAACTGCGGCCTCATTAGGTGCCGATAATTGCCGGCCAGAGTACGACGTAATAACCAATGTAACCTGCCATTAGGATCACGCCGAGATATCGTGAAAGCACTGCCGGCATGCCATTGCGCGCGGCTTTATTAAGCGCCAGGGCAACCATCGCCATAAGCAGTAGGGTCATAATGGCAAGGCTGATAAAGTCGCGGTTAAACACCTCAGGTGAAATCGCCATTGGCGAGATAATACCGGCAGCGGGCATCACTAGCATTAAATTAAACAGATTTGAGCCGAAGACATTACCTATGGCGATATCGTGATGACCGCGCATGGCACTGACCACCGACGCTGCCAGTTCCGGCAGACTGGTGCCGATGGCGACTACGGTAAGGCCAATAATCAGTTCGCTGACGCCCATGGATTGAGCGATGGTCTTAGCGCTCCATACTGTCACTTCGGCGCTAGCCAAGAGTACCGCCAGGCCGATGATAAACCAGAGAGTGGCTGCGCCCATGGTGATATCGGGAATATCTTCACCTACCGCGACTTCTTCAGGACTGATGTGGGTCTTTTTGTATTTAACGGTTATAAAAATCAGTGGAAAGATCAGCCCAGCCAAGATCGCGCTTTCAGTGCGGCCCAGATAGCCATCATAGAGACAGAACCCAGCGATTGCTGTGATCACCAACAGCACCAGACCTTCCTGGGTGAGCAGATGCTTCTGTACCGGGGTTGGCGCGATTAGCAGGGTGACGCCAAGCACCAGGCCAATATTGGCCATGTTAGAGCCAAGGGCATTGCCCACTGCCAATTCTGCGGCATTGCTCAGGGCAGCATTTATCGATACCAGAACCTCTGGTGCTGAGGTGCCAATGGACACGACGGTAAGGCCAATAATCAATGGCGAGATGCCAAAGTTTCGCGCTGCGCCAGCACTGCCTTCGACAAACCGATCGGCTCCCCAGAGGAGTCCAAGAACGCCGATCAGTAGGCCTACAATCGGTAGTAACATTGCGCTCATAAATTCTCCAAATTACCGCCTTGTCGGCGGCGGGTTCTATTTCTTCGTAAGATCGGGGATGTTATAGTGCTGGGCCATTATTGTCAGCAAACTTACCGCGGAATATTGCATCGTTTAAATACAGGCTTGCGTATAAGAGTCTTTGCTGTTGATCGATCAGGATGATTAAATTATGAATAGGGTTTTTATGGCCGTTAAAAATTGGTTTTGCATGGGCTTACTGGCCTTCACGGGTGCTCTGGGGGTTGTTTCGCTTGCGGCTGCTCAGGATAACACCAGTGATCCATATCAGCAGATTGAGCAGGTTACTGTTGAACTTTTGGATACTATAGCCGCACATCAAGTGGCTTATCCTGCGAACGAAGAAGCCTACTTCGATAGTTTGGAACGGTTACTCCGTGACCGCATTGATTTTGCCTTTATTGCGCGCAATGTAATGGGTAATTACCACAACCAAGCCACACCCGAACAGCGTGCGCGCTTCGCAGCGACTTTTCGCAGCGGCCTAGTCGAAACCTATGGTCGTGGCCTGATTGGTTATGAAAACCAAGAAATTGTACTGGTCAAAGCTGGGGAAGTGCCCGAGGGCCAGCGCCGGTTGACGGTAAAGCAGGAAATTCGCAGTGCGGACACGGTCTATCCGTTGGAATATAGCATGGCGCAAAAAAAGACCGGTCAGTGGATGGTGGTCAATGTGGTAATCAATGGCATTAATCTGGGTAAAACCTTCCGCAATCAATTTGTGCAGTCGGCTCAGCGCGCCGGTGGTGATATAGATAAAGTGATAAATGGCTGGTCATCTGAGAGTCTTTAAATTTAATTCGCGCACATCTAAGGTGGGCGCGACGACAAAAGAGTGAGTTATGAATCCTGAAGATGTAAAAGCACTACTTGAAAGCGCAATCCCCAACTGTCAGTTTGAGGTTGCCAGCGAGGGCGGCCATTTCAATATCACCGCTATAGGTGAAGTCTTTGATGGCAAGCGTGCAGTGCAGCGTCAGCAGCTTATTTACGCAGCATTGAACAGTGAGATTTCTTCCGGTGCCATGCATGCGGTCAATATGAAAATTTTCACCCCAAGCGAGTGGCAGGCTAACGCCTAAAGCGCTTTGCTTTTTTCTCAACTGGCGTTTCTCTACTCAAGGTTGTTTGATGGACAGATTAAAAATTCAAGGCGGCGGGCCGCTTGTTGGCGAAGTATGGATTTCGGGCTCGAAAAATTCCGCCCTGCCGATTCTTTCCGCAACCCTGCTCTCTGAGGGTTTGGCCACAGTCTCCAACCTGCCGCATCTGCAGGATGTCACCACGACCATCGAGCTGCTCGGCAGCTTGGGTGTCACGGTGAGTATCGACGAAAAACTGCAGTTGGAAGTGGACAACTCGACCCTGCATAGCGTCACTGCACCCTATGAATTAGTCAAAACCATGCGCGCCTCAATTTTGGTGCTTGGGCCGCTGCTGAGCCGCTACGGCGAAGCCAACGTGTCATTTCCCGGCGGTTGCGCGATTGGCAGTCGACCTGTGGATCTGCACTTGCGCGGCCTCGAAGCTATGGGCGCGACAATTGAGATCGACGAAGGCTATATCAAGGCACGGAGCAATGGTCGTCTAGTGGGCTGCCATATTTTGATGGATGTTGTTTCCGTGGGTGCCACCGAAAATTTGATGATGGCGGCGGTATTGGCTGAGGGTCAGACCGTGATTGAGAATGCCGCGCGGGAACCCGAGATTGTCGATCTGGCGAATTGCCTGAATGCTTGGGGAGCTGATATTCAAGGTATGGGTTCGACACGGCTGGTGATTAACGGTGTTGAGAAAATTACTGGTGGTCACTTTAGAGTGATGCCAGACCGTATTGAGACCGGCACCTACCTGGCCGCCGCAGTGGCTACCAGGGGTAAGATTAAAGTCACTCAAACAGATCCCTCATCACTAGAGGCCGTATTGTTAAAGCTGCAAGAGGCTGGCGCCGTGATTACTCAGGGTGAAGACTGGATTGAGTTGGATATGCAGGGTAAACGCCCCAAAGCAGTGAATATTAAGACTGCCCCATACCCGGCTTTTCCCACGGATATGCAGGCCCAGGTTACGGCGATTAATGCTGTGGCTGAAGGCACTGGTGTCGTGATTGAAACCATATTTGAAAATCGTCTGATGCAGGTTCAAGAATTGAACCGCATGGGTGCAACTATCACCGTTGAGGGCAACACCGCTGTTGTGACTGGCGTCGAGCGTCTTAATGCGGCTCCGGTGATGGCATCTGATCTGCGGGCTTCGGCTGCGTTGGTTATAGCTGCCTTGGTTGCTGACGGCGAGACTGTAGTTGAGCGTATCTACCACATAGACCGTGGCTACGAATGTATTGAAGAGAAAATGCAGTTGCTTGGTGCCAAAATTAAGCGTGTGACTAGCTAGATAAGCTGGTCGAGGTTGATCGCCTCAGGCACCCAATATAACGAAAAGTAAAAAGCAGACAGGCTAATGACCCAGATAACCATCGCCCTGACCAAGGGGCGCATATTAAAAGAGACTCTTCCACTTCTGGCCCGCGCTGGAATAGTGCCAGCAGAGGATGTCTTTACCAGTCGTAAGCTGGTCTTTCCCACCAATCGTGACAATGTTCGATTGATCATTCTGCGTGGCTCAGATGTAACCACCTATGTGCAGTACGGTGCTGCAGATTTGGGGGTGGCAGGTAAAGATATGCTGCTTGAGCATCAGGGCGACGGCTATTATGAGCCGCTGGATCTGGGTATTGCTCGGTGCAAGTTGATGACAGCTGTCCCTGTAGGCACCACTCAGCAGCACAGCAGACTGCGGGTGGCGACCAAATACATCAATGTGGCCCGTGAATACTACGCTCAGCAGGGCCGTCAGGCTGACTTGATTAAACTCTATGGGGCGATGGAATTGGCGCCTATCCTAGATTTGGCTCAGGAGATTGTCGATATAGTTGATACCGGGAACACTCTGCGTGCCAATGGTCTTGAAGCCCGAGATGAAATCGCCGAAATTAGCTCGCGTTTGATCGTCAACAAAGCCTCGATGAAAACTAAGTTCACTGAAGTGCAGCGCATTGTCGATGCACTGAGAGAGGCAGTGGAGAGTAATTCATGATCAGCGACAACTGCGCTATTTCAACGCTTTCTACTAGCGACGAAAATTTTGACCAAACCCTGAGTGAGCTGATCGCCTGGGACATGGTTTCAGACAACGCCGTGGAAGACGCGGTGATCGCGATTCTGCGTCAGGTAAAAGCTCAGGGTGATCAGGCCTTAATTGAGCTGACCAATCGCTTTGATCGTCGCCAGGTTAAAGCAATTAGCGAGTTAGCCATAGGCCAGGAACAACTTCAGCAGGCCCTCGAGTCCATCGATGTCGAGACCAGAAATGCCCTCGAGATAGCCGCAGAGCGTATTCGCGATTACCACAATCACCAGGAGCAACCCTCTTGGCGCTATTGTGAAGCCGACGGTACCGTTCTCGGGCAGCAGATTACGCCCCTAGATCGTGTCGGTATCTACGTGCCTGGCGGCAAAGCCAGTTATCCCTCATCGGTATTGATGAACTGCATTCCGGCTCGCGTTGCCGGAGTGGGCGAAGTAATTATGATGGTGCCAGCACCGGACGGTGAGCTCAGCCCCATGGTACTAGCTGCCGCCGCTATTGCCGGTGTCGATCAGGTATTTACTGTTGGTGGCGCTCAGGCGATTGCCGCGCTAGCCTATGGCACTGAAACAGTGCCTAAAGTGGATAAGATTGTTGGTCCCGGCAATATCTATGTGGCCACGGCCAAACGTATGGTCTTTGGTATAGTCGGTCTGGATATGGTTGCTGGGCCCAGTGAAATTCTGGTGGTCTGCGATGGCGACACTGATCCCGATTGGATCGCCATGGACCTGTTCTCTCAAGCGGAGCACGATGAAGACGCTCAGGCGATATTTGTCTCTTGGGACGCTGACTACATAGCTGCGGTACACAGCAGCATGACCAAATTGTTACCCGAGATGGAGCGCAGTGAGATTATTCGCCAGTCGCTAGAGCGTCGCGGTGCACTAATTGAAGTGCGCGATGCAGACGAAGCTATTGAGTTAATTAACCGTATTGCCCCAGAGCACCTGGAATTATCCGTTGCCGATCCCGAAGCCTGGCTGCCAAACATACGTCACGCTGGCGCTATCTTTATGGGTCGCCACACCGCTGAAGCATTGGGTGATTATTGCGCCGGCCCTAACCACGTGTTGCCAACCTCATCTACAGCGCGCTTTTCTTCGCCGTTGGGAGTCTATGATTTCCAGAAGCGCAGCTCGCTGATTTTCTGTTCCGAAGAGGGTGCTTCTGAGCTTGGTAAAGTGGCCTCGGTGCTGGGTCGTGGTGAGTCCCTGACGGCTCACGCGCGCTCTGCAGAATATCGAATTCGCGACTGATCGATAAAACAGCTAAAAATCAAAGCCAAAGTGCGCAAAAAAAGTGTGCAAGTTAAGACGAGAGACAAATATGAGTAAGTACTGGAGTGATTTTGTTGTCGGACTCGAGCCCTATATTCCGGGCGAGCAACCTGCGAATACCAATCTCACCAAGCTAAATACCAATGAAAATCCCTATCCGCCCTCGCCAGCCGTGATGGCAGCGATGAACAGCGCGGTGAACGATGACTTACGTCTCTACCCGCCCTCCAATGCCGATCAGCTAAAGCACACTCTTGCGGATTACTTCCAGCTGACCCCCGAGCAGGTTTTTGTTGGTAATGGCTCTGACGAAGTTTTGGCCCATGTGTTTAATGGCCTGTTTCGTCAGGCGCAGCCAATCTTATATCCCGATATAAGCTACAGTTTTTACCCAGTCTACTGTGGTCTCTATGGTATTGAATTTAGCAAGATCCCCCTAGCTGATGATTTCACTCTGGATTTAGGCGTCTATAACCAGGCCAATGGCGGAATTATTTTCCCCAACCCCAACGCACCTACGGGGAGACTGTTGGGGCTTGATGCTATCGAGGCCTTACTTCAGGGCAACAGAGACTCTGTGGTAGTAGTTGATGAAGCCTATATCGATTTTGCTGAGGCCGGATCTAGCGCAGTCAGCTTGATAGACCAGTACGACAATCTTTTAGTTGTGCAAACCATGTCCAAGTCGCGCTCACTGGCGGGCATGAGAATTGGTTATGCCATGGGTTCTGCGGTATTAATCGAAGGGCTTGAGCGGATCAAAAATAGCTTTAACTCCTACCCCCTTGGTCATGTTCAGTTGGCTGCAGCGGTGGCGTCTTTTAACGATCCAGACTATTTCTCGGCCATGCGTGAGCAGGTAATCTCTAGTCGTGAGTGGATAGTTGAGCAGCTCGAAAAACTCGGTTTTGAGGTGCTGCCCTCAGCAGCAAATTTTGTTCTCGCCCGTCACTCGAACGAGGATGGTTTGGCGCTGACTCAATCTCTGCGGGATAAAAATATTATTATCCGCCACTTTAATAAGCCGCGGCTCAGTGAGTTTTTGCGCATTACGGTGGGCACGCCAGAGCAAAATCAGCAGTTAATTGATGCCCTGGGCGAGATTATTGGCTAGAGCTGTTGTTTTGTTGAGTGTTTTGTTGAGTGTTTTATTTAGAGTGGGCTGGTGGGACGAATGCCCGCCACAGCAGTTACGGTAAAGGTCGCACCCTGACGCCAAATTTCCAATTCAATCGGCGCGCCAGGCGCCACATCAGCAATCTGGCTGATACTGCTCTGACGGTCGGTGACCGGTTCGCCATTGATCTTGATCACTATATCCCCTGGCTGAATGCCCACCAGAAAAGCCGGGCTGCCATTGTAAATCGCTCGCACTAACAACCCTTGGTAGATCGGTAAGTTCAAGCGTTTAGCAATCGGCTGAGTCAAAGGAAAGGCGTCCATACCCAGCCAGCCTCGCACTACATAGCCATAACTAATAATGTCATTGAGCACTTTCTCTGCCGTATCCGCTGGAATCGCGAAGCCAATGCCCGCCGAGCCAGCTTGATTGAGGATTGCCGTATTGATACCGAGCAAATTACCGTAGCTATCAACCAATGCGCCACCTGAGTTGCCAGGGTTGATGTCGGCGTCCGTCTGAATAAAGTTTTCGAAAGTGTTCAGCCCGAGACCATTGCGGCCCGTAGCACTAATGATGCCCTGGGTAACCGTTTGGCCTACGCCATAGGGGTTGCCAATCGCCAGAACCACATCACCAATCTGAGCCTGGGCTGGTTCGCCCACCGAAATCGGCTGCAGGTTGTCAGCTTCGATTTTGAGCACGGCCAGATCGGTTTCCGGATCTTTGCCCACCACAATGGCGGGCGCTTCGCGGCCATCATAGAGCAGCACCAATATCTGATCGGCACCGTCAATCACATGGTTATTGGTCAGCATAAAGCCATCTTCCTGCATGATAACGCCGGAGCCGAGGGAGGACTGAATACGCTGCTGCTGATTGTTAAAGAGACGTCGAAAATAGGGATCGTCGAGCAGGGGATGATTAGAGGAAGTGGTTATGGTGCGCGTATATATATTTACCACAGAGGGGGCGGCGCGTTTTACCGCATGGGAGTAGGAGACCGGTCCTGCCCATTCATTGCCCTGGCTGCGCCGGTCGAGGTCCATCGAGGACTCTTCAATGCCATTACTCTGTTGGCGAACTTCTGGGAACACCACCAGTATTAGAGCAGCGGCGCACAGACCGACCAATATCGGCTTGCCGAGGAAACGAATAATAAGATTCACTGTGCGATTTGAAGTCACGCCTGTCTCTCAATTTATGCCGGTCTGGGCGGTGGAGTATGCCACAAAAGCAATACCATTCAGCGCAATAAGTTAGAAAGCCGTGGATCTGGCGTCTTAGCTTTGCGGTATATAAGTAGCATATGACCGATAGATTGCACCAGAGTCGCGCTGTGGCTGTTGCAGATAGTGTCGGTTAGCGCTTTCTTGGCATCACGATCCTCAGCCACCAGTTTAATTTTGATCAATTCGTGATCGGTAAGGGCGCGCTCTATCTCATTAGTGACGTTTTCAGTGAGACCGTTACCGGCTACTGTCACTACAGGCTTAAGATTATGGCCTAATCGACGTAAATGTTTTTTTTCCGCGTTGGAACTTGTCATAATGCACGACTCACTTTAAAGGTCGGCCATTCTAGCTAAAACAACCCCATGGCGAAATCGAAAAATCGTAGTTGGATAAAACAACATGTGAAAGACCCTTATGTGCAAATGTCACAGAAGGATGGCTATCGCTCCCGCGCAAGCTATAAATTACTTGAGATCATTGAGAAGGATCGCTTGATCCGCCCTGGCATGACCGTCGTAGACCTAGGAGCAGCACCAGGTGGATGGTCTCAGGTGGCGATGGACTTAGTGGGTCATGAAGGTCGTGTTCATGCGCTAGATCTGTTGCCCATGGACGGTATTGCCGGCGTTGACTTTATTCTCGGCGATTTTACCGAAGATAAAATATTACAGGAGCTCCTAGGGCTAATCGATAAACGGCCTGTTGACCTTGTAATTTCGGATATGGCCCCCAACTTAACAGGTAGTAAGGCAGTAGATCAGCCCACCAGCATCTATTTGGTCGAGCTAGCTGTAGATCTAGCCTGTAAAGTTATGAAGCCAGAAGGCGTTTTTATTGCCAAACTTTTCCAGGGAGAAGGCTTCGATGAGTTTGTGCGACACGTTAGAACATTGTTTGATAGAGTCAGTATGCGAAAGCCCGACGCCTCGAGATCAAAATCTCGGGAAGTCTACATGGTTGCCAAGGGCTTAAAAGCCTGATTATGAGGATAATAACTTGAACGATTTGGTTAAAAATTTGGTTGTGTGGTTGGTTTTGGCCGCCATTCTGATGTCTGTTTTCAATAGCTTCACGCCAAAAGAAGTGGAAAATGAGATCATCTACTCGGAATTCGTGACCGATGTGCAAAATGAACGCGTCTCAAGTGTTTCCATTAGCGGTTTGATTATCGAAGGCGTGCGTCTCGATGGTTCAACCTTCAAGACCGTGCGGCCTAATGTTCAAGATCCCGGCTTGATGGATGACCTGCTCAATCACAATGTCCAAGTGGTGGGTAAAGAGCCTGAGACACCCAGTCTGCTCTCTCAGCTGCTGGTCGCAGCCTTTCCGATATTATTAATTCTGGCAATATTTGTCTTCTTTATGCGTCAAATGCAGGGCGGTGCCGGTGGCAAGGGCGGCCCCATGAGCTTTGGTAAGAGCAAAGCCAAGCTGCTCAATAGCGACCAGATTAGTACTACATTTGCCGATGTGGCCGGTGTCGATGAAGCCAAGGAGGATGTTAGCGAACTGGTTGATTTCCTCAGTGACCCCACTAGATTTCAACGCCTTGGCGGACGTATCCCCAAGGGCGTTTTAATGGTCGGCCCCCCGGGCACAGGTAAAACGCTGCTGGCGAAAGCGATTGCCGGTGAAGCCAAGGTGCCATTCTTCTCAATTTCCGGTTCTGACTTTGTCGAAATGTTCGTCGGTGTAGGCGCAGCGCGCGTGCGGGATATGTTTGAGCAGGCCAAGAAGCAAGCGCCGTGCATTATCTTTATCGACGAGATCGATGCTGTCGGTCGCCATCGTGGCGGTGGTTATGGTGGCGGTAACGACGAGCGGGAGCAGACGTTAAACCAGTTGCTGGTGGAAATGGATGGCTTTGAGGGCAATGAAGGCGTTATCGTTATTGCTGCAACCAACCGTCCCGACGTGTTGGATAAAGCCTTACTGCGCCCCGGTCGCTTTGATCGCCAGGTCTATGTCAGCCTGCCAGATATTCGTGGTCGCGAACAGATTCTTAAAGTGCACGCACGCAAAGTGCCTATAGATGAAAGTGTTAAGTTAAGTGTCATTGCCCGCGGTACTCCCGGTTTCTCTGGCGCCGATCTGGCTAACTTGATCAACGAAGCGGCGCTATTTTCCGCTCGCAGCAAGCGTCGCGTAGTCGGTATGGAAGAGTTTGAGCAAGCCCGAGACAAAATCATGATGGGCGCCGAGCGCCGCTCCATGGTCATGTCTGATAAAGAGAAAGCCAATACCGCCTATCACGAAGCCGGCCATGCGATTATCGGCAAGCTCGTTCCCGAGCACGATCCAGTGCACAAGGTCACTATTATTCCCCGCGGCCGTGCCCTGGGTGTAACCCAGTACCTGCCCGAAGAAGATCGCTACAGCATGAGCCGACGTCAGCTATTTAGTCAGCTCTGCAGCCTGTTTGGCGGACGTCTTGCGGAAGAGTTGATTGGTGGCTTGGATGGTGTTACCACAGGTGCCTCCAATGATATTGAGCGGGCCACTCAGATGGCGCGCAATATGGTCACGAAATGGGGGCTCAGCGAGACCATGGGCCCGGTGCTCTACGGTGAAGATGAAGCGCAAAATCCTGGTGGCGGCAATGCCCACTACTCAGAAGACACTTCGCGTCAGATCGACTTAGAAGTTCGCGCTATCTTGGACGACGCCTATAAACAGGCCAAGACGCTGCTTGAAGATAATCGCGATATTCTCGAGTCAATGAAAGACGCCTTGATGGAGTTTGAAACCATTGATGCTGATCAGGTTGACGACTTAATGCATAGACGCAAAGTCCGTCAGCCAAAGCATTGGGATGATAATGATTCGGATTCAGGCGCAGGTAAGCAGTCTGCTGGATCTACTGAAGAGGCCTCTAAAGAACCTGTGAAAGAGCCAGCCAAAGAGGGCCCCATTGGCGGCCCCGTAGAAGAAGCCTAACTCGCCAGAGCAGGCATAGCCTCGCCGCCGTAATGGTTGCGGGGCTTTTTACTTTTAGGAATGCAATGACGCTTATCTGTGGCAATAAAACACTGGATCTATCCCGCCCCGCGGTGATGGGTATTGTCAATATTACCCCCGACTCCTTCTCCGACGGGGGCCAGCTCTGCGTCGGTGAAAAAGTCGATCTGGATAAAACCCTGCAGACAGTGGAATCCATGTTGGCCGACGGGGCAGATATTATTGA